>Ga0065711_1030106_pt1 | contig 33675 bp, 23 predicted proteins | sample Hoacrofraction12_FD_59098 | JGI IMG/M metagenome (GOLD analysis project Ga0065711, IMG submission 59098) | Hoatzin crop microbial communities from Cojedes, Venezuela - Epithelial fraction 12 v2 (version 2) | ecosystem: Host-associated > Birds > Digestive system > Esophagus > Crop | place...
GGCGTCGCTGCCCGCGGCGGGGCCGGCGGAGGAGGGGCTCTGCGGCCTTTGTTTGCGCTGGAAGAGCAACAAGTTGTGAAGTGGGGGGAGAGCCGTTCAGCCGTGTGATCTTTGAAAACAAAACAAACCGAAAAAAAACCCCAAAGCCCAACCCGAGAACGTAACCCGAGGAGGGAATAGTTCAGCCAGTGGTTCTCCACAGCCTGACCCTGGGATGGGCCTTGGCGGTGGGGTCTGTGAAGGGATTCTTTCTTGTTTGTCTGGAAAACTGAGCGCTGAGCCGCACGTTGGTGTCCGGGCCACTGCTCCCCATGGAGCGTTTCGTTGTGATGCCCGATCCCTCCCCTCCCAGCCCCGCGCCGGGGGTTTCCTTCGGCTTTTGGCACAGATCTCCCCTGCCGAAGCCCCTCTGTCCTGCGTGCCGTGACTTCCCGGCCCGTGGCTGCAGGAGCAAGCAGCCTGCCCCTGGGGACACGTGGACTGCTTCGCAATGTGTTGTGGCTTGGAAGGGGCAGTCTGGTGGAAAACTGGGCTGGCGTTTGTCTTGCTGTGAAACTAATCCGTGATTTGGATGCCCCATCCCAGCTTGTCTCAAATGTTTGGTCAAAACCAGCTTTCCAGAGTGGTGTCTTGAATTAGATTTAGAGTACCATAAAGTCAGTCAAACCAGTGTCGTCTTGTGAAGTCCTGAGAGAGCAAGCCTGGTTTTCAACAAGCTGTGCCTTTTTTTCAGAGCCTACAAAACATCTGTGAAAAGAAAACGTACGTGCCTTTTCAGTGGGAGTTAGGAAAGGCTTTCGACATTGGAGTAGTGTGTCCAGCTCACTCAAGGGTTGCCCTCTCATGGCTCTTGAGTTCTGCAAGATCTCTATCAGTTCAGGTGTAGCTCCCTTTCTGCTGCTGGAGCAGCAAGGCTGTGTTGACACAAAGGCCACTGGTTAATGTCCATTCCTGGCTGAGAGAGAAACTGAGCAGGCAGTAGCTGCTGGGGTTGACGTCACTGAGTTGTCACTGGACTCGGCTGCATGCGCGGTCTAACCCCGTCCCACTCTGGGAACGCCGGAGAGTCGCTGTTATCTCTTCCCTGGGCTCCTGGAGCTATGTGGTGTTTGTTCTGTGGTTCTTGGCTATGCAAAAGATTTTTGGGTATGTATCTCATAAGAATAAGAAAGTTGGCCGCACCTATGCTTGCTTTTGGCATGTACACCATTTTCAGGGTTTCATTTCCTATTAATATATTAAACAGAATACGGTAGTTTAAAACCTGGCTTCTTCATCCTTAGAACAGTGCTAGAGCAATAACGCAACATTTCTTAGCACTCTGCGGCTTTCATCTCCTTAAGATGCTGAATTTATTATAGGAAGGACTTGAGCAACACTGTGTTCCTAAGTAGCAGAGTATGCTACAGGCTGGTCCAGTCTACAAAGGGCTCTGCAGAATGATATGTGAGACCCATCTATGTTTTCTCAAGTTCTTCAGTACCTCTTACGTCTCTGAGGCTGTGGCTTCTGGCAGTGTTCCCTTTGTTGTGCTTTTCTTGCCCTGCCCATGGAGAACAAAGGTAGAGCCAAGCCATGCTTCATGCAGGAGAACCCAGTACCTGCCACCTCCTTCTTGGTTTGGAGCAAGAGTGCATTTGCTGTGGGATCTGTGAACTGCTTGCTGTAGCTGAGTCCATGGCTGAGCTTAGAGGTTATGGAGAACAGAGCTAAGCTTAGGGGATCTATCTGCTGGTCGGTCGGCTGTGATGCGCTGCCTGTGCCCCACGCATCCGGGCTGTGGCAACAAGTGCTTTGGCTCTGCTTTAAGTGCTGACTGCACTTGAACTCCCTCGCCTTGAGAAGGGGCTTCAACCTGCACTGACCCGACAGTGTATTTCACGACGTGATGTGCTGCTGGATGGGATGGGTGTAGACAACCAGGGATGGCGGCAGCAGTGGCATAAAGCCGCCCCATAGCAGCATGGGGTCATACAAGAGTGGGGTGGATGACACTGTATATCAGTATCACACCCCTTCACTTCGACTTGCTGCGTAGAGTCACTGGAACGCTACAGCTTTTTCCAAATAAAATAACTCTTTCTAAGCAGGCTGCAGCTTTGAGAGGACTGCTTTTATCACATCTCTTCTTCATGGTGATAAGATCACTTCACAGGGGATAAAATTGTCTCTTTAAGAGCCAAGGAGTGGTAGCCTTGAACAGTTCTGGGCTCAGGTCCAAGCAGAGCCACTGACTTGCTGTATGACCTCAGACGAGTCTCTTGACCTCCTTGTGCTTCAGTCAACCCATCTGGAAAGCTCAGTTTAAAAAAAGCTGAGCCTCAATGAGAACCAGATGCTGAATCAGAGCAGAGCTTTCTTGAGTAAATAAGTGCATTACAAACAACAACAAAGCCCCTTTCCAACACATCAGGAATCCTGCAGTTGATTTAGATATGCTGACCATGCTCAAAAATCCTTTGTGGATCTAGCTATGGAAAACTTTGTTTCTCTAAATTCCCCATTTGGTTCAGCAAGCAGCTCTCCTACTGTCACTGCAACGGGCTCGAGCAGCCTGTGGAGCCCAAATACGCATCCACCCCAGCTGTGGACAGACAGCTCGGCATGTACCTGTTTGCCTCAAGGTAATGACACTGAAAATGTCCCAGAGGAAATGTTGTTTTCCTTTGAAAGTGAAACTTGCTACATTTTGCATATTTTTTTCCCCTCTGTGTCTCATGAGGGTTGTTGAGGCCTCCTCTGAGACACTTCTGCTTATGCAATGAGGAGCCCATGTCTCTGGTTGGAAACATCGGCCTGAGAGAGGGGGTGCACAGCGCTGCGTGCGCATCATTTATCCGAAACTCCATCAGGCTTTTCTGCATCGTTTATTGAGGACACATGGGAAATTCTTTAACAGTTGCGGTTTTTTAAACTGGAATTGTTTGCAGGAAACTGTCTTTTATGATGACTTCACATTTTAAGAAAAATGTTCAGAAAAGCTTCCTAATAACGTAATGCAGAGACACTCAAACTGTCTTGCAGCTGAGCCTGTAGCACCAGCAGCTCTGTACTTTGCTTGTACCTGGAGTCTCTTTGAGACTTGGGGTAAGTGCTTTCATTCATTTGTTTCCTGCGTAGGTCAGCGCGTTTCAGGATCTTCTCTGCTGGCTAGTGCTTGCTGGTCCCCGCTGTGGCTGTGCGGAGCAGTGGGTCTTGTCCTCAGCTCTGCTGTCTGTGGGTTGCCCATTGGTGCAGGACTTGAATTTCCAGCTGAGGATGCAGGAGCATGGTGAGGGAGAGTACCAGGTGGAGAACACCTGAAGTGAGTGAGCCTGGTTTAGAGCCACAGGGTCAGGTGGGTGTGAGGTTGGGAAGGTTGAGATGTAAAGCAAAGTTCTCACAGGGCTATGGAATTGAGATCCTAGGCTTGAGGAAAGGAGGATGGTGTAGGGGGAAGAGAAATTCTCACAGTCAGTGAAGTCAGAAACTTGTTATGAGGAAGTGGATACAGATTTTTTGCTTAATGTTGTTAGATTTTTTTTTTTGTTCCCGTTTTGACAAATGACAGAGAAGGAATAGGTAGGCTTGGAAGTGTACCTTCCTCTATGCATACAAATGACACAGCAACCTGTTGCCCCTTGCCTAGCACCTGTTCGGAAATCCTGCTGCCTGCCGAGCTGATTACTTGACATTTAGGTTGACAGAAACTTGCTGGGCCCTTTCACATCTGATCTGAACTGACAGTCTTTGGTATGTTAAGAACAGAAGCTGAGAACAAGAACATAGATATGCCATTCTATAAATCCATGTTTCTCCCATGTCTTGAATGTTACATGCAGTTCTGGTTTCCTTCTTCCAGAAACGATGCAGAAGAACTGGAAAAAGTTCAGAGAAAGGCAAGAAGGATGATGAAACTTCCATATGAAAAACAAAAAAATGGGTTAGGACTGCCAAGCCTAAAAAAGACACAAATCAAGGGGCAGCAATATTAAACAGAAATCAAGAGTGACGTGAAGAAGATGGATAGGCTAATTCCTCCCAGTACAAGAACTGGGCAAAATCAAGTCAAGCCAGTAGAAGCCAGTGCATAGTAAATGAGGTAGTTTTTCATGCAGTAGGTAGCTCTGTGGAGTTCCTTGTCAAGGCATATTGTGCATCCCAGTGCTTTATCTGGGTTCGAGGGGAATCAGGACAAGTTTATGGCTGTTGAAGGAGACATTAAATAAACAGAAACCAGGTCCGATTTGGGAAGTCCTAAGCTCAGACTAGTTAGGTGCTGAGAGGGTATTAGGGGGAGCTGTTGCATGTACTTGCCCTCTGCTTTTCCTTAGGCAGCCACGTCAGACTGCTGTTGGAGGCTGGGCTATGCGAGCTCTTGATGCAACAGTCACATACAGCCACTGTATAGCAGTTTAATAAAAACCACAAACCTTTTGCATCAGCTTAATCTATCCTTCTTCTCTGTGCTTTCAGCTGACAAAAGATTTAAACATGTTATGGCTTTGTTCCTGCTTAAAATAGGGGATAATGTTAAAAAGCAAAACTTCCTGCCTAGCTCTGGTAGAGGAAGTGGGCAGAGGATAAGGGAGCCGGGTGGCAGGAGAGCAGGGCGAGCTCTGTGCAGCAGCGCACCGTGACTCCTCCACCCCGCCGGGCACAGGACTGCAGTGTCTTAAGGCACTGGGACCACAACCTCAAAATACCGAGATTGCCCACATTTAAGAGCACGAAATAATTCTTTGGGACAGTAAAAGTGAATTGTTTTGCAGTATTTCTAACGTCACCTGCAGTATCGCTGTGGGATATAAATAGCATTTGGTGCTGCTGCTGCTCCCGTACAACCCCGGCAGCCTCTACAGGCTCTTCTGCAGTTCCTGGGCTCCCGCAGCACCGTGCCGGCTGTGACAGGGGTAACAAGCTTTCTGCTTGTCGCAGTGTGACAGCAGAGAAATTATTTTTCAATTAAGAAATAATTGCGGTAATATCCCACTTCTTTTTTAGTGTAGGAGACTAGGAAATGCAGGTTATAACTTGTCTGAGATCATGCAGGGATCGCTGATTGGAACCCAGTTGTTCTGCCTCTGGTCCTCCACTTAGGTTGGTTGATCTTATTAAGATACTGCCATCTCTGAGGGGGACGATGAGATGTTTGGACTGATTATTTATGATGAGGAGTGTGCGTGTTTGTATTTTACTCAATTAAATTTTATGGTGGAAAGGCAGGAAAGCAAGTGCCCAACTGCAGAGTCCTCCTTTGTTTCCAGCCGTTGAAGAGGAATGTCCCGCTAGCCTTTTATAGTCGGGGTTTTTTTTTTGTTTCTCCTTGGTAGCTGCCCTTGCCAATGCAAAGGAATCTTTCTGAGGACCATACCACAGCAGAAAGAATAGTGATCTAAAAATAAAAGCAGTGAGGCAACTTCTATTAACCTTAGTTAGGTTTCCCCTGTTGTAATGCCGGACAAGATGTGGGCAGTGGGGGACTACAGCCGCCCGCCGAGGCGAGCCCTGGCTGGCAAGGGGGAGCGAGCTGAGAGGGCCGTGCTGAGATCGGCTCTGCCGGGCAGTGTTTGCGCTGCGGCTGCCGTGTTTATATCGCGCTCTAAATTTAGCTTCTGAGTCATCAGAACTGCTGACGGAGGCTGCTCTGCCCACAGGCTCCGGCGCTGCACCTGCCTGCCTGCCTGCCCGCAGGCTCCCCGCCTCTGCCCGGCCAGGGCCCCGCGCCCCTCCGCTGGGAGATTGTCCAGTAAAAACTTTTAGAGCGTTGTTTTAGTGAAACCCCCAGGTACGCTTTAATCACTAAGTGGGGGTCTCCCGTGCCCCGAGAGCCATTTCGGGAGCAGCTCCCTTGCGCGGTGGCGGGGGAGTCGGTGCGAAGCGCAGGTCGGCGTGTCCCACGGCCTGTGCAGGTGAGGCGGGCACGGCCGCCAGGTCCAGGCGTCTCCTCCCGCGCCCTCGTGCCCCCCGCAGCACAGGGCGAATCCCCACGTGGCAGGGTGGGGAGCGCTGTCGGGGGCGGCTCGATGGAGATGCGAGCCCCTTAGTTACTGTGTTTCTGGAAAATAAGCCAGCGTGCCCCCCGGGGGTGCAGAAGGGGAAGGCCGGGGCCTGGGAACGCGGTGGCCGGTGGTTGCCCTTCCCAGGTTGCCGTCAGCTGGCTGTTGCCATGGCGTCTGTCTGCTTCCCCTTCCTGCCCGCTCCGGAGAGGAAGGCGCGAGTGGCTGCGTGTTTGTTTTTGAACTACAAGAAAGTTGAGAAAGGGCTCACCTGCGCAGCTGTGCCTGCAGCAGGTTCGGGGCAATGACTGTTGCCGTTTGCTGCTCGGAGCCGTGCCTCAACAGGGTCAGTGCCATCCCCTTGCTTGGGCTGGGCAGCCCGTAAGCGGGTTTGGGGGGTCTCCTGCACCCCGCAGCCCTCCTGCTGCACCCGCTCCTGTATATCCTCTGTCCGTAAACACACATGGTGCTTATCTTGCTTCGCAAAGCCTGAAGGAGGCTTTGAGAAGGGAAGCAGTGCTTGAGATGACACCTCCCTCTACCACAAGTTTAGCCCCACGTAAGAGAGCTGCGGGGTTTCCGAGCCAGCAGGATGCAGATCCCTGAGAAAGATCCTCATCCTCCTCTCTGTGTCACCACGAGAAGTCGTGCCGCTAAGCTCTGCTTTCGGTTTTTCTCTGTTACTGTCGCTGTTTTTTTCCCTGCTGCTTTTACACATGCATTATTCTTTGGTCATTAGGAATCACAGCTGGAAAGATTTGTATTTGACTTCCATTGGCCTGCATTTCTCTCTCCAGCGGGAGAAACCTCCTGTAACCTCTGTTGCCTTGGGGACTGTGACTTTCTAGTCTTTCTTAGCTAAAGCATATTTTGTGGTAGCACAATATGCCTCCAGACACCTGGCAGCCAAAACAGCCTTCAGCGATGAGTCAGCAACTGCTCCCGGTGTGCAAGTATTTTTGTTTTCAGTGAATAAATAAAATCCCAACAACTTATTGCTAATACTTGTATTAGTCATTAAAGGAAGAATGGTGTTTTTATGTACACATATGCCATTCTTCTTCTTTTGCTCTAACAGTGCCATTTATGGCCATATTTTAATCCTCCTAGTTCAGATGGGATCGGAATTTGACCCTTAACCATCTGGAGGCCATGAAGCAAAGTCAGAAGTTGCCCATGAGATCAAGAGGGCAGACAGGTGTACCCTTCTGTATATGTGGTAGGAACGTAACAGACCCACCTACGACATGCGTATATGATGAACATATTCTTTTCTTATTTTTTAAGGAGGGATATTAATGGCGTGTATGTATCGGGTGGAAAAGTTAATCCAATTCATCTGTTAAACATTTATCCTCAAGGATTCAATGAGCTGTGTCAGAGGGACAACATTTTCTTCGAGGTGTATTACCTGTCCTGATCTTCCCTTTATCACCCGGTGCAAGGGCTTGGTAGGAATAAAAAGCTTTTGACGTCTGGGGTGCTATTTGACAGATACATATCTGTATGCTTACAGTGTGAAACACGTATTAGGAATTAATTACAGCAAGGGAATAAATGGCGGGTCAATCATGTCCCTCTTTCATTTGCTTCCAGTAAAAGTCTTGCTGGTTTTTTGTGTTTGTTTACCAGCTATTCTGGCGTTTGGTTCAGCACAGTTCATGGGATAGGCTTCACTAATGTACTGTTGCTGCAGAGGACACTTTTCCTGTAAAATGGCCTTTCCTTGTGACTCATTGAAGCATGCATGCTAACGCCTCAGACAGACAGTCTCTTAAGGATATCCCCTTTAAAAAGCAGCAGCTGCAATAGGAAATGGTTTTATGTGTTTCCAGCTTTGTGTTGACTTACTGTATTCACAAGTCTAGTCATTAGTTACAGTTAGTATAGAGGGCAAAAGGAGCTTCTTTCCATCTTGGGAAAGGAGCATCAAAATGTTCATTGTGTTGCTACTGCATGGAGGTGGCAAAGTGTTCATCCCTGATACTTTTGTGCAGTAGTGACTCTGAGCATTGAATTGTTTTGATGAGGGACAATACTGAAGCTTAGGAAAATTATAAACCTGTGTCATGATAGTTATGAATCTTAGAAAACTGTAAAAATTTGCTTGAAACATACCGCATCTGAAAAAATGAGATGCCAAATTCATGGAGTCACTCTCCTGGGTTTGCTGTCCTTCCTGGCAGCTAGATTATACCACACCAAAAAACCCACAGTCTTGAAATATTTGATTATTTGGTCTTGGCAGAGGCCAATCTAGGGAAAAGCTACTGAAACTTGTGAAAAGGACATTTTTTAGGCCGGCACAGTTCTTTCCATAAATTGTTTACTCTATCTCTGCTGCAAGGAATATCTGCCATTTCCATGCTGTGGCTCTTGTCCCGTGCTGAATTAGTACCACAGAAAGCAGATCAGCCCAGAAGGGAAGCCGTAACAAACTCTGTAACCCCCGTTAGCCAGGCTTGGTGCTGAAGCAAGTGTTCCCAGCTTGCTCCTCTTCTTGGGTCACCTTTCTGTTGTGCTGGCGTGAGCATCAGCTTGGCTACATGATGCCGTGGAACAGAGGGGTTAGGGTGACCTGATCAATAGTAAAGGCAACTTCTTTATCGGATTAGTTCTGGCCTTGATCACTGTCCTGCTCCAGTCGACTTTCCTGCGGTAGGGTGAGGAGAGGACAGTGCGAGCAGGCTGCTGCAGTACGCAAGCCAGTGAAAGCGTGTGTGGGACTGCACCACTGTGGGAGGAAATGCTGGCTGAATACGGACCCAGGGAAATGCAAGCCCTAGGACTAGCAATAAAACCTGGAAAGCTGCCCTCGGCCTAGTGCTCTATTTTTTCCGCTTCAGAACAAAATTAATGGTGTCAACGTCCTGCATAAAGTGATTTAAGATCATAGGCTTCTTATAAGCAGGGTGAAACAAGGGTAAAATAATTCTGTTCTGCTCTTGCATGGAAATGTCCTTGGTGTCTTAGGCAAATAGTGGGAAACATTTTTAACTAGAGAAGGACAAAAGTGCTGTGCCAAAAAAGTGGCTTCAAAAGGCAGTGAAATAAACACAATACTAAAAAAAATATTAGAGTTTTTCTCAGTATTTGTGATACCACATCCCACTGGTTCTCTTGCAGGTCTGTAACCCTTCTTAAAGTAGAGCTCTAAAACTCTTTTACCAAATAAAAACAAAACCCAATACCTTCCTCAAAAAGCTCCCCACCTTCAAAAAAGAGGGAGGAGAATGAGCTCAGTCCTTCCACTGTTTTCCCTGAACGTGGCCTCCTTTACCTATCACAAGTAATCCTTTGCTTCTGAGGTGACATGTAAACCTTAAGAAGGAGACGGAATATGTAGAAACCTCTTATGGTGTGTGAGAAGCACAAAGCAGCCTCCTACACGGAGCGGGACATAAACACGGGGATCCTTGCAAGTGTTTGTTCTCCTGATGGTTTGCAATAGTTGAAATTGCATGTGCTGGGTCAGCACACCTCCTCTTGTCTGCCCTCTGATTAACCCGCTTTGTAAGATCCCATGAGAGTTTCCATTGAAGGGGGCCCACCAGTGAAGCTGAGATATATTTCAAGTTTAGGATTTCAATACCAATTTTTAAACATCCTTTTGCATTTCCCATACTAAGTTCCCATAAGACACTTCTTTACCCTCTTGGCTGCCAATAGAATAAAGTAATCAGCCAAAGCAGATTTTCTCCAAAGCATCTGTAGTATGTTTGTCCACCATGCTCTCCTAGCATAGTTCCCTACTTGTGGAAACTGCAGAAGCCGGCATTGTGCTTGCATGCTGCTTCAATGACATGCTACCTGAAGACCTCTGCTTGAAGAGCAGTCCACTTAAGCTGCAGTAGCTTGATAAAAACGTGGTATCTAGAGGTCATCGGGACATTGAGCGGGTTTGGGAGTGTGGCTCTATGGAGAAGCGTGAGAAGAATCTCTGGAGTTTGAAGGACAAGCCTGGTCAAACCAAGAGGTGACTAACAAAACAAGAAGCATCTTGGTTTTTGAGGCCAGATTAGGTTTTTGTAACCCAGCCCTGGAGGATAAGTTTATAAAAGATTGTTTTCACCTGTAAACTTAGCAATGCCTGGACAATCAGTACGGACTGAACCCAGGGCTTTGAAATAAATGATACCAGGCTCGACAGTCGCTGCCTGTGGGTTATGCTCCAAACACAGTGGTGTGGAAATGTGTGATGGGGTCTGTGTGAACTCTTCTAAATCGAGGAGACAACTGTTAAGGCTTGAGGGTAAGAAGAATGAGCCACTGCTAAGATATGAGATGAACACAGGGTTTCTGAACCATTTTGTGTGTACTAGTGATTCAAATGGCACAGATCTACTCACACTGAAATACGAAAGCAATTTAATGGCTATTTGAGAGGACTTTGAAGAGCTGTCTCTTGACGCATTTCCAATACACCAACTCCGGTTGCAACTCTCTCTTATTTGTGATTACATAAAGAATGTCTTGCCACCGTGTTGTTCTGCCCTGTTGGGCTAATCTGAGTCAAAACATCTTGTTCATGTAATGTGCTTTAGTGCTCTTTTTATGAACTCCTCTGTGCTGAGGCAAAGTTGTTGGAGGCCAGTCTTCTGTTTCCATGTCTGCTGGGGATTGGGGGTGGGGGGAGATCGGGGCTGATTTGTTTTGTTTTCCAGAAATGGTCAGTCCTGCTTAGCAAATATGGAATTTGGGATGAGAAAACAAAGACTGACTTCTAATAGAGGGCTGGTTATTGAGGTGAAATAGTATCCCAGGCTGGGCAATGTAAAGAGAAACCCACCTGTTTGTATGAGATGCCATTAAAGTGCGGGAAGGTGGGGGTATAATCGGAGCCACTTTTGCAGGGGTGATTACATATAACAAAAGAAGGAACAGTGTCCCTGCCCCAAAGCTGCATTATATAGTCTGGTGTCCCCCTGAAACTCAACTCCCATGTTTCTTCCTTGACAATGGGACCTGAAATAACCTCTTGGTTTTGGTTTTTTGTGTGTTTTCAAGTATGTTCTTGCTTAAGGTTTAATTGGCTCCAGTCAGTAGGAAAGGGCTCCAAGGCTGATTATTTATGGCTTACTGTCAAAAGTGGCTATAAAAAGGGCAGTATTATCTTGGAGATGCTGGGAAGGAAAATGTGGTGGGGGGAGGGTGGGGGAGTGTGTGTGTGCACGAATGTGTTTTCTTGTACTAGATGAAATCAGAGTTTTGCTGTCTCAGCAGTGTGGTTTAAATTGAAGATTAACCCTTTGACCTTCACGGTGTCAAATCACTTACAGATGGATCACCAGTTATATTTTTTCTTTTTTTTTACTTTTGGGGTGAAGGGGGGCTTTTTTTTAAAAAAAAAAAAAAAGGTTGTTTGTTCATGCAGCTGGGGCTTTTGAAAGGCTCAGAAGCCAATCTGATTAAAAACAGCACTTGGCTAAACTCTACAAAATCCTACAAGCAAAAAAAAAAAAGTTTAATCCTCTTGTGCACAATGCATAAAGGGTCTGCTCTTTTCTTTTTGTAATGTTAGAGCTACAATTATTTCTGGAGAACTTATCGTTTCCCTCTCTCCCCTCATCCCTTGCTGCACCCCCTTGTTATGCTGATGGGATTAAAGTGTCTGCTCTTGAAAAGTGTAACTGAGTTGTTATTGGAAAAGAGAAGTGGTATGTTGCAATTTTAGAAATATAAATAACCTTGCTTCAACTGTTCTCCTCTACAGCATCAGCAGAACAGAAATCAAGTGTGGTGGCAGCTTTTTCTCTTCCTACACAACTTGGCCTTAAACGCGGAGGCGAACAGGAACCACACTGGGCAGAGGTGAGCTTCACCCGCCTGTTTCAGGCCGCATCCAGTCTGCAGGGAGCACTGAACAAACACTGGTTCGGGGGCGAGACATTGCACACCGCCGGCCGGATGTGAGGACTCTGGATTTCTGATACTCGTCTTCAAGTTTGGGGTTTTTTTACGGACTCTTCTTAGCTACTGCCTGCCGCGCGAGGCAGGGAGCTCTTGTCCAACACTGTCAAAGGAAAGCCAGAGTGTGGGTGTGTTTGGTAAAGCTTGCTGCTGGTTCCCCGCGCTGGTGACCTCTGTACAAGGGAGGCAGGTATTAGACTAACGGCTTCCTCTGCCCTGTTAGTGTTAGTCAGTGGTAGAGTGCAGGAGTGTCATTTTGGCTGCTAGTTAAAAATGATGTCTGGGATTGATGAATCTAAACGTACTTTGGGTATCTTCCAGAACAGAGTTGCTCGATTCCTCCACAGAGAAAGTTCTTTTTAGCAGTGAAAACGTTCGAGTAGCTTATATCCCTCAGGTTACTGGTTTTCTGCATTCTGGGTTACTGTTTATTTCCTTGCACCCTGTGTGAGAGAAGATCTCCAAGAAATCTGATCTTTTCAATCCTTCTAACGTGCACCAGTTGCAGCTCTCACATGAAGTTGTTTGTCATTGCCATCAGTAGATAAAGTCATTTCAGTAGAACAGTCTTAAAATTAAACCTTCTTGGGGTTGCTGGTGCCTACTAGTTTCTGCCACTGTTTGCTTCCAGTTCAGTGTTCACAGTGCCCGTGAGCCAGCATGAAGCCAAAGACCTTGGAATATGACACAAGCGTCATTCTTCTACAATGCTAATGTATATGGGTTTATTAGTTTTATGATGGGTGATTATTTTGTTTTGTTTTTCTTTTCTCTTACTATAATGTGGTTGGTCAGGAAGGCTTAGGTCCCAGGCATCCAATAGTTTTGCTTCAAGATTTGACAGGGAAATTAATTAGCAGCTAGTCTGACATGTACACTGTACAAGCAGTCTGTCCGTTACCCTAGTATGTAATTTTTGGAAGCTGCTGTAGGCATATATTGCCTAGCAGCAGTAATATTACTTCAAGGGTGATCTAACAGTTCCCAGATTGTATGCACTCAGAAGTTTGTCCAGATGACTGACACTATTGGACCAGCATGGGGAAATTACCCTATCAAAAGGAAGTAACCTTAAATATCGATGGCTACTTCTCTGTAGCCTTAAATACCGTTAGTTCGCAAACCCAGTGACAACTAGGGTGAGACGCAAACAGAAAAGTAATGCAGACTTCACTTACTTCAGACCATTTCCGTATTGCCACTGCACCTTGTTGTAGGTCTCAAATGATAACAACCAGCATGAGGAAGAGCTGTCCAGAGAATTGCTCTTCAGTCCTGTTACAGACATCAACTCAGGCATTGAGGAATTCTTCTGCTCTTGGTCCACGCTGAAAAATAAGCATTACTGTACGGGAAGAGTAGCTTACTTGCACATATGCTTTCTCCTCCACCCTTCTCTGCTTATCCTGCCCTAATTCATGCTTTCTCTGGTAGTTGTATAATCTCATCATTGCACTGTAGTGTCTGGTAACAGTTTGCTGAACACGGTTAAATCTGGACTTTCTCCCTCTCTCCCAGCCCCATTTTCTTGATTTGCATCCTGCTCTACTGTGGCAAAATGTGATTTAGCTCCCTGAAAGAGGTCCCCAAGCCTCTTTCACTTTCATATATTCACAGTCACTCTCAACGTAAGGAGAGTTTATGTGAGAAAAGCTTTTTTTTCTCCTTTTATGTTATTTTTCTAGCTAGAGCTAGAGTTTGTCTGTGATGGTTAATAATTCATATAAATGAATCTCAAGTAATATTTTGGGGGGTGAGTTTTATGGAGAGGGAGGGCGGGAGGTTTTTTTGGGAGGGAGAATTGTTTTGGGGTTTGTGTTGTTTCTTTAAGCATGTGCACTACAGAGTTACCCAGAGGGATGCAAGTGATAGCTGTTGCTGACTATGCTGCAGCAGTATGGGAAGCCACTCTCTGCCCATGCTGGCAGAGATGAGGCTTTCCATACCTTGCTTTGCACAGTCTGCTTGGAGTAGATGCTGGTCATTGGAGAACGAGGGCTTCAATGGGGGGGAGAACCTGAGCGGTAGTGCAAGCACAGACTGAACTGGGGACCCCTGAGAAGCTGGATGTTATGGAGAAGACGCTTAAATCAGAAGCTTTTAAAGAGACAGGAGCAGAAGTGCTGAGGCTCAGGAAGGAACGCGGCAATGCTGGCTGCCCGCACGGCATGCGCTAGGATGTGATGCTTGCATTCTCCCACTGGTTGCCAGGACCCCTTTGTCAGGAGCAGTCAAAGCTACATCACAACAGCCCTGCAAATTACGAAAAATTCAGCAAGTGCATCTGACACTTAAAAACCATCATGAGCTTTCCCCTTGGCCTCTGCCTTCACTTGACTGCCAAACAGGCCAGTGATGCCTGTTCTCTGGATGTGTATGCAGGAAAGATAGGTCTGGTACTGGCGCTTTCTGGTGTTGCGACCCGAGAAGTTTATCTAGGGTAAGAAGCTTCTTAACATGGAGAAGCAAGTATCTGAAACTCTTCCTCAGTCAGGCTGCCTGCCCCAGTAGAGTCACTTGGCTCAGGGAAAGACACATCTTTGCCAGTCCGTATTTCCCGCTGTAACAACAGACTTATCAAAATTGGTCATGCCAGGGTCTCAAGTTAAAATTGCCTTGAACAACAATACTTCATTGGAGACATAGAGCTAATGCTAGACAAAGGCCGACTTCCTGCAATATGAGTGTTGGTTGCTGGTGCCAGAGATTTACAACCACCGATAATATATTTTAATTATATTCCATATCTGCATATCTTGGAGAAAGGAAATATGCTGTGTCAACCCATAAGTCTTATTTTGCTTCGTGTAGATTTGGGGGCGCAGGCTGATTAGTCACTTAGGGAAAAGCAGCTACTTACACTTACAGTCTCACCTACTTGAGGAAATTGTGGGAAGATTTCACACGTTTATCAACAAACACGCAGATGCACAGCACCCGTGTATTTGTCCCCCGTTCCATGTTAGTAAGGCCCCTTGGGAACACACTGAGGAGATCTTCCCTGCAGAGCAGCTATTGCAGTGTGGCCAAGGACATACGTCGGTTGTTTGTGGAAACAGTTCCAAGGAACGTGGTTTGAGTCCTGTTGGTGAAGGAGTATGCTTGGATTTTTAGTTATTAATTTGTCTTGGTGAAAGGAATGGGATGCTGTTTCTCTCTGTGTTGTAAAACTACTGTCTAAATTTAGAAAGAACAGTTGGATCTTTCTCCTAAAACAAATTCCTGTTTTTAATGAGCCGTTGTTAAGAAGCGCTTGAGCTGCTGCTGATGGTACCAGCAGGCTTGAAGTATCTTGCTTGCCTTCCCCAGATCTCCAAAATGGCTTCAGACCTCAGCTCTCTTTCCTTGAGGGACAGAGTTCTTCCTGTCCCTTCCCAAATTCCCACCCTTTCAAAGATCTTGTAACCTGCCCATCCCTGGATCCAGCAAGCCTGGTGCTAGTAGGGAATAGTTAGTTTTACTTTTGTTTCCTGCAATTCTTGAAAGCTGAGCCAGTAATCACAAAGTGACTGCCCAGGGATAGCTGCAAACTGCCTTAAATGGGATACAACAAAGGCAGGGGAGAGGATGGATTTGCACGGAAAGAGTTGCCGTTGGATCTGTGTGTGGGACTGCAGCCTTCTCCCAAGGTGCTGATAATCCCTGGTAGCACTGAATTCCTGCATGACTGATCACATATCTTGGTTTAAAAGGCTGGTTGTCATTAAATCTTTGTTGGCTAAACTCTCATTAGAGGAATCCCGAAAGAAACTTCGGAGCTGTGTATCAACAACGGAATAGAGGCAAGGAACACAGTTCTTGATGTAGAAAGGGTGATTGCAAAGACATCTTTCTTTCTACTGGCCATTTACTTTGTCCCCTCAAGCCTGGATTAAAGGTATAGGCAGTGTGTGCATCTGAGGTTACAACGCTGCTGGAGTTGCTACGTAGCAGTCACTGGAGCCATGCCCAAGGCTGAACTTCATTCAGCGTGGGGCTTGGCACTCTTCTGGGAAGCTGCAGACTCTGCCCATTCGTAGAGTAGGGAGAAGTGTTGGGTTTTTTTGAGAAAAAGCAAAATTACTTGAGGCAGTTGTTGCAATGTGACCCCATCAACTCTACAATGAATTCCACCCTTTCGCTGCTGGTCCTGACCTGTATTTCTGCTGAAGCTGTGGGAATGGTGAGGCTGTTGACATGCTGGATGGTGTACTATTGAGGGTATTTTTAAAGGGAAAAATAGGGAGAGCACTCAGCGTATATGCTAGGATCAAACAAGAATGCAGATATGTGGAGGCCTTGCCTTGTTTTGCCAGCGATATTTACTGCAGGATTATTAAGTAAAAGGGCCATGGAATGTCGGTTCATATTCACAGGAGCTCTGCACATGGACCAAGTACTGTTGACTATTAGCATAATTTGACAACAAACGTTTTTAATAATGTCCTTCCAAAGAGTCTGTCTTTCAAACTGGCATTTGTGATCATTTGCAAAAATGCCTACCTGTTGCCTTTGTTTTAGCAAGAAGAAATACCTCAAGGAACTGATAAAAGATTCTAGGACAATCTTTTACAGTTCCTAAAGACTTCAGTGGTCTCTGTTTCTTTGGTTTGCATGTGTTCACGCAGGTGTTACACAGCTCGGTTCTTCTCCACCAGGAAAAGCAGAAAAGACCAAACACATCAAATGCACTGGAATGTAATTGTGTGCGTGTGCGTGCGTGTGTGTGTGTTCTTAAACTGAATGCAGTCTGACATCCCCTACCCCTTCTTTCTTCCACGTGCCTCACCTTCCCCCTTAGCCACAGAAAGGAGGGTGTCTTCCTGTGAATCCCATGCTGGAAGTTGGTTTCTGGGAAGTGAAACCTAATGTCTGTGGGCTGTTTTTTAAAGCCATGTTTCAGTTCTGTCTTCAGACTTTTTGCTGCCTTTGGGGAATGGAGGGGTGGGAAGGGTAGATTCTTAAGTTGTTTTTAAAATCTATTATGGAAATTTTGCATGTATAAAGTTATTCTGAGATCTAAAGGAGTCTCCCCGTTTTGTGAACGCAGCTCCAGGAGAGCATCGTCACAGATTCCTCAGCTCCGGTTTTGATCAGGCTGTTCTGAAAGGAAAAGTTGATGACAAAAGGGGGAAAGACTGGTGTGATGGAAAGACGACATTGTCAGTATCTCCTTAAATAAACGTCAGAAGTTAGGCTTGTAAAAGGGAAATTTCAAAACAGCCCAAGGGATTTGTATGTCCGTTTCCACTGTGTGCATTTGAAAATCCTGCCACTAAATTTGAGTTTGGGTCTCTAGACGGGTGGGGTTTTTTGGTAAAACTAATCATGCATCTCTTCTCCTGCTCTCTTCAATGGTGTGTAGTACAGTCTCCCATCTTTCTAGGTAAAATTCACTGATGAGAGTACTGTGAAATGTGGATTCACATTTTCTCCCTCCCCTTCCTCCATGACTTTTCTAGTTTGCTGGGATATTTTTTTTTTCTTTAAACTTCAGAGTCCTTCATCTGGAAAACAAAAAGGGCAAGGTGAGCTGGAATTTGCAATGTACTTAATAAACTTACCCTCAGTGGAGGGTTTCCCCATGAGTTCTGATATTCACCAGAATATGATACTGTCCTGCTGCAGAAGTAAACTCGATGCTCTCCTGTGAGATTTCTGTCTGGATTAGTCCTGAAGTGCACACACCTCCTTTGCCATGGACTGAGACCCAGTGAGAATGTAGCATTTTGTTTATCCTGGTTGTGTGCCTCCAGGACTCCTTCCTCTACCAATGGTGGCTGGGCAGAGCTCCTTTTTTTTGTATCTGTGCAGTATATTTACTTTGTGCTTTCTTTCTTTGGTGCTTTTTAATACTGTAATACTTGGATTTTTTTCTAATAACTGGTACAATTTTTAATAAAATTGGTAAATTCTTTGTCTGTGTTCTTTGTTTTATTTTTTAAGGGGTTGAGGGCATTTACACAGCTGGCCCATTCTGGAGTTACCCATATCAATGGTACAATTTGGGTTGTTCAACTTTGAAAATATCTGGTCGATCTTTTTATGTGTACCCTAATACCAGGCCCTGCAACAAAGACAAGATTTTCTTTCCAGATTGGACTGCTCTCCTTGGGCATAATTTAATTTATGAAATAGTCATTCAAGGAGGTATATCCCACGCTTGGATAGAGAACTGCTGTTACTTGGAGCCGCGCAGTTAACTTGGTGCTTCAGGTCAGGAAGATTTCTTAAGACATATGTGGGATGCATCCTCCAAATTTGCAAAATGTAACCTTTGATTGATGGCTGCTTACCTACTGCCTACGCAATTACATTCAAAGGCACTCAGGCCTTGAGACTAAAGACTCATTGCTTGGTAATCCTACTAGGGAAATGCAGTTCTCACTGGCCTTCTGACATAAAGGCAGTGGAGGAAGGCAGCCGTGGCTTTGAGAGGGCTTGTCAAGTGGTAATGACTCCCTCAAACACAGATATGAAAACTTCTTGGCCATCCCAAGCAACCGCAAGACACATATTTTGGTAATCATCAGCCCTGCCCGTAGGTTTTACTCTGTTTCTACAGGTAAAAACTACCTCCATTAAGTAACGGTAGTTAACCTGAGTGGAGCAGGAACGGTGATGTATGTATCGCAAATTATTTATAATTTAGCTGGTCAGGTTCCTTCAGCCACATTCCTCCAGTGCGATGCTGCTGGTGCAGTGTTCATGGGAGGCTTCAGGGAACCCAGTTAACAATCCTAACCGATGTTAAGTTGCGCGGCTGGTGTGTGTGTATGTGTGTTACAAAAGGGCCTTTCATTCCAAGAACACATGATGTGTGTGGTATGAAAAGCCACATGTGCATCTAAGACCACAGGGGGAAAAAGGCAGTTTTTCTGTTCATTGTGTTAGACCTAGTGAGAAGTGTGTCCCCTGGCCAGCCTCATGTGACCATGAAAGAGCCTGTTGTAACGCACTGATATAAGGGCACAGAAGTGAGATTGACTTAGACGGGAGGCTTGGCTCTGAATTTCCTCATTCTCGTGTGGTTAAATTCTCACCGTTAATTAAACTCTGGCTCTTAAAAGCTTTAATAATTCTTGTATCAATGAGAAGAATGGCTTTTAAAAGCGAACAGTTTGTAACGCTACCCCAGAAGCAGTTGCCAAAGCGGCAGGACGCATTGCACCTTGCTCAAGGCAAAGGCGAGCACACAGATGTATGGCCAGCCTCTCCTCCTCCAAGAACTCCTGGGTTAATCTTGGCCTCTGTTTGCCTCTGTCATGACCTGGTGTCTGTCACCTGGCTGTGGCAAAGTAGACTCAGGGCGCATGGAAACATTCTCAGGGTCAGGCATCAGAACCGAACACTAAAGGCTAGAGCATTCCTGTTACAACAGACACTAGTACTTTTTTTTTTTTTTTTAAGGAAACTGGATATCCTAGAAAATGTACTTCAGAAAAGTTTTCTTCTTAAAATACTAAGCCTGCATACTAACAGGGCACTTTCAATTTTATTTCTAGCCATGGCCTCTTTCATGGCAATCACAACATGTCCCTCACTTTCTGTACGAACATGAATAGCACTTTAAGGGAAAATGAGTTTTGTTATTAATTTCCTAGCTGTATGCTGTAGGGACAAGGTAAAAAGTTTAAGTAGGATTACTGCTTCAAGGAAAAAATGTTTATCAAGAAGTGCTCAGCCTGTCTCGTTAAAAATAATAAAGCACTCTGAGGATGAGAAAGTTCTTTGGTTGCGCAAGCTACTGCACAAAGCACTCTATTTTCGTGGCTCTGGCTGCTGAAGTTTAGAAGCCACTGTAGTACACGGACTGAGGAACATTTTTCAAGCACTCATACCATTGTTTTATGGTGCAGTAAACGTGCCGGACTAGGTCCTTAGTCTCTGCAATGCGTATGCAAGCTTGGAAGCAGCTCTGCTAACCACCTTTCTCTTTGTGCTCTCACACCTGAGTAGTTCAGAAATGATCCAGCCCCATTTCCTCCTTTTGCCCCCTCCTGTCCTTTCTATTTATGGAAAGGTGGGATTTGGGAAGGAAAAAGTGTCCCTAAAGCAATTTTTGACAGTTTTGGGAGAAGATAGGTGTTAAAATGCAAGAGCTGCCGTTGCTTTATTGTGTGTATCGCTGGTTCCTGCTGAAAGGCTTGAAATGAAAGAAACCTGTTTCCAGCAGGAATCTAACAAAGAGCAGACAATAACTTCTGGCAGTGAGTTGTCCTCCACCTGACACGGTGTATGGTACCCTGACACACGTACAGGGTCCGGCAACAAACCACCAGGCATGACGCACTGACGTCAGTATCCATGCTCCCCTCCAGAAGTCCTCTAAACCTTGATTTCTCTTAAATGAATTATATTCTCTGTAACATTCATAATGGACGCTTTTCTTTCTCCATTGAAGTCTGTGTCAGCATTCTCCTTCTCTGTGTTTTGCCTCAGGGCTCTTGATGTATACAAAGGCTCCTCTGTTTTCTGCTCTTAGTCACACGCTTTCACTCTTAACCTCAGCGCTATAAACTAAACATCCACCCACTATGGCTGGAGATGACCCTGTTTACGTCTGCTGCTCAAATCATGACAGCAACAGTCATGAAACTATGTTTGCATGGAGACAGTCAGCTCTTAATAAAGAGGACAATGAGGCTCGACTTCTTATGACACTACGAGTTTTTGCAAAGATTTCAACAGATGTAAATAGTCGGGAAAAGTTAATGGAATCTGTGAAGAAATGGCTTGTTTCAATCATTTTGCTTCACCACCTTTTAAAATTGCTGTAAATGGTTTGTTGTAGCAGCCCACTGTGGTATTGGGACACGCCAGCTCAATCTAAGACAGCAAGGACACAGGCAGCGGAGTGGGGCTTGTGTTAACATTTCAGGGCTGGTCATGGTGATCGGCCTGGACCACGACTCTCCACTGTGCCAGCAGTGAGCGTAGAGCAGTAGCGTCACCCACACCGCGGAGAAATTCCCATTTTTGGACACCTTTACTACCAGCCTCGCAGCCACAACTGTCAAGCAGGGGGGCTGGTTGGGAGGATAGCTCTCCCTAAGGAGACCACCAGCCTGGACGAAACCGGATGAGCAGCAGCGGGCTTGGGAGCACGAGGGAAAGGGGCAGGAACACTGTTAGTTCACAGCGCGGGACAATTCTTTTTGCTGAAACAGGCTGTCATGCTGGAGCCAGGCTTACTTCTCCACAAGCACAACCATCTGAAGAGCATGCCGAGAGCGAGGTGCCATTCCCGGCAAGAGGCTGCTGTTCTCCTGGCTGGGTCTCAGCAGGTACCACTGGAGGCAGAGCCGTCCTGGGGGAGCTGCCCATGATCTCCTGCTGCGCTCCCACTTCCCTTGCGCCATTTGGCAAGCAGGGGCTGAGATGCAGCTGTGACAGAAAGGATTTCAGCGTCTTCCGACAGGCCTTCCCTGCGACGCTGCCCACCACGTCCAGCGCCGGGGCGGCAGCTTGCCAGTGCTCCCCACACCGCTCCCCTTCGCGCAGGGAAGCCCCGAGGCTCTGCAGCTGGCAGCCAGCACGCTTGGTCTCCTCTGCGCTTGCACACAGCCCGCCTCCAACAGGACCGGGTCGCAGAGCTTATCTTGCCTGTCAGTGCAAGCTCACTCCCCATAGAATATTTTCTGGCACTTTCATGAGTCTAATTTTAAATATCCCAAGTGAATGCCTTTCTACTATGTCCCTTGGGAGACTGCTGACAAACTAATAAATCTCACTGACAAAAGGTTTTCCCCAATATCCATCCTAACTTCTTTCTCTCTCAATTATATTCCAGTACCCTAGTTGTATGTCCTTGCATCACTTTGCAAGGAAACCTTACCAAAGTCATTTCTGCAACTAATGCACTGCGGAGCTCACTGAACTCCTCAGCAAAAGCTCCTGCTGACTTCAATGTACTTGCAGCTGGCTTTTACAGCCTCGGTGCAAGCCTATATCCCTGGAGCCGGCATGGTGTGGCACAGCAAAGCTTGGTTAGTGTTGCCACGCAGCCCTGTCACTGCTGCCCTCGCCCCCTTTCTGCCTGGGACCACCGAAGACTTCAGAGAGGGTCCAGAAATGGAAAACATGCATTAACCCAGGATATTTTTCAGGCTTTCGGAGGTGCCCAGCACCCCTGCCTGCTGGCACTGGCAGCCTGTGGGATTTGGCGCCGAGTCTCCAGCAGGAAGGTTTGGCACCGATGTCCTGGGAGCAGCAACCTGGCTCCAGCACCCCAGCACCGCTGGTCTGGCAGCCACGGCTGTGTCCCTGCATGGCAGTATCCCTGCCTGGGGTTATGCTAGTAACAACAACATGACATGCATTGCTGCAAAGTCGGATGTAGTAAAGCATTTCCCTTCATTTCCTTCCCTGTAGGATCGTGAGTCATGGTTCTTGGGAGCAGATAATAGCAGAAACCAAACAGTGCTTCGAGTTGTGCCCAAACATGAACAAATACTTAAATCAATCAGGGATTTATCAGAAAAAGAAATGTTTAATGATGTAAGCTGTTATTTGAAGCTGACATTAAGGAGTCCTTATGTCTCCACCTGAACTGGGCACTTTTCTTTCAGGTAGCCTCACCCACAGAAACAGAACCATCCTTACTCCCAGTGCAGTAGTTCACTTGCTCTTTGGAAAAGCAGAACCAAAGCAGAACACCTCGCTTTGCATCAGCTGCCCATGGAGGGGGGGTTCCCACCACCCACACCTACAGCAGACCTCTCCTGGACATGGCAGATGTGGCTTGCAATTGCTAATGTCCCACCATGTTGTGAACTTTGGGTAAAGGCGCTTGGAGTCACTCAACTGATTTGGCACTTTATCAGAGTGGATACGATGGAAAAAAGAGCAAGACAGGTGAGGGAATTCTTACTCGTGGTTGTTAAGCGCTCTTGTAACATGAGGCGCAAAATTAGATCCAGCAAGGGGCATAGGTTCTTACCTGTCCCATTTGGTGTCGAAGTCCACACCCACAGACTCGTCCCACTGCTGCGTAACCCTGGAAGGCCCTTTCACATTCAGGTTCCCCAAAAGCCTAAAATTCTGCCGGAGGCGTTGAACGTCTCAGGACCGATCTCATGCCAAAGTCCCATGTGACCTACTAAGCTGGTGCTTTTCTGCCCCTCTCATTTGAGATACCTGTTGGGGCAGCCTGTTTCGGAGCATGCCACCGAAGCAGGGTTCACCACAGATGGAGGGGAGGGTGATCCTTTCTCTGCTGTCAGCCAGTAACTCCCATGTGAGCACTCATCCAGAGCCATCGCTGGCTGCCAGCCGGGATCTGAGCCTGGTGATCTCTGCTCCCAGAGGAGTGCCCTACCCATATGTCTGGTCAGGGTGGGTTGCTCTGAGCTCCTCCTGTTGCAGCTGTAACACTTAGATATTTTTGAGGCCAGAGAGCAAGGAAAGAGAGTGAATACGACCATCTTAAAGCTAGCAAAAGCACGGTGTGAAGGTAAAATCTGTGTTCCTGTTGCTGTTTACAACCAGTTGAATTTGAGGGTTCAGACTTTGTACCAGATTGAGGGAGGCTTCCTTGTGAGGTATTCAAAGTCTGGAGAGAATTGTTCTGTTGGAGACTTTTCTCATTTTCTTTGTGCCTCAGTGGCCCTCCCCACTGAGGACACCAGCCTGGGTGGCCTCTGTTACTTCTTACATTGCCTGAGGGGCAGCCCAGGTGCCCCGTTCAGGCAGTGGAGCCAGCAGAGCTGCTAGGCACCTGAAAGTTGGGTGTTGCAGAGTTCACATCTGGGAGGTTAACTTCCCTTTGTCTCTGTGCTTCTACTTACTCATTACCGTGCAAAATAGGGTAGTGCATTTTGTTTATCTCAGAATAGACACAGTTCTATAATGGGACATTACTTCTGTGCATTGCACTTCTTTGTCTGCGATAAGATATGGTTCCTAATGACTCTTTTTTTGAGTTGGTACTTGTCCAGAGCACTTCTTCATCTTGCCAACTAGTGATTAATTGGCTGTACTGAAAGGTTCAACACTTTTCTGTATGTTTAGCAGAAGAGGTAGAGGAATGTGTGCTCTATATAGAGTAAAAGCATGCCCTAACTGGGTTTAAAAATGGGTCATCATTTGCTCATTTTAGAATCTATGCCCTTAAAACACATAAGGAAAGGTGCCCTGCCTTTGTGATACCTTTTTTTTTTTTTAAACTTAATGATGAGTGGAAATCTCAGTGGGAAGTTCAGAGACTTCTGTTTGTCTTCAGGTAGACACAGTGCAGACAGCTCAAGCACAAACCTCCTTGTGCTACTCCAGTGTTGTCAGCTCTCATAAAGAACACGAGTTTGTCCCGTGCTGCAGGAATTTCCGTGAGGATGACACAACTTTTACCTCCTGAGAGTTCAGGGAGGAAAATTGTTAAAAGACATAGGCCTAGGCAGAGCCTTGTCAGCCATAGTTTCAGGTACAGTACCTATGCTGATCGAGATGTCTTTCAGCATGCTGAGCTTTTATTAAGGCTTTGGAGGGTTAAAGGTCCACTTCACAGCCAGGAGACTCAAGAACAATTTGAGTAAAGCTTGGAATGGGACCCAGCTCTCTAATTCACAGAAATACATCTCAGCTACTTGCTACATCACCTTTTAAAAGGAAATCCCAAATTAGGACCTTCTACAATTGATGTTGTCACCCTTCTGCAAGAGAACTTGCTGAAGCAATTTGACCTTGTTCCTACTTCTGTGTTAGCATCTGATTTGTTAGCCCTAAGGCTGGAAATTCATGCTCTTGCAACCAGACATCCATGGTTCGTGTCTTGCAGATGACCCACACATGGGTGTGTTTCAGCTGGCCATGATGCTTGTAACCACTAGACCACAATCTGCTCCCGGAGCCAAGAATAGCAGGAAGATTTCTGATGTTCGATTTTCAACAAAGCTGTCTTGCAAAATGTTTTGGAGTGCTGGCAATGTTAGTAAACTGACAGGGACCCTAGGAGCGGGCAGGTAGGACTGGAAATGGAAAGGCAGGACAAAGAAGAAAAAGGATTTTTTAAAGCATTTTCTAGTCTTGTTTTTCAGTGCAGGTTTTGTTTGGGGTTTTTTTTGAGTGACTCACAATTTTCAAATTTGTGGTAGGTTATAGTGTTGCCAAACCTAATATATCTTATCCTTCATTTAATCCTCTCTCCAAAGTTTTCATGCTTATTCAGTCCTTGATCTGTCTTTTGGGATGGCTTCTAAGGTTCTACCAACCAGTAGCAGATGTGATAGGATTTTTTTTTTTATTGCGGACAACTCCTGAAAGAACTGCAAGAAAATAAAACAGCAACAGCTTTTGGGGGCTACCAAACACTCTCCAGACAGTCACTACTTTCGGTCATTGCCAGCCTAATTTGATATGAACAGGGAACTGATAAAGAAATGCTGTCAAGCCCAGGCAAGTTATGTTTCTGCTTCTCCATCTGAATCATTTCTTGACTGCTTGTTGAATGCTTGAGAGCAAGTTGGGTGCCTTCCAAAACAAAGCAAAGATAGCCTCCCTGTCCCAGAGAGGTTACAGTGCAAACAGAGACTACCCAGCACGGAACAGCAATCTTCCATGCGTACGGGAAGCAAGAGAGGCAGTTGATCATATGGATTGTGTAGGCAGGACCTAAAGACAGACGTGAGGCCATAGTAGTTGCTTGTCTGTGTTACTGGCCTGTTGGAGCTCCCCGGTGCATGGCCCTGGGAAGCACCTCATGCCAGGGGCAGGAGGGACGCAGCCCAGGACGGGTTGCTGAGCCAAGACGTGTCCCACTGGTTGCACTATACACATATGTCATGTTTTAAACTGAGCTTAGTAAAAGGCTTTGCGTGGATATCCCACACGATCCAAGTGACCAAGGCTTAGCTACCAAGCTTTTCAACAGGAAAGGAGGCTTCTGGATCAACAATTATAATGTTTCAGCTTACATAAATTACAGGTTCATCTCTCTACGTACTGACAGTTATAAACAGTCCTTTCTTGGCCCTAGGTCCGATATATGGCTTTGACCATAATTACATTCTTTGCAGATAACTTGTTTTTGTTTTGGGTACCAGAGATTTTGTAATGGACCTGGCCTTTGCATTGCTGTCTGTGTCTCCTGCTCCCTTTTTCTGCCGTGACGGCCACCTCCTGCCGCCAGCAGCATCTGGGCGCTCAGGACAAGGGACATGCAGCACGGGGCGCCAGCCAGGGGAGGGTAGCTAGCAGGGAAAAGCTCTGAGTTCTGAGCAGGACCCGTGACCGCAACCTGATGAGAAGCCCTGGTGCGGTGGTGTGCAGTGAAGGAGACTTTGCCCTGCCTGCCTGCCTGCCTGCCTGCCAGAGGCGGAAGCAGTGTTCTTTATCACCCTTGTTTCCCTCTGTCCTGCAGTCAGGTTTTCTGCTTGTTTTTCATTGTGCCCTTCATGTGTTTTCCATCTCTCCAGAAATCACTGGCTTTGTTTAAAATAGACTCGGAGCAGCTGCCAAGACTTTATCCAGAGAGAGAGAGAAAAACGCACGGACGCCAAGTTCCTATAGAGTTATCAAAAGCTTTCACTCCCCATCAAGATCTTTGAATATACCAGAACCTGGTTTTCTCAGGAAGAGCTCTGCATGTCACGATAGCTCTTCCTGCAAGAGCCACCAAAACATTTCTGCCCCGGAGAGCGCACCTCCCCTCCCAGTGGGGTCTCCCGAAATCTGCTTGGAAGCACCCTCACAAGTCTCTGACGTGCTGGGATTTTGGTCTTTCTTTGCAATGCATTGACTGTATGCAGAAAAATCGTGAAGTTAGAAGAAAATGGCTTAAGGATGTTTGACTCAGAATACTTTACTTTAAAGGTACTGCGCTCATAAAGTAATAGATTTCATCAGAGCACAGCTTTGTATTGTAGGCCTGTAGCCAAGGAGGATTCACCTTGGGGGTCTTTGCTGGGTTTGTTTGCCTTCTCTTTATGCTTTACCACCTTTGCCTAACCCGACCCTGAACGGATTTTCTGCTTTGTCTCCAAAAGGAGATGCTATTGCTAAGTAATTCCTGGCTTGGAGCTTAGCATCTTCTCCTCTGCAACAGTTCAAGTCAGCAAGATGAGAAGTACATGTAAAATTGAAAACAGAGTCAGCTCCTTCATCACCAGAGCAAAAGATATTAAAATGGTGACAAAAATGAATGTCTTTTGCTTTTAGGTAGAGCAGTTTGATTTACCTCTGGCTTTTGGACCTGTTTTCTAATATTTCTTGGTCAGAAAAGCTTATTGAAAATACTTGAGATGGCTGGTGAGGAGAGACTTTCCTAACAGCAGCAACTCTCTCTGACAGAAAGTGAACAAGCCTGGAGCAGACTTTATGAGCACCACTCCTCCCACCAGGACTGAAAATGTGACAACTGAAACCCAGCAGCTCTGAAGTTTCGGTTGCTAGAAGCTGTGATGTACACCTAAAAGATACCAGGAGCAAAGGGCTGTGCCTTGCACGCTTTGGTTTCAAAAGGGCAGCAAGGTCTCATTTTGTTTGCGGCACCTTGCAGTTTCTTGCCACCTGCTCTTTCTTGTACCAAGGTCTCTGCATTTCCATTTTGGTCATTGCCTGATTCTTATTTTTCCGAGGCACTCTGGATGGTCCTAGAAAACCAGTCTTTCAGCTCATCTTGGTTGCTTGCTCACGCAGTTCCAATTCTTCTGCCTTTCTGTGCCCCAAATCTGAGTTTCCCTGGAGCTGCCTCAGTGATTTGGTGCCTTTCACAGCAGGACCTTGCAGTAGGGCATCAGGGAGGGAAAGCTGCCTTGTCTGAAGGAAGTGTGTGGTGGATGCCAGACTTTGTCAATGCTAAAGGAGGGGGAGAGTTACAATTTTAGATGAAGTGTAAAAAAGATGATCTCCCATTTCCTCTCCTATTGCTCATCTCTCTGCTCCCCTTTGAAGGTGTCCTCCTCTGCTCTCTGCTCCGTCGCAGGTAATCTCAGTCTGATGCAGCCAGTTCCTCCTCTTACTCTTCCTAGGAAAACAAGGTCGTCTTGCCACTGTTCTTCCCTGCACACTGACAGAGCGAAGTCTCCTTCTGCAAGTCCTGGCTGCAGATTACATTAGTGAGGACCTTCCCAGCTCCGCCACCTGCACAGGCGCAGCGTTTTCAGGGAAATGGGAGTGTCCCTGACTATGCCTCCCATGTACACGTGTGTATCCGTACTGTGATTAAGTCTGCAATTATGGTAAGCACATGGAGAACTCAATGCACAAAATATGAACTCGTATTTTTGAAAGTCTGGGCAATAACATCTTGATGACTCACTTTATCTCTGTAAATAATGACTGAAAAATACTTATTTCTTCATAGTATTGTGAAGATTCAGAATACTTCAGAAAGTGTTTCGGGGGAAATTGCTGCTCCTGGTATTATTATAAATTAAATCTTTGGTCCTTCACCTCGTTCATGGTGTTAACGCTCCACAAGAAAGGAGTTCTACTTTCATTGCTATTATCTTAATACTGTTTTCCTGCTATTTCCTGCATAAGCAAGGAATACTCATGTAGCCCCAAAAAATCTTGAGTCACAAAACATCTTTCAGTCTAGCCTGGTGCTTTGAATACCTAATTCAGCACTGAGCTAGGTGGTGATCGGTTCTCTCAGAAAGCTTGGTGTCCGTTGCAGGAATTAGCCTTAAATGCTGATGAGACAGACAGACAGACACACACTCTTATATTGGGGAGGGGGGAAGGAAGCAAGAGACAGAGTAACACGAAAACACTGGTGCTGTGAAAAACAGAGTGAGGCGTAAGAGGGAAGAAATGCAGCACCCTGAGTAACCAGCAAGAACAAAGCACAAATGAAGCCTTTGCACAGCAAACAGAAGTTTGTAAATGGCATCAGACCAGGATGCTGCTTCTTTAGTTCTTTTCGAACAGTTCTGAAAACAAAGTGAATTAATAGTTTCCAAACCTAGCAGGTAAATTTGTAGCGAGCAGAAACATGAGAATAAAGAGGGTGGTAAAGCAATATTGAAAAAGAAGATTACAGACTGGAAATTGGGCTCAGTGCAAAATCGTTTTTTCTGTCTTTTTTTTTTTTAGTTACTGTAACTATAAGCAAGAAACGCGTGCCAGAGGAAATGAGAATTTAAGAAAATATAGACAGCTTGGCAGGGCCACAAAATGAAAGCTTGAAGTAAAGAAAATTTAGAGAGCAGAAGGAAATATTAGTTGGAAAAATCATAGCAGCACAGAAACACGAACTTTTCAAAGATACAATATTGCACCCAACTTTTTAACATCAAAGTTCCTAACATCATAAAAATGGTAAGTTTTGTCATTGTGATCCTGGGGGAAGAAATTATGTGCATGTTTGGTTTTTTTTAATCTGTTCAGAGAAGAAAATGCATACACAAAAGCAGGGAAAGAGGAAACTGATTCCAGCAATTTAATAGTTAAGGTGTTGGAATAGCTACCAGACACTGTTTCTGTAGGAATGATGAAACTGAGATTTAGAAGACGTTGAAAGAATTGTGATTCCGAATGGCCAAATACACATTAGTGCCCCCACCTCGACACAAATAAACCACAGCTGCCTGGACGGCATAATTCCCTTTTGGCTTGAAACTGTATATGTTATTTAGAAGGCTCTTTGAGAATAGAAGTAGCCCAGTGAGAGATTCATAGAGAAGCCAGGGATCTAAAGCTGACCCAGCAAATAACTGCTTCTCGCTGCCAGTGCAAGAAAACTGAGGCAGTTGGATCCTCAGCAAAAGTAGCTGGAAATACAGAAAAATAAGCCCTGATCCTTCCCTCTGAGAAGATAACAAAGCAATAGCAGGTGCTCAGAGGCCGGTGTTGAATCCCTACTAGTGTGAAACTTGCGCTGCCATCTTGGCCTTTGGTTTGTTGTCAGCAAGGAGTGGTATCTGGCTCCTCGTCATCCTGTAATGTGCAATTTTTCATCTCTCCAATACGTGAAGTCACTGAACCTTCTGTTTACTCAGTGCTTCCAGAGACCATTTGTTTCCAAACATTATCGTGTTACAGGTACTTGGAATCCCCAGTTCAACCCTTTATAGTAGTTATTTATTACTCTGGTTTGGCCTGTGAATGCTGAAGCAGCAGTTTTTTCCCCACCAACTGTCCCACCGCAGAGCTGCACCCTCTGGCTTTGCCACCCGCAGCACCCTGGTCCTTGCACAAGAGGGTTTGCCAGAACTAGCAGTCGACCCATAATGATGTGAGACCCAGCCTAGGATGGAAAACTGGCTGGAGAAAACTAAATATTTGAGCAGCTAATCTATGCTGCATTATCAGTGCCTGGGCTAGGTAATTAAAGCTCGTTCTTGCAGAGCTGCAAAGTCTTTGGTCATGCCTTTAGGTTGCAGTGTAGCATACCTCTGCTGTCTGAGAGCATTTGCTTCACGTCTCTCTTTGTAATTATTTAATGTGCTAGATGCATTCTATGGTGGGGTTCAGGGATATTTAGTCACACCTAGATATCCTTACGGGTATGATGGAGAGCGCTCCTTGATGCAAATCGCTGCTATCCCTGCTTCAAGATACTATGCTCCAAGATGCTGCACTGTGCTGGGACAGGCAGGTCACTGCTTCCCAGAAGGAGGCAACCAGGAACGCACTGTACACATGGTTTGGCCCCGTCTTTTGCCCTTCAGCCTGACGAGTGCCTTGGTAGCCTCACAACTGCAGCCATCAGGTGAGCAAATCTTTGGATGTTTGCTCCTATCAGTCCTGGTGGTTAAACATTTGGGAAAGCTGGCTATATGATGCAGCTCACTGAAATGCAGGAGGGACCCCGAAGTGTTTCACAAATGGCATTTGACTCACGGTTCATCCCTTCTAATTTAAGGGGTTCAGGTTCAGCCGGAATACTTACACTGAAGCTCTGGCACTTCGGTTTAGTTCCTGTCGTCCAGCTCCTAGTGATCCCTTACCCACCGCTGGGGTCCCGCGTCCCCTGCCTGAAGCACCACCTCCGTCCTGTGCGAAGAGGCTGGGGGACCAGGGAGCGCCCATCTTTGTCCCACCGGGAATTCCCCTGCTTGCAGCAGGGTGGGTGGAGGGGGGAAGTGTTGTCTCATGGAGTGCCTGGGGCATGGGCAAACCCCTCTGTTCGCTGGTCTTGGCTGCTTCACGTCCCTGTCAAGTGTGATCTAATGCACAATAGTGTGTGTTCCCCTGAAATGGCTGTTCTCACAGCTGGAAACACCCTGGGATGTCGGTTTGCCTAGCCAAAGCTGGGAGAAGCCAGTTGCTCCTCTGCAGGCAGCCGAGGAAACCCCTGGCTGCAGAGGGAAGGCTCGGAGGTGCTGCTGGTGGAGGCACAGAGATGAGCCTGGGCCAGGTAAACCCACCAATCCACACAGGAGGGTTAGGGAAATGAGTCAGGCAGAGAGGAACGTGCTTCAGAGCACTTGTAGCTGCGGGACCAGTGTACAGAAAGGCTCTGTGGTTCATAGGACAAGCTATGAACTGCTGGAAAAGGGTCCTGGACCCCCTCCTCCCTCCAGAGCGCAGCTTGGAGCTTGTTCTGCGGTGCAGAGGAGCCAAGGTGAGGAAATGCTGCTGATGCTCACTGCTGTCACCAAGGTCTATGTACTGTGCTATCAGGGGATTGATTACTTGGTTTAGGGTTCTGGGGAAAGTCTGCATGGTATGTGCTGTAACCAGTGCGTGCCCTGTGAAGAATTGTACTGTTCCTTGAAGCAAGCCTGGAGCTTTGGGGCAGGGTGTGCTGAGCTGCCACAGGTCTCTCAAGAGTTACGACGCAGGTGGATGTGTCAGCCTTTCTGCCTCTGAGAGGGGAAGGGATGGAAAATCGCAGGAAGACACAGTGCTGTAGCCCACTTCAATCACAGGATTCGTAAACATAGTGGATTACGGGCCAGTACAGCCACCGGGCCGCATTCTGGTCTTCCTGCAGCTGCAGGGTATGCCAGGCATGCCTTGATCAAGAGGAGAAGCAAGTCTTCTGCGCTCTGTAACGAGGAGCTTGATGAACGCTTTGAAATGTCCTGGTGGGGACATGAGGGATGCCCTGTACTTTCTGACCCAACTGCTGTAGCAAAACGCCTAGAGTTTGGCATTGTGTCTGTGGACCTGCGGTGAATGGATGTGTCTCAGGAGCAATGGTGGAAATTTTTCTCCTTTTGGCGCTGTGGTGGCAGTCCATTTTCGCCACTCTGCTGCTGGCCCAGTGGTATGCTGGGCCATCTAGGCACTGCCTTTATTTTTCAGATGCAATATGTCATTAATCAGTGAGACTCACTGCCACATCACGGCTTCCAAGAGTGAGTAAATGAAGCTAGATGGTTCTGTGCAAGAACATTGACTTTCAACATTAAATTAAAGAAGAGATGTGATATGAAGACCATAAATCAAACTCTTGCTATTGGCAACAGAGAAGCAGTTTTCCCCAGGACAGATTACTGCAGAAGATTTCTCACATCTTCTGGAAAAAGAAACGTTGGCTGCTGCCAGAGAGATGACACCAGAATAAACAGACTGCGTGTAGGTATGACATTTCGGGTTCACAAGTGAATGGGCCACAGTGACAACAAATTGCTGTCACCCACTGCACTGCTAAGCACGTTTCCTCAAGTGAGGACAAAATACCCTCCCCTGTGTCACCAAACTCCGAGGCAATAGAGATCAGCTGGCCATGTGAAAAGCCAGCCTTGCTTTTTCCCTCGCCTGTCTGCAGCAAACAGCCCAGGCTACTTGCCTGGAAGGGCGGGTGGCCCCCCCAGCCCCCCTCCACAGCCGCCCCACTCGCCTCGCTCCCCAGGTCACCCTGCACCGCGGGGCTGCCTTCACCTCCCTGTCGGGGAGGGTTAAGCTCAGCAGCGTGTAATCTTTAATGTGATAGACGTACAGGTTCTTCTTGTTACTCTCGGGCTCAGTTAGCAGGTACAAGCAGTGAAGGTGAGTATTAAGAGCTGCTTAGAGGATTGATTTTTCATTAAGATGAATCTGTTGTAATTAAGCCTAACAGAGATGTTCGTGCTAATGCTGTGTTATTTATTGCCTGAGTGCAATCCTTCTTTTTTTTTAAAAAAAAAAGCATGCGAAGTTTCTTTACCTCTCTTTCTTCTTCTTTCAGTCTTGTACTATTTCTGCCTCTCCCTCTAGAATATCTGTTGGTGTGCCTTTTCTTCTTTCAGTGTCTGTTTTGTCTCAAGACCATTTCTTTTTTCTGTGGTGTTTAATTGTTTTTCTCCTGATTTATTGTTCCAAGCCCATGCTAGGCAGTCTGTTTATTTACAATTTGGATCATTTTAAAATGGATCCAGAGCTCTAGGTCAGTGTTTAAAAATTAACTAATAAAATACACAAATGAGGCCCAATGGTCAACATAAGACTACACAACCTCTAGGATTCGCATGCTACTCCAAATAAACCACTGGGGAATATCAACCCCAGGCATAGAAAATTCACTCGTCTGGACTGGAATGGGCTGGTATAGAAAATATATATGGGGACCCCTGACTGATAGCACTGGGCTACTCTTCCTCTGATGGAGCCAGCAGGCGTTAGGATGACCCCTTGGGAGGGGTGATGGTGAAGGTGGGGTGTGGAAGGGAAATGCTGGGCTCTGCCCAGCCCAGCTGCTCATCTCCCAAGTAAGGGTCCACTCACTTCTAGGTGTTTTGGGAGAACACAGCTCGAAGGATAGTAAGTACAATGTGCTCCATACAACTCGGGTCAGGGGACCAGAGCGTCCTGAACTTTTGCTGCACCTTCCCTCTTCTGCTGAGGAGGCTGCTGGTGCCCACTGGAAAGAAAGCCCACAGAGATGCAAACCCACCCACCCCACCCCCTCCGCTGTCTCGCACCACCCCACGCATGGCAC
>Ga0065711_1004037_pt1 | contig 33674 bp, 26 predicted proteins | sample Hoacrofraction12_FD_59098 | JGI IMG/M metagenome (GOLD analysis project Ga0065711, IMG submission 59098) | Hoatzin crop microbial communities from Cojedes, Venezuela - Epithelial fraction 12 v2 (version 2) | ecosystem: Host-associated > Birds > Digestive system > Esophagus > Crop | place...
CCCCCCCCAGCGTCAGTGCATTCAGCAGCTCTTGGGAAGGCAGCTTTGCATCTCTCCCTTTTCCATCAGAGTCTCTTTGGTTTGTCTGTTTGCGAAATCTGAAGGAAACGCTGCAATCCCAATGATTAACATGCTCCAGAGGGTCTCCAGATCAAGCGCGGGAGGAGGGAGGGTAGAGGAGATGTGCTTGTTTTGTCCTGCTGACACTCATCAAAACTGGGTCCTGCTCGGGTTCCCCTGGCTGCTCAGCTGGAGACAGGCCTGCAGGCAAGAAAGGCAGAGCCGAGAGGGGCCAGCAAAACCTTTCTGCAGCTCCATGCACAGAAATGAGCCCCCCTGCCTGACCCTCTCCCAAGCAAGGAGAACAACGCCACGGGTTAAGCAGCAGGAGCCAAAGACGACGTGAACTGACAACAAGCCGCCTGCTAGCCAGGTTGGCACGCAGGGAAAACGCAAGAGCCCCTTGCTGGAAGCCACCAGAGCTTTGCAGCCTCTCCTCATCTTCTATCCTACGCTCTGCACACTCAGAGACCCAAGGTGCCAAACTCACATCAGTCGCAGGGGATGTCCCAGCCCCGTACTGGGCACTCCTCACGTTGCTGCTCCCCTCTCCTCGAGAGCTCACGGAGGTCTCTCGGGATCTTCCTCCCAGAAGCGAGAGCTGCTCGCGGTGCTTCTCAGCAGGACGTTTTGAGCGCAGGGCCCGGCGTTGCTGATGTGTGGAGGGGGCGAAGCAAAAGGCATCACTGGAGCTTGCCCAGGCTAACGCACCATTCGCTCCCTCTGACCTCAGGGCCACGCTGCGATCATGTCCGAGCTGGAGAAGGCCATGATCGCCATCATTGATGCCTTCCACCAGTACTCAGGGAAGGAGGGAGACAAGCACAAGCTGAAGAAATCGGAACTGAAGGAGCTCATTAACAACGAGCTGACCCATTTCCTTGGCGTAAGTATTGCCTTCCGCGCAGCACGCCTGGCTGGGCTCAGGGAGCCCCGCAGAGCAGCTGCCCGGCTCCACTAACTCCGTCTCCCACGGGAAGCAAGCGCAGGGGAAGGGGTTTCTTCACCCAGCAGTGCATTAAACACTTTGCTCCAGCTCTGCAGGAGCAGTGGGTGGCAGGACAAGGGCAACAGCCTGCGCTGGGGGCTGGGGTTTGGGTCGGATACCAGGGAAATTTCCTTCCCCGGGAAGGCAGGACAGCCTTGCTCCAAAGGGCTCGGGATGTCCCTTCCCAGAGGCACAGCCGTGGCTGCGATTCCCGCTTCAGGAGGGCTGCTGTTGCGCAGATGCTGCTGCAGGTGCAGGGCAGTGCCCCAACAGAGATGGGAAACAGCCACGAGCTATTCGGGATGCCTCTGAACAGAGATTCAGGCATGCGAGCGCTGGAGAAGCGGGGACGTGTTACCATCTGGGCCTCGCACCGATCCTCCCCAGCTTTGGCTGCCTGTTTCTGTCCCTTCAGGAGATCAAAGACCAGGAGACCGTGGACAAAGTCATGGAGGCACTGGACAGCGATGGGGATGCAGAGTGCGACTTCCAGGAGTTTGTAGCCTTCATCGCCATGGTCACCGCTGCTTGCCATGAGTTCTTTGAGCATGAGTGAGCTGGTGGGAAGCAGGTGAGCACCTCCTGCTCACGCCGGAGGGACGCAGAGCAGCATCGCTCCTCCGGGAAAAAGACTGGGTGCAATTAGGGGCTCCTTGGAGTTAAGCTTGTGCTAGACTTAAGCAGCTAATTAAGTTCTGCGGCTTTGTGAACAAGAAACACCCACACGACTCAGGCTCAGTGCCCGCCTGGCTCGATGCGGTGTGCGAACGCCTTGCCTCACGCTCCTTCCCTGCTGCTGTATGCAAGGGACGGGCACGGGGCTGGAGGCAGGCAGAGGCTGCGATACAAGCTTGCTTGCAAAGGGTAAAAGGGAAATTCAAGGGCTGAAGTAGGAGGTGATGCAGAAGGGCTGGTTACAGAAGCCCGGCTCTGAGCCCACTGGCCTAAACGGAAAGGCTCCCGTTGATTCCTGCGGGCTCCGAGCGCCCTGTGCATGGTACTAACCCAGGCAGCGCAGCTCCTGTCCCGTCACAGGGGCTCAGCAGAGCCCACGCATTCCTTGGCAAATCGAGACACCCCTGGCTTGAAAGGCAAAGCATAACCATCTAACAGCCCGGGCTTTTCTCTTGTCGACGAATCCTCCTGCTTTTAGCAGCCTGCAGAAGTGCAAGCGAAAGCGTAAGAGGCTCCTGGGCTGGGGACAGCTGCTGGGCCGGGGACGTGCATGGGCAAGGTCTCCAGGCTCAGGCAGCAGGGAAGGGGGGATCTGCCCAGTAAGACCACAGTGCTTTAACGCAGACCAGGTGCAGCCTCCGGAGCGCGTGGAAACGGCGAGAATAAAATGTTGGTTTGGTCTCCAGGCCGCGATCAGTCTCTGGTGAGAAACGTGTCCTTCTGCACCTCCCCGGCTGCCCTGCGCTGTCAGAGGGGAAGGCTGGAGGACGCAGCCGGAAGCACTGCCATGGCTCGTGCCCCCGGGTTGCTTGCTGGGCATCGGGCCTTCACCTCCCCCCTGGCATCGCTGTGGCTGGCCAAACAGCTCACGGCTGTCACCACCACCACGCTCCGCACGGCTGGCCGAACGGGCAGACGTACCTGTGAGGCCGAAGGAGCACGAGGCACCTCTGCAGGACTGCTGCTGCTCAGCACGTGTCCGTCAGGGGCTTGCACCGGTGAGTCTTGGCAAAGCCCAAACCAAACCTAGGACAACCTCCCCGAAGCCTCTGCTCCCGTCTGTTTCAGTCTGCACTCGCCACCCAGCTCAGCGACACCGGTGAGTTAGGCATTCACGGCTAGCAACACCTATAGTGACAAATTCACGACAAAGACGCCCCCAGATGTTGTTGTCGTCGTTTTTACCTCATCCCCCATTTTATAACGATTTCACGTGCAAAATGAGACGTCTTCAGACAGGGACCATCTCGCTATTCTCAACCACCTCCCCCCAAGCTGTGAAAGGGGACACTCGGGCAGAGACATGCCTACAGGAAAGACAACATCTTGTACTCCATCTAGAATCAAAAAAGCCGTTTGCCATCCCAGGGCAGTGCTCGTTTGTTGAGAACTTGTTTAGCATCCAAGTTACTTCCACCACATTTTTAACAGCCTCATCAGTTCTCGGTTCAGCTGCTTTCACCGCGTGCACAGACCTGAGGCAGCATGTGAGGACAACAAATGGGGACATTGCCTGCCCCAGAGCGTCCCCGAGGTTAGGCAGGGTAGACGGGACTCTCACGACCCTCTCTTGAGCCTGAACCCGAGTTCAGCAGAGGGGTCTGATGCTTCAGCACAAGGGCTTGCATGTGAGGCTGGCTGGCGGGTCTCCAAGTGCCACCTGCCTTCTGCCTCACCGCACCAGCAGCGCTCGCACGGGTGAGGAACCCTTCCCCGAGACGGAGCCTTTCCAGCCGCTCTGCACAGCACTGCCGCAGCAAAGCGCCGGAGGTGTAACACGCGGCGTGAACGCTGGCAAAGCCGGCGAGACGCAGAGCAGGCTGTCCGGCCCCTTGGCGAGCGACGAGAGCAGGGAGTGACACAGTGTGACTGCGCACGTGTTTCTGCCCATAAGGCTGATCCTGACTTAGCAACGCCACTGCTGGGGATTCAGAGAGGCTTCACCTGCCACAGGAGCTGGTGCCTCTTGTCAGGGAGGCAGAGAGCATGTCTCCCTTTGAGGCGAGCGCCCTGAGCGCCAGCGGTGCGGCATGCGGTGCTCAGGCTACGAAGCCCTGGCCGCTCCTCCCTGGCCAGCAAGGAAAGCGCAGCTTTCCCGAAGTGAAATTCCTGAAACAGGGACTGCACGATCACGGGCCTCGGCAGCACCCGGTCGGCAGTGCAGCTCTGCTCCCGCTGTGTCCCGCCGCTCCGGCACAGGCGGTGCCTCGGCTGAGAGCACGGCTGTGGGGACAGCTGTGTGCTGGCGTGCTGGGGGAGGCAGGCAACGCACGTTGGGCAACGCCGCCGACACCTCACCACTGCCAATCCCTCCTGCGCGCTGCTCCCTCGCATGCACCGGCACCCACAGCACCTCTGCCAACACCCTGGGCCCCACGGACCACGCGAGCCCCCCGGGTCCAGCCTAGGATGCTGCCACGCCGACAAGGGGTTTGAGCAGTGCTGTGAGGGGCTCAGAAGCATGGCGAGGCTTTCTGCGGAGGAAAGAAAACCACTCGAGCCTTGGGGCTGACCAAGGAGCAGCTGTTGGAGCCGTGCAAGGCAGCCCGCTCTGAGGGAGGCTCAAAGGGTTTAAGCAACTCGCTAACCTCCCAGCAACGACAGCCTAGATACTGAAAAGTGCCAGTCCTGACACCACTCGTTTTCACTCTTCAGGAAGGGAAGGTGATAGCCTAATAACATCATTGAGTTTTTAGTTATGCCCCCATCCCAGCCAACGGCCTGCTGGATACCCAAGGCGTGCGTGCTCTTGCAGCACCTCACTGGCACTGGTTACATTGACCTGACACGGCATCGATCCCAGCAGAGCTCAGAAAATCCCCATTTTTGTCATTAGCGCAGACTGGCGCGTGACGACTTGCAGAAAGGCTACTGCGGTAACACGGAGCTCTGGGGCCTGCGCCGTGGGACCCCCAGGGCCCTGCGAGGCTCCCCGAGGATGGAACAGCAGCATTATACCAGCGGCACCTGCCTAACGCTTGGACACCGTTGTCAGTTATGCTTTTGACTCCCTATAGAAGAGGACGCAAGTGAATTTCTCACCAGGAAGGGCACCAACAGACCAATTATTTACATTAAATGCCCTGTCAAGACAAGCACTACTTTTAACAGTACTAAAAGTGAAACAAAGAGACGAAAGTACAACAACAGGAGGAGCCCAAAACGTTTAACAGACTCAAATTAACTTCACACACTAGAAAAGTGGCAGATTGGGGTGGATTTAGTGCATACATGCTGTGCTGTACCTCTGCTGAACTGCATTTTCATCATGTAAAACACTGCCATTACCTTTTGCTCTGGGAGTCTGCACTTATACTCGCCCCCCAGATAATTCTAGGCAAAGCCTGTAAAAAAAAAAGACAAAGATAGAAACGTTCTTCCACATAGGATCTAATCTTGCTGGGAGTGATGATTATTGCTGTTAGCACATCTGAAAAAAACAATCTCTGTCTTGTTAACTGTTCTAGGACGTGCATTCAGGCTGAATCATTCAATGGGAGAGTTCATGTGCCGACAGCAAGAGAAAGATTTTGTCTTAAAAACAAAAAACGCTTTTCCCACCAATGATCCACAAATCAAATGCGGACTTTTACAGACCCCAGAGAAGGAACATTCCTGACCTTGCTGGATGGAGTAAAGCAACTGCATAAACAAAGCACTGCGCCGCCGGACCGCATCTCCCACGCGTTCCGAACTCCGCGCTGCAAGCTGTGACGGCACTGAGAGGTGCTCCTCCACCCTGGCAGTTCAGCGACACGGAAGCACACTCCTGCTCCCTCTGTACCTTAAGCTGAAAAACACATTTAATTTTCATTTCTGTGAGTGATCCATGGACTGAGTTTGTTCCCCCTATCAGATATTACACCTAACGGATTCCCCTGGCCTTACTTACTGTACTGCAACAGTCAGGGCACTACAGCATATTTTCAGTTTTTCCATTCTGAAATATTCTCGACACTGGATGGTACCGTACAAAGTCTGAGCTCATCCTGCATCCCAAACAGTGTGGACTTCCGATTGCAGGGGGAAGGCAGCTGACAGAGCAGGAAACTAGAAAAGCAAAATGGGAAGCTTTTTAAACAAAATAAACCACCTCCAAAACTATTAAGCAATGTCAAACTGATCTTTAAAAGGCCACTTTTATATCTTGTTGCAACTGAAATTTTGATTCTGCATCTAGGCATGCTGTGTTACAAGTATAAACACAGCCACCGTGGCACTGTCGTCCATGTTTTGCAGAGAAAAATGCCAGAAATAAAGACTAATGGTTATTTTGCAGTTACTTTTGCAAGCAAGCTGAGTTTTAAGGAATGCCAGAAAATTAGCATATGTTTTTCACTTCCATAAGAAAACTTTTATGTTTAGGTGAGAATAGCATTTTAAAAAAACAAACATAAAACCAAAACACGTGACTGGAGGAAAAGACAGCGGTGTACATTATTTTAATAACATGTATTGAAATACAAAAAAGATAGAACCCTGGTTATATGGCATGGGCATAATTGAAGTGGAAATAAAACGCAGTGTGTCTAGTTCCTCCTAAACAACACAACTGGTCACAAAACAAAATCTGAAGACTGTAGAAGAAACACACATTAGAACTTCTCATGACAAGAAACTCTGGCTTAGAAACATCTCAATTCAAATATCTGACTGCATAAATATTTAAATTCTATTAAGCAGCTGAATATAAACATCCGTTCAACAGTAAGAGTTCTATGTTAGCGTACCCAGCATCGAGTAAATCCTGAAGTGCAAGAAGTTAAGAGAATTCTCCAACGCAGTTTTGTTAGCTACACATCAGTTCTTAGATGTAATCCAGCTCTGTCTTCTACTAACGTGATTTCTGGCCTGACACACTGCAATACTTTAAATGTGCAAGCTTTTGGGAAATGCCTTTTTTGGCCTTAAAACAGAGTTGTGAATATACTATAGAAAGCAGAAGCCTATCTGAAAAGATCTTTAAAGTGCATAATATGTGTTTTCACACAATGGCAGGGAAACAGCGTTAAAAAACCCAGGGACTTGGTACAGAAAATGCACTTGGTACTGAATGTGCACTTAAGATGAACTCATTGCTTCCTTTTTTCTGCGATAATAAATTCCTGGGTAACAACAAGCGATAAACAAAGGTGTAAAGCACTGTTGCTAGAGTAACATACAGCTTATAAAAGTCAGTACAAAGTGCTGGCTCACAAAGAACACTGCTGCAATAAAGGCAGTTTTACTCATGCTTACAAAGTTATTTAGTACTCACTGGAGTCCGTTCTCACACCCCAGAATAAACCTGAAACATTCCACCGCGACAGCAACCCTTCCATGGCATCTTGCCCCCTTCCCTCCACGTGGCGACTGGCCAGCGAACCGGCCACAGCAATCTGCTAATTCCGGAGACGGGGCTTACAACTCCCTTGTTACTGCATTTTACATTGCCAGAGGATCAGGCAGGAAAAAAGTAAAAATCATTCTTGTGCCTTTACCGCAAGCTGGTATTCCAAGTGTCAAGCTGATTCAGCTGAATTCCGGGTGTCTGACACCTGCCTTCGTTAGTTTTGAGGAGGAGGAGCTGGGTGGCCTTGGCCCTGAAACCTGCCGTGCTTCAGACGCACTTCATACACGGCATCATCGGGGCGCTACGTACAACGCCTTGTTGCAATGAACAGCGAGAAAAAACAGAGGAGGGACAAAGATGCCATCTTCTCGTTACGTACAGTGCTTTTAAAAACCAATCGTGTCTTGCGAGATAAATTCCTGCTCGTTCCCTAAACGCGCTGTCGGTACAATTCTGTTTCCCGTAGGCGCCCCACCTCTCTCGCCTCTTCGAACAAGAACTTTGCCTTCGTTTAAGAGACTACAGCTTAATTTATTTCCTCATACAATGCCGCAGCCCTCTTTCAATCTGGGTAAAAGCAGGCACTTCGGTCACGAGCCCTGGAAGTCTGTGTTAGAAAACGCTGCTGGCACAAAACGAAAACCACTGGGGCCCACAGATAGATCCCACCGTAACCACAGAGCGTTCTGCGCGCCGCGCCGACTGCGGGGACCCTCAGCAGACTTTTACACGTTTGCTGCGCCCCAGAGAAGCGTTCGCATTGAACCCTGTGTCAGGGAAAGAATTCCACTTGGAAGCAAGTTCTGGAGTGACGCTGGCGCGGCATGTCATTTTCTTTTGATAGAAGCTAAACCAGCCATTCTGCCCCCAGCGAGCCATGCTGCGGGGGGCCAGGCACGGTTCTTTTGGTGACTTCTACAGCCTTTCCGCCTGCTGCTGCTGCTTTGGGCCAGCCTGCTGACGTTCCTCGAGGCCGCCATCGCCACGCTGCTGTTTCTGCTCCTGCGTTTTCTGCTCAGCCAGCGCTTTTGCCCTGGTGGTGATCGGCCCGGGCCTAGCGCCGGGCCTCTCTTCGTCCTGCTGGTGCTTTACACAAACGTTTTTCCAAAGGTGGAAATCTTGGCGTACGTCTGGTTGCAAACCAGTGGTACGGCTGCCCTCCACCGTGCGTTCTCATGTGAAGCTGCAGGTAGGAGGACCTGGAGAAGGCTCGTGCCTCGTGGGTCCTCAGGTGCTGCTTGAGGGACGCCGCCTGCTTGGAGGCCCTCCCGCAGGCAGAGCACCTGAAGTTCCTCTCGCCTGACTCGAGGTGCCGGTGCGACACGAGGTGGGCAGAGGAGCGAAGTCCTTCCCACCATAGGGCCGCTCCCCGGTGCGCAGGCGGGTGTGGAGGACCAGCCCGGCCTTCTGCGCCAAGGCCTTCCCGCTCTGCTCGCACCCGTGCGGCCGCTCCGCCTCGGCCCCGCCGGCAACATGGCGGGCAGCGCGGTGCGGGCCTGCGGCTGCCATTTTGTCCGGCCTTGCTGAGGGAAAGGAGCAGCGCCGTGCCGAGGGGAGCGGTGCTGAGCTCCCCGGCCGTGCGCCTCAGCCCCAGGGCCGGAGAAGGCTGCGTGCGGCGGGGGTGGGGGGGAGCAGCCGCACTCGGGCCAGGGCAGGGAGGCGAGCCCGACCCCGGGGAGCCCTTCAGTTTGGGCACTGGAAACATGGAGTTCAGGGACAGCCAAGCTGTGGGGATGTGCAGTTGCTTTAACTGTGAAGCAGTTGTAATTAAATGTTGCAGAAAAAGCTCTCCAAGCGTTAAAACTGTCCAAAACAGGGGTAAAAACTGTACTGTAGACAAAGCACTTTTTGACTGAACAGCGCAAGTTTCAGCACGCAAGTCAGATTTGCAAGAGCTGTTTTGAAATGTTTAATGTGCTTTTTTAGATTTACTTTACAAGGCAACTTGTCTCACTGTCATATCTCAATACAAAAAAAAAATCTTACAATGCTTTATTTGCTAAAAAACTACAACATTAAAATTGGGGTTAGGTAGTTCTTTCCTTTTGCCAGCTGTTGTGTTAGGAGGAGCGTCCCAAAGTCCGCTGCTAGAGGTTGCTGTACTTAAACAATAAGTTACACAAGTTCTGTACATAATTACAGTCAGAGTATGCAGCTGTATAATACACCACAGTAAAACACCATGAGGGCGAAGAACTACTATATATGAAAGCTTTTTGTTGAAGATTTTCTAGTTTATTTGACCCTAGAGTCAATTTGATATCCTCATATCAGGAGACTGATGTCCACCTTTCTTAGGCACTGATCCAGGCAGAATTGCCTTGCAGAAAAACCTGGCTCTTTTGCCAAACTTGTGCATTATCAAAAAAAAATTTATGTAGCTCAAAGTCTTTAACAACCCTATAAAAATAGTTATTTGCTAGTCTCGTGCTTAGCTTCAAACACATGAAGTATTTGAATCATTTCACATTCTCTCTCTGAAGTAGGTTCACTGCAGTATTAGATCAGGCAGAAACTTCAAAACCTTAATTCGTCAAGCGTGACTCAACGAACTGGGTATTTCAGCTTGAACAAAAAAGTCTGTCTAAACACAACTCTAAAAAAAAAAAAGGAAGTTTGTACCACAGCAGATCAAGCTAACTAACACTGAGTATCTTTTCCACGGTGGGGAAATAAAAAGAAATCACTATCGGAAGTTTTAGCACAGGATATTCAGGGAAAACATATTGCAAGACCATGCTTTGTAAACATTTCTACGAATCATTCAGAGACTATTGGCTTTGGAATGAATTTTCAAATACTTGGCGTTATGCAGGGCAGTAATTAACAGCTAACGCTAGGAAAACAAGCAACTTTAACATGAAGTTATGACAGCAGGAGCAGTGAAGGCTCCTGCATCAAGTAGTTAAAACTGGATATTAATTTATATTTTATTATAAAGTTTATAGCATTACAGAGTCCAGCATGGCACAATAAGTAACCTTGTTACAGTTGCAGTATTTGTTTTTGCTTGGTACAAAAAAGCTGAACAGCAGCATAATTGTTGTTACACTGAATCCGGGACTGGAATGAATTTGTTTCTTCTGAATAGGGATGAGTCAGTGATTTAAAATAAAAAGGCTGCATTTTCAAATCTCAAATATGTGCAAAATTCCTTTCAGTACAGTAGAGAATATGGCAGAGATGTGTGCAATCTTGAAAGTTACGTCCCAACCCAGATACCGCCAATATCTTGCAAACAATCACACGGAGGCTGAACTCCGAACGGTTACTCACGACTTTCAGTATTACTTCCAAGAGTCCTCCTCACAGCTGGTGTTCTCTCCCCACCCCACTTTATGTCCTTTTATGCAGTGCATCAAGTACTGACATTCATAATTATTGTAAAAAAACCATTGGTTCATGATAGTTCTAACACGTTTCCTTCAGGAATTCCAGTAAACTCTCCATCCTAAGACAGCTGTAACTGTTACAATGGGTTTATGAAAGCAAATGCAATCTGAGAGATGAAGGTCCGTGAAGATTAGTATCTCCATTTTCCTAAGGTCTTCAACAGCTTTTAAAAACGCAGAAAATGGATTCCAATGTTATTATTTGGAAAGTCCCTTGATTTTGGTGCTTTAGCCTTGATGTGATTTTCTCTTTTCACATGTTGTAGGCAACGTAAATAGGATCCAACTGGTCAGCCAAAAATCCGTCTCTCAAGTGCATTCGTTGTTTCTCACCACGGGAATTGATAGGAATAACACCGGGGTCCACAATGACGACAACACCGACGATGAGATAATGCTCTTCCAGAACCACGTTTGTTACCAGTGCGACCAGGTCCAACGCTTCTTGTTCCGAGCCTTCCAGCTCCACAACCACCACCAGCAAGTTGGTCCATGTAAACACAGCGCTGTCGGCATGACACAAACATTAACGGTGAGAAAAAAACCCCACATAGTCAAAGGAAGCTTGTTATCAAAGAAAGACTCACTGGAAATAAATTTTTTAAGTACTTGAACCACAGAACAAATGAGAACAAGTGATATAATAGTAATGTGAAAATATTTGTAAATCAAGAGGTTTTAAAGCTGTAACTACTTGGGGTGTTCACTGCTGCTTGTTTTTTAATTGTCCACGTACAAAATGTAAGTAGGTCTTTTCCGTGTACACAATCACGTATTTCAGAGTCCTTTGCACTTATGTATTGAAACGGGACTCTAAGATTTCACATTCCATGTGCGCATACTCGCTATTAATGTACTTGTGTAAACCTTCACAGATTATTACAGCAAAGACAGAACCTCCCAAAGACTACAAGTAAACACTACCGCTGGGAGACAGAAGAGGACCTACAGCCCCTGGCATGCATCATCCCTGAGGACCAAACGAGAGCAATAGAGGTTAGCAGACACCATTCAAGAAATCCTGGAGATGTGTTTACCACATCCGAGCGCGCACTTTCCGACACAGCCAGGGAAGTCGGCAGCGCAACTTGCAAGTGCTCTGCTGCTCCGTTCATGCCCTGCCCTCCCTCTCCTTCAGACTACGAAGACCAAACTCTGATACAGAGGTGGCTAACTGAAATATTTCAATTACTCCCACTGCGGTAATTTCTACGCAAAGCTTTGACGAGTTCCCTCTACTGCAAGCTCTCAGTTTAGGGTGCTGTTCCACAAAGCTTGACTTCTGCTGCTTTAGAAGAAATAAAAGGGTACAGAAAAGTAGTACTGAGGCTCTTACCATTCTGCAATGCTCTTATGTGCTCTTATTACAGAGGTCTCTATATCGATGGGGTGGTACCTCATTCCTCTGAGCTCCAGCGTTTCATCCAAGGAGCCTACCACATACAGGGCATCGTGCCTCTCTGCAATACAGCACAGACATTTAAAAAATTGCCAGATCGACAGAACAAATGTGGTCATTTGTACGTGCTTATTCCTGATGCCTCCTAGGAGAAGGAGTCTCTAAGACACATCAAGCTCTACCATTTGGAGAGCAGAGAATTAAGAGGTCGTTCAGCAGTTTCGCCTATTGATTCCAAGCAAATGAAACCAGACTAAAAAGAATTCCTGGGTCATCCTGTTCTGCCCCTTCTCTCACGTAATATAATCTCCGTTCATAAACCAATCAAAATCCATCGTTCAAGCATCTTTTTGTCCCCTGTTCTTACCAGAGAACGTCCCTCCTCTGACCAACAGGAACATTTTTCCAATTTCCAAATTTACCTTTTTTTTTTTCCTTTTTAAAACCAGCCTATACCCACTTGTCCTCATGCCAGAAATACTCTTCTCAGCTTCTTCAGTTCCCTGCAGCCGGAACAACACCATCCCCTCTTCAGCCTTAGCTTTACTAGGTTAAATAAGCAAAGCTCTCTTAGACCGTTCTTGAAGAACGTGCTCTCCACATTGCCACGTTCATCCTGTAACTCTGTTCTGTTCAACTTTGCTTTTTCATTTGCACCCGTTTTATAATTCTGCTCAATCGTGTGACCTGAGATGAAAAGGATGTTGGGAAGCTGCGCTGTGTCTCATGCACGCCATACACTGCTGACAAACTAAAGGACAACTGACATTGTTCCACAGTGGTAAAAATCTCTGTGATACATGATTCTTCAGAAAGCTACCAGGCACAAAAACTTGCTGTAGTAATCTGGTGCCTGAACACCTGCAACCTCTCTTTCTTTGTGAATGTCTGCTCACAGATGCCAATTTCTGTGAACTACCAGCTTGCTCAAGGACAGGGAGCCATTTTACTTTGAGCAGGGGCAGAAGGACCATTCCGTCACAGCACCCTGTGCGGAACCTTGCGCTAACCAGCAGCACAGTGTGCCCCGGAGGTCAGCTAACCACCCTAGAAAATCAGAGAGGAGGAAAACAAGGAAAGCTTAGAGCACCTTGGCTGAGTGTTCTGCTATCGTGCTCTGCCAGCTCGGAAGGGGAAGACGACACGCAGTACCAGCTTTCTCAGGGAGCTGAATCTACGTTACATCAGCTCCCCGCAGCAGCCTGAGAGCACGCACCTTCCAGAGGGAGACGCCAGAGGGGCTGGCCAGCACGGAACTGCTCGGTGCACTAAAGGGGCTGAGCGGGTGGAGAGCCTTGGTGCCAAGAAGGGACCCTTCTGTCCAGCAGCAGGAGCAGTGGGCTAAGGACACCACGCATCTCTGATGAAGACCGAACACTGGGAACACTGCTTTTCTATCTGGTACCGTGAGTGATTACAGGAAATGTAGAAGGTGTCTGTGAACACCCTGCAGTTCACCACCCAGTGACAGCAGTGAGGGGACACTGACACTATCCATGTAGAGATCACCATTCATTTACATCCAAGCACAGACAATTAGCAATGTACATTTGCTAGTAAGTCATAAGCATTCAAACACCTTTTCTTCAGGTGTTTAGAGATTATTTTTTTTTTTTTAAATGTGTGACAATCAAGAGTTATACCTATTCCATATTCTGTCTCAATAGAAAAAGGCACAGTTTTTCTGCCACCTGCTTGCATTTCTCAAGTTTAAACATCTTGGCTTAGGTCCAAAAAAAATGAAATCAACAATTTATTTTCTATACTGGAAAAATTAGGAAGAAGTTACTCCTCTAGACCTTTAACTTCTGCAGGGCTGGGCAATCACTGGCATTTGTGCATGTCCGGAAACTGCTGAATTTTTTTACAACATTATTTGTATTCTCTAGATCAGCACTAAAATTCAGCATCCTGTCTGTAAGGAAAGAGGTTCAGAGGAAAAGTCAGCAGAGTGGCTCTACTGCTTTTAACAAACGTGCTCACATTACTTTATGTAAGCAGAAACAAGGGAGGATGAACATGATTTCTAAATCTGTCAGAAGGGCATTATAAATTTCCCATTTTGCACGATTACCCAGTGTCACCACAATCGACGAACATGTACAGACTAACAGTTCCTGTTACGTTCAGCACTTTTCCCTGGTGGACGTTAGGACGAACTTGCAGGACAGCTCACTCCTCGCTAGCGCGGCTGCCCCAAGGAGCTGCAGACACATGCTTCTGCAAGTACGTTTGTTTTCTCTCACCTCCACTAGCATCAGTGAGTTCTGTTCTGCGCAGGAAGCCAAGGTACCCAGTCCGAGCCCATACGGTCTGAGTGTCTCCAAAACTCAAGCGAGCAGTAAAGTGATCAGCGTGCAGTGCTTCTTCTCCATACACTGTGTAGTAACCAGTAGCATTGTGCGGACTACTCACCCATATCTAGGGGTTATAAAAAACAAGCAAAACAGAAGGGGATGTATGAACACAGGTTATTTTGCCAGAGCCAGGTAGCATCATTTATTGATTTAAAAGATCTGTTCCACTGACAATTTTTTTGTAGGATTAGTTTTATTAAAATAATTCATTAACTTCTGCCTCACAGAAAATGATCAGGAAAAAGGAGTTTTATACACATGTAATTGTAGATGGCAGAGGAAAAATGAAGTAGGCATTTGGCTACCCGTAAGGGATCACCTGTTAAACTGCAGTCTTCTATTAGTTGGGCATCTTAGTATACACAAATCCAGATGTATATAAAACAAAGATTAAACCAAACAGTACATGACCTCCTTACTACTGCCCACTGATGGGAGTACGTGAGATACTCACTGCCCTTACCAGCTGCCAGTCAGACAGCTGACAGCACCCGGTGCTGGCATGCAGCAGTGTGACGGAGGAGGGAGGAAACCACGCAGACATAGACACAAGTATATCAACAGCTCTCTTAGAGTTCACTTGCCACATTATGTGGCCGTCCCACTAAGAGACAGGCATTTATCGGCCATGATTTCTCTACATATTAAATCACTGCTGATAAACCAAGTGCAACGGCATCAAAGTTTTACCTCTCCTAAATGCGAGTCTCCCAGAGGTCCCTTGGTTTCTGTGTGTGCTATGATGACCTTTACCCCGGGAAGAATCTTGAGGAAGAAGAAAATGTTTAAAACAGAAGTTAAGAGAACTTGAAGTTACCAAAACAAGAGTTAATAAAGCAGAGCCCCAGAAGTCACCAGTCTGTGCAGTTCTTCCCCCCTACACCACAGGTATCAACCATCTCTTCCTGCCGAGGTGTTCAGTCATTTAAACTCCAAGCAGCTATTTGGCAGCTTCAGAGTTGAAGTCTGTTTCACACCTGAAAAATGCCTTCCGTGTGAAGGCCTCTGATTTATTCCATTGTAGCAACGTCCCCTATTGCTTCACTTTACACACCTGACTTCATTTTAACTAGCTGTTCATTTTATGCTCTCTCTAGTGCCTCTCCTAGATATGCTGTGATCAGTGAAGCTCCTTGCACAGATTCTGTCCTGAGATCCAGTTGCAGCAGCTCACCACCTGGGTTAAGGGTCATGAGCAGGAAGGGTTGCTCTCGGTCTCTCACCTTCCCAGACTCCATAAGCGGCAGACTGTGTGGAGAACCTCTCTCTACCAAACGGACCCTGAGAAAATAAGAGAATGCATTTGTACAAAGATTTATGAACTGAAATAGAAGTTAAACAGATGTGTTCCAGTATATCCAGTGTTATCCTACCCAGAGCTGCACTGACAATTGTTGCAATGCCAGCCAGTTACGCTCAGTTATTCACAACGCAGTGAATTATTGGATGGATCTAGGAGGGTGAGGGAATTGAGTTGGTTTGGTCTGAAGAAGAAAGAAAAAAAAAAAAAAAGACTAAGGGGAACTCTAACTGTGGTTTTTCCACTACCTAAAGGATTGTTACGGAGAAGACGGAGCCAGATTTCTCAGAGGTGCACACCATAAGAAGAAAAGGCCAGGGACATAATGTGCAAGATGGGAAATGCCAGTAAGGAAAACTTGCCCAGTGCGGGGTATCAGTCTCAGCACACACACCCAGAGAGGAGCAGGTTCTCCATTCTTGGAGATTTTCTGTACTGAACTGGTCCTGGCCCTCAGGAACCCGATGAAGCCTTGAAGCTGGTCCTGCTTTGAGCAGGAGGCTCCATGAGGGACATCCTGAGATCCTGCCCACATAATCACAGAATCACAGAATGGTAGGGGTTGGAAGGGACCTCTGTGGGTCATCTGGTCCAACCCTCCTGCCAAAGCAGGGTCACCTACAGCAGGCTGCACAGGACCTTGTCCACCCTAACCGTTTCTGTGGTTCTGTGACTAACCAGCCAGCTGGCAAAGTCCCTTTCTGCTAGTGGTGTGGTCAGGTAAGAAACAGCTAACGAGTCGAGATTATACAGGACGGATGAACAGACAGCAAGTTAGGTGAGGGTCTGGAAAGGAACAGCAGAACAAGTGATGGAAGAGGAGATGCCGGAGCACTTCCAGCACGCAGCTGTCATGCTCTAGGGTGGATTCCTTGCATATGGTGATGAAGCATTACCTGCTGCCAAGAATATTTCAACAAACCCATGCAATGCAACAAGGCTGAACTTTCTCCTCTACAGTTAATGCTTTAATGTAATCCTTACCTGTCATGTCGAAGTGCTCTCATATCTACGTAGACTGTTGTTGGATCTGGTCCTGCTGTTCCCTAAGAAGAAGCAGGAAGAAAGAAATTCAACAGAAGCCAGAAAATCCTGCCTTCATTCTCACAGCCATATGAATTCACAAATTGCTCTCCCTTTTTTATTGACAAAGTACTGCCCTAATCTACCAGAAATATAGTAAAATAGCCCCCCTTTCTAGCGTGCCTGTTGTAAAGATTCGATGTTTTATGGAATCAGTAAACGAATGCACAAGTGAACTATGTATTCGTATCGATAAGTCTTTAAGCTTTTAAAATTTTTAAATGCAAAACTTAAACTTTTAAAATTTTAGTTCGGTTAAGCACCTTCTGCAAAAACTACGCAGCAAGTGCAAAGCATGTAAGCATAAACCTGTGTGGTCCTAATCCCTTTCCCAAAGCTCAACTGTTCTACTTTATAACAGTTTGGTCAACTTTTAAATAAAAAAAAAAAAAAACCCACCAACATTCAACTGAAATGTAACTCTAACCCTTATCTTTTCAAGGCTCCTGCCAGTAACAGCCTAGGAAGAGGAAGAGCTCTGTTGCAGCCAGAGGAGAAACCTTCTGACCAGCTCTGGGGAGAGGCTTTCCATTTCCCAAAAGGGGAACAGGGGCCCTTGTTTTTTTCCCCCAGCAGAATTTAATCTCAAAATAACTAGAAACTGCTGTGAAATGCATATTTAAGCTAAAAATATAGGCAAAGTTTTGGTGACTATTCCCCTCCATAGCACAGTTCCTCATGTCAGAAATACTTAGATTGAGGCCACTTTGCCACCGGCTCCAGATTGCGGTGCTGGAGAACAGCAATAATGTCTTTGTAATGACATTCCCTCGCGCTTTTGTAGCACTGCTGAGGCTCAGTGACACCGACAGCCACACCAGATGAACAGCATGATCTTTATCTTTAGGAACATAGCATTCAGTAATTTTAATCATTGCTATAACCCCCCTTCTGGCTTGTTTGAGAAAGAGGTTTCATACTTCAGCTACAAGTGTTCTTTGGGAGCAAAACTGAACTTCTTTAGGAGAAAAAAAAATCTCACTTGGTCTGTTTCAAATAACAACTCTCTCAAACGGCGCACGTTCCTTACAGAGTGACAGCGCTGAATCAGACGGACTTTCAGACATCACAAGCACACATGCATCACTATACCTGCTCAGCCAGCTTGCCCAGCCTGTTTGGCTGACAGCGGGACCACAAACAGAGGTAACAGAGGCCATCAAAGTGTGGGAAACAGAGAGAAAGGGGAAAAAAGAAAATACAAACAAAGAGGCACTGGAAACATAAGATACACACAGTAAGACAGAAAACAAAACTCATACTGTTTTAGAGTGAAAGGAAAATTTCCATTTCAGATTACTTCAGAACTTGGCACTTTCAAGTGGTTCACCGAGAAACATGCAACTCCCGGTCAATAAACACGAAGCGGTTTAAGGCAGATCGTCCCTAATACCTGTTGCCTTGTTTATAAATCCCTCCTCCACCTGGAAGTATCTAAAGGCTGCTTGCAGCTTCAGAAACACCTTCTCAGTAAACCAGTACAGTCAGGCTGGCAGATGTTATGTATTTATTTGCATGCTAGCTTGTACCAAATACCCATTCGGTTTGGCTATTAATCTGTATTCATTTAAATTCAATGGTTTGTAAAAGTCAAACACAGATATCACTTTGGAATGGTGGGAGAAAGGGGTTAAAAAACCCCACAACCACTAAAAACGGCTGAAGGATGGAGAAGAGATGAAAAAGGCATAAAATGGAGGGTAAGCTTAACTGCCCAGCAACCCTACACTCTTCACAGTTTTCTCGGAGTACTTTTCACATTGCCATTTAACATTCTGTACAAAACCTGGTTTTTCCCCCTTTGTGCAGTCTGAACAGCAAATATCCAAAACTGGCTTTTAAAATTCTTATGGAGACAGGCAATTCAGAAAGCTGTTCTTTCACACTTGGCAACTGAAATCTTTTATTCAACTAATAAAAAATCTTCCTGTGCAGTCATCTTAATCACAGCTATATCCTTCCTGTTTTTCCACCTACCGATTCATAAAATGGCTCTGGCTGCATTTCTTTATAGCCATTTATCTAGGGGTTGTTAAAAACCTTCTCTTCTTTAATATGTGTGAAAGAAACTATAGGAACTAAAGAAACAATTAGGAATGGCAACGTATTTCAGAAGCTCATGGCCCAAAACATCTCTCCCGTAGGAAATCTGGAACATCAAAGCATATTCTGAGAGGAAAAAAAGTCCTCCATCTAGTGGGCACCAGAAAAAAAATAAAAAGAAAAAAAAGTTTTGCAGAAGCACAGTAGAAATCTTCGTAGCATCGTATTTTTTTATTATGTGTAATTCATACCAATAAAATTGGAAATAAAACTTACAATTGCACACACACTTAATGCATGCGCCTTCTACGAAATTCCCCACATAAAAAGCTACAGGCTGCCGCATCTGAAACTCGAGCTGTTTATTGATTAACTCGAGTATCATCCACAACCCAGGGTGCTTTGCCATCTCCTAGACCATACTTCGTGTCTGATTTTCAGGTAAGTTGTGCAATACATTTTCTTTTTTCTCTCCTAACTAGAGAAGAAACATCTCATTAAGAAAAGTTAGATTTAATCTGGTTAAATTACACACACAAGTTTATTGTCAACTGAATACTGAACTATCAAAGGTGGGTCTGGACCACAGTGTGTTACTGTCTCCAGCCTGTGAAGTAGGGCTGTGTACTTTACAGGCATATTCTCCCCCTCAAAGCTTCCAATTTTATACCTTTAATGGAAAAAAAAAGTCCAACTCTCCCATGAGGTGAGATAAACATATTTGCATGTTGCTAATACTCATTTGAGATGTGAAGTAAGAAAAAAAACTGTCAACCTTGTCAATTTTGCTGGGTCTTATTTGAGGAACTCTGTCTTCCATTTAATTCCACATATACATAAGCTATTTTTCAAACGGACAAAATCTGAGTCACGCAAAAGCTGAAACAGCACTGCTTGAAATATTAAATATGTTTATGAACAGGAAGGTGTGTATTTAATTTCATACTGCTGCTGCACAGTAGGAAGGAAACAAATTTCCTAATACTGACCCCTCTGTATTAGAAAGGCAAATCAATTGGTCAGTTTGTACAGAAAAGTGAAATTATCATCATCCACACTTTCAAGGCCTATTTAACTTGGCGGTGAAGCCAGCAAGCAGTGGAGCTCTAGTTCGTTAGAAAAAAAATGACATACAGCTGAATTTGATCTCTTATAAAGTCTCCAGAGATTCTGAATGAAGAATAAGCAGTTTAATCTCACCTGTAAGCAAATTGCTACGTTGACCCTGCACCCAAACGTCGTGCTCACCGCGCGAGCAGAGAGGCCCAGGTCTTTGAATAACTTGGAGAAAGACTGTGTTAATGTAATCCTCGGCCTCTCCTCGGCAACCACCATGCACGTTCGCACGCAGGACAGGTTAACTCCTTTCATCTGACCGGTCGGGGGAAGAAAACAACAACGTTTTAAGTTTGGAGTCAACAATTCTAGCAATAAGTCGTTTCAATTTGTGGAACAGACGGACTTTAAAAACACTAGAGTAACTGACATGAACCGGTTAAACGATACAGACGCAGACTGTGCTCAGTTTGGCTCCATCCACCCAGGACAACCCGCTAAAATCGTGCCAAGCAGCTTTGTGGCAGGGTTTGAAGCACAAGAGGCAAACTGCTTGCATCACGTAGCAGCAAGACAGCCACTCCTCATTCTGAGCTGAAAAACCAGACAAAATGTCACTGTGTCACCGGGCTGGGCTCACAAGAGACCCGCTTGCTCCGGGTGCCGCGCAGCTCACACGCAGCGTTGAGGCAGTCTTAGCTCTCATCAGCGTGAATGTGAACCTGCAGCAACCGGCTGCGGGCCAGGATTCCCTTCAGTGAGGTCCAGCAGAACAGAGGGACAGAGGTTTTTTGTCTACGCTGAGAATGAGCACAATGTAGCTGCTTTCTAGCGCCCAACGAGCTGCCAGACATTCCCAGGGGAAGCCCTGAGCAGCTTAGCTACCACCGCCGTGGGAAGTCTCCCACCACGGAGGCAGAGGCGCCTCTGCAAGGACACTAAGTTTCAGCTAAAGAGATTTCCCTCAAAAATAAATGGATGTATTACTGTGTAATTGCTGCTGTTAAGAAGACTACATCCATTTTAGAACTCCATACTTTTGGTGTCAAGAGATCTGAAAGCAGGTGAGACTTGCCAGGTTTTGGGGGGCTTTTTGTTTTGTTTTTTCTGGGGGGAGAGGTTTTTTGATTTGGGGACTTAATGGGGCTTTGGGTTGGTTTTTTTTTGGTGTGGATTTTTGTTTAGTCACTTGTTCTTTTTGTCTCAGACAAAAAACAGGTAATAGGCTTGCTAAGCATTTTGCCTGAAGTCTCAGAAATACCCAGCAGCACAGATGTGGCACAAATAAGTAAAGCTGAAAACATAAGACTTTTTTTTTTTTCCCCACCCGAAACATCAGAGCTGAGACCTCCCGCAACCTCAACATTTCCCCAAAAGCAAGTCACCACGAAAGGCTTTCCAAGCAACACTTATGGCTCATCTTCTGCAAGCCAAAATGAAATACTTTTAAAAAGATACATGTATTTGTATGTCAGTACCCTGAAAAACTAAGTCCACTCACCCGGAGTGTATCAGTCTGCATTCCAAGCCCTTTGGTGCACATCTCCATCACCGAGTAGGAGCAGAACGTGACGCGCACCTTGTACTGACTTACAGCAGACAGCCACAGCGACACATTGCTCTCCAGTTCCAGGGGAGGGACCAGAATGGACTGATGACCCGAATAAACACTAGGGAGAGGGAGAAAAAGAAACATGAACGCTTCAAGCCAGCATAAAAAAGCCAAAGGTTACGTGAAGTGAAAATGAAGCAAATACAGCAGAGCTTGGTATCTATCTGAATTTCAGCTTATCATCTCCACAGAGAGCAAGTATCTCTTAGTTAGCTTGGAGCTATGGGTTTGAGTTAAGTCACAAACTTTAAGGTGAGTATATTTGTCCTGCAGTAAATTGTACTGAACTATAGGGAAATACTCGATGCCTTGAGTAGACAGAACACTTCTGACGCTAAAACCTTTGCATTTGAGACATCATTCCAGTCACAGATTACAGCTGGTCATGGAGCTTATTTTTGCAAGTCATTCTAGGGAAGATGCACCTTTTGCTTTGAGTGGAACGAGTCTCTAACACCCATATTGCACCATTCAAGGATTTAGTAGCATTTTCTAGCCTTTGTCATAGGTTTCTCAGTTTTTAAACAGCATTTATGGGAAATATTTAACCTGGACACCAGATAACATGAGCGGACAGAAAGTCAAATTCAGAGTCACATCACCATTTAATTATTTGTTTATTTAAAAATATTATATACTCATTTCAAGACAGTAAATGCCAGGGCCATACAGTCTTAAACTGCTAAACGTTTTTTAGATTGGTTACTATCAACAAAATCAGTGACACAGTCCTCTGTAAAACCAGGCTTACAGAAACCAATGCATCTTGAAAAAAATAACAGCATCTCTAACTGCTTTCAACAGGTAGGCTGGCAGGCTTGTGATCTCTCCTGACTAGAGCTGATGTGTTTTTGTAGTGGGCAATATGATGAGGGGTTTTTTGTTTTCTTTTTAAACATTTAAAACATTTAAACATAAAATAGAAAAAAAAACCATTCTGTAATAAAACAGCCTTTCACACTAAAACAAAGCTCTAACATTGAGGAAACAAAGCAACCTTATATTAACTCTTGTATAGAAAGCATGACACATGTAGTTCCCTTCCCTAAGAATACTTTTTCAAAATCCATTTAGATTTTAATTCTTCCACCACCAAGGTTTCTTCTCCCTCCACCCTGCCTCACTTTATTGATGAAATCAGTCATCAGATGTTACCAATATTAAATTTTTTGCTTTCCTTCAGTACACTTCCTTTACAGTTGGAGAAACTGGAGAGGGAAGGAACACGTTAACTACAGTAAGATTAAATTAACTTTATCTGTTTACAAAATAACCTGTCATATTCAGTTTCTGCATTTTTTTAAATGAAATGTCTGAAATGCTATTAAATCTTTGGATTAGTTAAAGCACACGGAATGCTTTTAAAAGGCAAGAAAGAGGAAAATTTTGCAGCTTTGCAAAATGTGCTGCATTAGAGTAGTTACCTGACTGAGTCAATTCAGGTCTCATTCACTTTAAGAAACATTTAATTGCTCCTTTAGCAGTATTTCTTAGCGCATACTAATCTTGCAGTCAACACCTTATGGGTCTTGTAAAAAGATATGGATTAATCTCAAAAGACTTTGAAAGGATTTATTTAATCCACGTGAAGTAGACAGTGAAGTCCTTTTTTCTTGGATTTGGTATCTAATTAATTCCACTTGCAAAACCCAAGGTACTCAAGTAACTAACTTACTTAATGGATTTCGTTACCACAAAAGTATTTTACGAAATCCGTATAAAAAGGTGAATTTGGGTTTCTCCAACAGTTTCATACCCTGCTGTTCCCTTGCATTAAGAGAAGGCTGGGAACAGAGGAGAAAGGCCACGGCTCAACGACGTACCTGCACAAGCACCACAGCGCAAACCCCAAGCCGCAGTACGGGTCGAGGCAGATGGCGATCTGACGCGAAGGGTACAGCTCGCACTGCAGCTTTATGGAGCGACATAAGGCACTGGTGGCTGCATGCGACATCTGCAAGAGGAAAACAGGCGCTCTCAGGGACTTTTTTAAAAAAAAGGACATCACGAGCAATAACCGACAGAAATGTTTATTGGAGAACATGTGGCAACATGTAGTGGTTTGGGGATTTTTAAGCACCTTTAAAACAGGAAAGGGATACAAGCCCAAAATGCCACAGGTACTTTTCATGCTAGTGGCAAATGACATCCGTCACGACATTGAATGATGCCAAATGACGTCTGACATCTCTACGATAAATCACCAAAGAAAACATTCACGAACTTCACGACAAACACTCTCCATTTAGTCCCCTCAGTGATTCCTCACACAAAGCCAGTAAGACCGTATGCTTCCAAAAAGTGCATTAAAAAATTCTGATGTAATGCAAAGCTAAAAATAAGCTTTCTGAACACTAGGATGGTCCACTTACGTTTTTGTATTTCATCTCTGGCAGAACAAATGAATGCGGAATATGCCTATATATAAGGAAACAAAGTATAATAATCTCTCTCTTGTTACTCTACCTTTACTCCTGCTAATATGCCAGTAGTAGACACACTGAAGTCCAAGTATGCCAACATATCTGGAGATGTAGGTCTGAAAATACTAGCCAGCTTCTTTTTAGGCACGTCATCTATTTAAAAGATATCAAACGAGAAGAGTGCCATATTATTATCTCAGAAAAAGAGCGGAGGACAAAAATCTATCTTTACAGCACTGACACCAGATGCTTTCTGTAGTTTCCGGACAGCTATTCCGATGCCATGCAAGATACATCCATTCAATTAGGCGGTTACGGTATAACAAAAGAAAGATATCAGTCTACAAACTATTTATGTTTTGGCTAGTGGGCAAACATTCTGCACCTGTATCCAAAATAGTGGGCCATGTTTTAATATCAACAGCTGCTGCAGCTTCCTTGGACTTCAGCAGTTTCATTATCGCTTGTGTGGTCAGTATACACGCAGACTTACTGACCTGTAAAAGACACAGCATTAAAAACTTTTATAAAACTAGTGAATGAATACTCAAGTGATTTCATATCCATGCAGATGAGATAACCAGTAAGCTGAACAGATGAAGAAAAATACTGGGAACAAAGCAAAATAAATCACAACAATAGAAAGAACATTTTAAACAAGTTTCTGAAAAAGTATTTATTTACTCAGCCACAGCATAGTCCTTATTTCCTTTCCTAGCTTATTTCACACTGACTGTGGCAAAGCAATTTACCAGGCTGCATCAACCAGCCTACACCCACCAAAAGCATGAGGAGAGCAATGTCTTCTACATACCTCTACAATCATTTTGACAGTGGGCAGAGTGGTAGCGAGATTCTGGGGATGAGGTGGGCGAACGGTGATAGGTATACAGCCAGCATATAAGCAGCCATAGAAAGTTGCTATCAAGTCTACTCCTGGAAAAGACATTTGTGAAATTAAAGCCACTTTTATCAGAACAAAAGGCCAAACTCTGTCACCAAAATCAAAATACACACTGATTTATTTTATTAAGATGTAAGGATTTGTCACAAAGGTCTCTTCAAACTGACTGGCTGTTCCTGGCCATGCCCAATTCTATAAGGTTAAAATAATTGGCATTTGAGAGTTAGTAAAAATTATTCAAACTCTACAAACTTTAAATTTGTAGGGATACATTTTCATGGACAGGTAGCATAAAGTATCAAAGGTAACAAAGTATTGTAGGTTAGGAAGATGACAACTCAAGATTCTTTTAAGAAGCATACATTGGTTTTTCACAATTATCGCTCTGAAATATGCAGTCATCCTACTTTTATAAGGCAGGTTTTTTTTTCCGAGGTACAGTGTAAATACACACCAGTAATGCAAGTCTGGGCTCCAGATTTCACTTCTAGAGACAGCCACTCAGGAAAGAAAGGGTGTTCCTGCACTGACATCCCTAATCTAGCTTTGATGGATACATATGCGGCTTTATTCCATTCTCCGAGGCTGAAAATCAAGAATCTTTCATGTGGTTTAAATCAAATTATTTTTGCGTAACGGCCTGGACATCCGGAGCGGGTAGATGAGGAGTTTGGTAAGGGTAGTTTGCCACTTGTAGAAGCGACTTAACAATAAAACGAGAAGCCTCTTCCTTGCAATACTCAGTCACTGCCATAGACCACTACGTTAAATGGATGTTTGAATGCTCTGTCTTGGCAAGCGTTGTTCCTTTTCTTGTGATGGCTGACTTTGATTTCTGCTGTCTGCATTGCCTTACCGGGAGGATAAACCAGGGCCACGTGGTCCCCGACATTCAGCCGTCCTCGCTCCATCAGCGCGACCGCCACTCTCTCTGCTCTCTTGTGCAGCTGGATGCACGACGCAGTGCTAGCTACAGTGCCCTGCACAAAACAAAAGCACCATCAGAAAACTGTGTGGAGAACAGTTAGAAACTGAATAAAGCACACGCTGCAGATGCGATATTTCATTGTCTTTACTTCAACAAAACAGCAAACACTTCTCAAGGTTCTGTCTTGGTGTTTCAAAAACCGTGCTACTGGTCCCATGAACTTATAGAATGCTAAAGAATTTTATATCTATTATTCTGAACATCAGACAGTGAAGCAGCTTCCAAATGTATTTGGTACCACAGGAAGAATACCTTACAAATATTGGAAATTTCACAGTCCAAGGGAGAAGGAACGGTAGTAGTAGTAACACGACTGTTTCAGCAGCAAGCGGAGCACTGCACCACCAGCTTTACCCTACCACGCACAGCCAAACCTTGAGATGCTTCTGCAATCGACGTTCTTCAAAGCGCAAAGGGAACTCTGCTGATCTCTTTGGTACAGACATTCTTCAAAAGGGTCAGAGAGGCAGCCTGACCTGTGGCTGGCGTGCACTGTCACTTCTGCTTCGGTGCATCTACTGTCCGTCTTGTAGAAAGCATATTTCCCACAACCACGCTTCTGGCAAGGCTTCACACAGAAGCCGCTGTACCTTTGGATCGCTTAGGCAGGCACAAAGTCATGGGGATTCCAAAAGGCTTAGTCCAGTGTTTGATCTGAAGACAGAAAACACCCTTTTGCTATCCAGCCTAGGAAGCGATGCCTTAGCCTTCAGCCTGTGAGGTTGGGATGTATCCGTTTTTCCAAGTCTACAATCTGATTCAAGGAAAACCGGTGGGACAACCACCTCGGAGGGAAACAGTCGGTCAGAGGCTGAATCAAGCCTCCCGCTGTACAGATAAGGATTATCACAGCAAACGTTTGCTACACAAGAGCTCAGTTTCAAGCCAAAGACGAGCCATCACGTGTAATCCTCGGCCCAAGCGCACCGCTGTCTGATCCAAGGCCTAGTTTGGTGCAGGGTGGCACTGTCAGGCTGATGAGTTTGACTAAGGAAACTGTTGGTAAAGCCTGGGAGCTAAAGTCATGCCAAAGAGGAACAGTGAATACAGTGCATTGTTGATATAGCAACAGCAGCAGCTCTAGGACTTGGGAGAAAAATATTGACGTGAAAAGGAGTAAAACAAAAGGGTTTCTCATGGAGAGTTGTGAACACGCTCATGTTTAGCACTGCAGCTTCCGAGTCTCAGCTATTTAAGGCATGGGTTGACCAACAGAGAATTTCTTCATGCCTAAGTTCCATGTTTCCTTTTTGCAGAGTCTCCTTGTGAAGGGTAAAAGCTGCCTGAACAAAGTGACCCAGAAAGGGGCTGCTTCATACTAGAAAACTTCCCTCAAAAGCCTCTTTACTCTGAGGGAATAAACCAGCTCCGTGGCTTTTAACAATAACCATATTGAAGCAGTTTCTTCTGCTAAAGCAGAGTCTCATGAGAAAAGTCAGATTGTTGAACCATGTCCGGGCTGAATGAGACACCCGAAGGCAAATCCTTCACTTCCCCAGGACTGCTGCCGGACCTTCCGAAAGCACGTTCCCCATCCCAGGTGTCTGCAGCCCAGCACAGCACAAGGCAGGCCCAATTTGTCACTGGAAGGGTAGCTACTGAATACAGGCTCAAACAAAAACTGACCGATTTTGTCTCCTGGAAAGAAAGAAGGGGAATAAAAAAGGTGCTGGAACAGCAGCAGAAGAATCTAAAATATTTGGGTTTTCTGACACGTGCACAACAGCAGTGCTCCTCAAGCCCAGGGAGGCCGGAATACTGAGGAACATGCAGAAGTGCATGTTTTTTCACATCCCTTTACGCAGTGTTTGTGGCACAGGGCATGTGAACGCTCCAAAACCAATGACAGTCATGTGCAGAGTGGCTATGAGCATAAATTCTGTATTTACTGAGGAATATGACTGTTGCCTTATCATACGTCATAAGGGTTCAGACAGCCCTTGAATAAAATAAGTATATAGAGCCTCTAAGTACATGGAGCCTGTTCTCCAAATCCGAAGCATTTATTTGTTCGTGTTTGAGTGACTGTAAGTGCCACCCTTTTGGGGGGCAGAGCCGAGCCGAGGACAAGGTATCCGTGTCTCCTGAAGGGTGTGCAGTGCTGCTGGAAAATGTGACTCCAAAGCTGTCCCAGTAGTCCTCTACTTCACCTCTACATCTTCTAATTAAAAAATCCTCCAGCTCTGCCTTCCACTTATCCTTGTGCTCAGGGATGAAGACAGAATTGTGGCTTCCATGAACATGACAAAAGTTGTGTTCCATCAGGAAATGCAATTACTGCAATGTTTTAAGCTAGGCAGAATGCACACTGAAATTCCAGATGTGGAATAAAGATGTGGAATAAAATTCCAGATGTGGAAAAATTACACTGCTTGCTAGCGAGCAAGTTTTGTATGCTTCAAAACCATGACATCCCACATCATCACAATAACCTGAAGCATTTTAGGAAAAGACTTCCAAATGGAATTTTCTTAGAATTCAAACAATCTTTTACTGATCTCAACCTCTAAATATGACATCAAGTGCATCTCACCTTGGAATTCAACAAAAGGAAGAGGGGATGATCTGGAGTTGTCTGAGCTCGCCACTGAAGAACATCTGCTAAATACAGGAACTGAAACAGAAAAAAAAGGAGACACTCAGATGCACTCAGAATGCACCATCCTTAGCTTCAGCAGAATACCATAACTGGTCTTCTCTCACTTGGAAGAAGCCAATTCAAATATTTGATAATACCAGGACATCAGCGTTACCTTTCTCGCCTGGTCGTTATCCTCCAACTGCGTAACATCTCTCCCTGAGGCTTGTGCAATTCTCTTTCCAGCAACAAGGTTTCCTACTATCATTGAAGCAGGACCAACATCTGCATTTTGAAAAAGTGCAAAATGAGGAAAAAGTAATGCAAGGAATACATAACAATCTATAATTCAGCCTTTAGGTTACTATAAATGCTATTATGTGACATAGATCTGGAAACATGAAAAGCTAAACCCAAGGATCACACTGCACAGAAAAAGAGAGGAAAGGATAGAATGGTACACAAAAAATCAGCCCGTTATGAGTTTAGTACATTAAAAAAATCAGTCTGCTACTGACGCAGCAGCTTGAGGTCAGTCTGTACTTCAGTTTTATTACACGAGCTACAGCACGTCTGCGGACCGGCCTTTGCAAGATGGCCGGTACAGGAAGAATTTCTAAGGTAGCTACAGCAGCCTGAAACCGGTACACGCTGTTCATCCTCGCACTTAGTGAGACTCGAGGCAGACTGCAATGCCCTCCCTGAGCTCTGGGCTGCTCCGACACACCGCTAGCTTGGCCAAGGTACGCAGCTTAAAGCCACCCAGCACGCGCAGCCGGGAGCTGTCACATCGCCTTCGGACCACACTCCACGCATACCTTCAGAGACGGACACGCAGAACGAAAGGAACACACTCTCCGCTTCACCCACCTGGTTGTTTCTGCCGAGGCTTAGGCAGGTTAGTAACGCAAGTATGTGGACACATCAGGACGTTGCATGGGTGCAGAGCACCCTCTAAAAAGCGCTGCTTGGTTTCTGAAATATGAATTCCTCCGAGGGGAGCCTTCGGCAAAGTGTTGGCTGGCACCAAGGCCAGACAGTAGACGCCCACTTGGTGAATGCTGTCTATTGCCTTGATAGAAAGGAGGAAAACAAAAACAGATTCCATGTTATCAACTGGGATGCAGCTAGAACAAGAATTTGAATTCAAGGCATTTAGTAACATCAAAATTTTTACTTGCACCACAATTTGCAAATAAAGGGTCCAATTCTGCACTCACTGAACTCATAGAAGTTGTGCCATGACTTCAATGGGAGCAGGAGCAGACCCAGGACTTTGCTTGTGCACTCTATCAAGGGGATGCCACCTGCACATCAGGGATTAGGAAAGTCTCTTAAAAGTGGGCAAAAAGTGCAGAGATTTTCAAAAGCCAAAATTATACCACAGCAAATTTAGCACGTATGGCACAATCACAAAAGCGCAGTAGAACATAAAACCACAAAAATAGAGAGGGAAGCATCTTGCTGCCTAAAACTTAAAGTGTCTATTTTAGCCATGACACTTCTAAAAAGAGAAATAAAAATATTTCATCCCATGAAAAACAGCCTATTACCAGGTGTTCCCCCCCAAAAGATTACAAAGCTGAAATTCAGCAGAAACCGTTATTACACAACTGGCTTCCCTTAAGTCCTTCTCTCCAGTCTTCCCTTCAGTCATCCCTTCGCCGGTGTAGTCTTTCATAATTGCTCTCTCGCTTTTTAATTCCTTAGCACTGATCGATTAATTCTGATATCCTCAAACGCAAATATATCCGAATTCCCCTCCCTCCTGGCCCCCCCTTGAAACACAATAAAGTAATCAAGGGAAGAAGTTTTCAATGCTTTGCAGATCTAGAATAAGGACATTAGTGACATAAAAAGATTTTGGGGTCTTCTTTGACACTTGGCACTAAGTATACCCTTCAACGTTTTCAGACTCTACCTTTCAGCCAGTATGAAATCAGCAGAGATACGTAGAATTAAAAAAACCAAAAACTATCATCCTTAGGACTTTAAGAATCCTGGTAGCATGAAGTTGAAAAACATTCTGAAAGAAAGTCGTACTTTTTACAAAATTCTGTTAGCTATCAAACCCCGAAATGCATTCAAAAGTCAGCTTATTACAACTCTCTGTAGTTACATTGCTAGGTTTTTCTTATCGAAAAAAAAGATGCTCTGAGATTCTCATTTCATACATCAGCCTTATTCACCTGGAAAGAGAGAAAGGACAGACTGACTACCTGTAGAACCCTGCTCATCCACTGAAAACTATCCTCCTCTGACGCGTCAGGGCGCTGCTCTGCCACAAGCACTATCCGATCATCATGCAAAACGGTCACAGAAAACACTGCTATCCTAAAACGCAAAGGACAGAAGAATGATAGGATGCAACATATGATGAACGTAGCATGGTTTATTACAGTGTGGAGATGACTGCAACCTTTAATGGTAACTGTTCCAACACGCACAAGCATTATTCATGCCAGGTCATCACAAAACCACAGACAAATTTAGAACAAAAGTAGGTTCATTATTATAATTTATTTCTGTTGGGGGTCAAGTGAATTTGCAGTCACCACTGTAGCACGCGTTTCGCACGGGCAGGTTCCATACGTGCAGGGGCTGTGCAAACCTTGCCTACGTAACTCCATCATGCACGCTAAACTTGCTGCCCCCACATGCGATGTCCCTCCTGAAAGACAACTATGCCAAATCATGGAGCAGCCTGCCTATCAGTGCTTGCACTACTTACTCCCCTTGTGAATTAAATGAGTTTTAGGCTTGCGTCTTCTAGGATAAAATATTAATAATGCCTCAACCAGGTATGTGCCATTATTTTTAGGATATGTGAATTGCACAAGTGATGCAAAAATGAGGAAAGCTTGACTTTCACAGAATCGTGGAATGGTTTGGGTTGGAAGGAACCTTTAAAGGCCATCTTGTTCCACCCCCCCCGCCATGGGCAGGGACACTTTCCACCAGCCCAGGTGCTCCAAGTCCCATCCAACCTGGCCTTGAACACTGCCAGGGAGGGGGCATCTCTGGGCAACCTGTTTAAGTGTTTCACCACTCTCATCCTAAGGAATTTCTTCCTTATCTGTAATCTCAATCTCCCCTCTTTCAGTTGAAAACCAAGACACCTTGCGCTGTCACTCCGTGCTCTTGTAAAAAGTCCCTCTCTAGCTCTTGTACGCCCCTCCAGATACTGTCAGACTGCTCTAAGGTCTCCCCACAGCTTTCTCTTCTGCAGACTGAACAGCCCCAGCTCTCCCAGCCTTTCCTCACAGCAGAGGGGTTTCAGCCCTCGGATCATTGCTGTGGCCTCCTCTGGCCCCGCTCCAACAGCTCCAGGTCTGTCCTGTGCTGAGGGCTCCAGAGCTGGACGCAGGACTCCTGGGGGGGTCTCACCAGAGTTGAGCAGAGGGACAGAATCCTCTCCCTCGCCCTGCTGCCCATGGTGCTGGGGATGCAGCCCAGGGTACGCTTGGCCTTCTGGGCTGCCAGCGTACATTGCTGGGTCATGTCCAGCTTTTCATCCACCAGCACCCCCACATCCTTCAACTCAGGGCTGCTCTCAATCCCTTCCTCCCCCAGCCTGTATTTGTGCTTGGGATTGCCCCAACCTACATGCAGGACCTTGCACTTGGCCTTGTTGACCCTCATGAGGTTCACATGGGCTCACTTCTCAAGCTTGTCCAGGTCCCTCTGGATGGCATCCCTTCCCTCAGGCATGTCAACCACACCACTCAGCTTGGTGTCATCTGCAAATTTGCTGAGGGTGCACTTGATCCCACTGATTGATGAAGATATTAAACAGTACTGATCCCCATATGGATCCCTGAGGGACACCACTTGTCAGTGATCTCTATGTGGACATTGAGCCATTGACCACTGAAGAGCAGTAAGGCTGGTGATACAATGCATACTATCTTTGAAGTTCTTCCCTTGGCCACTCGGCATGAAGGCTCAGGTGGACAATGGGGAGTTGTGTTTTACATTTGGCACACAAGCTTCATTTGACTGTCTTAAGAGAAGCTTTGAGAGAAGTTTTAAACAGATGCTTAAAGATCTATGCTTATACTATGTGGAAGTAATTTTAAATCTACTATGCATGAAGCAGGGTGTCATTGTCTTCCAAGATAGCCAAGTGCTTACCTGGCATATCACAACCTAGTGCCACCTTTCCTACAAAATACACAGGGGAAACATGTAGAGCTCCTGTGTGCACTATGTTACTTGCTGCTCATTTGCAGTGAAAAAAAGGAGCAACAAAGTCCCATCAGCAGCAGTGAAGTTTTTAATATACTTACCTTCCCCGATAGACAAACTTCATGGGTTCGACTGCCAAGGCAGTGGCTACCACATCATCTGCATTGTGCCTGCGGCCACTGACTGTCATTAGGCCATCCAGCTTTCCTACCACAAACACCAAATAGTCCTGAAAAGAAGACAGGGTTAGAAATAGAGGGCAAAAACCTCCAGACTCCCAGCGACACACACCTGACTAAAGCCAGCAATATTCTCAAGACCTGTATGAGGTCGTTGCCCTGACACAGAATTCTGCTGAATTCGGGGGCATCCCTCAGAGTTGGGAGTCAGGACAACACAGGGCCCCAGGCGGGTCACTCACACTTACAGGACCCACAAAGCCAAGCAGTCCTGTTCTTGTAAAGGGCTGGTCTGAAACGGGCACGCCGGCCGCCGTCACTGGAATGGCCTGAAAGAACACATAAGCATTCAGACACTCACAGAACTGATAAGAAAAGGCAAGTTCAAATGCTTTCTGCTTGTGTTTCATTGCAGCTCTACGCTCAGCCCAAAAATTACCCGCTGACAACAGTTACTATCATGCCAAGTACAAACGAGATTTTTGAACAACGAACACCACAGTAATTCTTAACTCTGCGGTAGCCACCTTTCTTATCTTTTTGTCAGCTACTCAGCCTTCGTAACAAGAGTTCACAAAGCTTTTTAAATCAGGTTTTATGGTATGCACTCATATATCACTTAATCAGAAAGTCTTTCTGTGGCTACTTTTAACATTCCTGATGAGATACGTACCCAGACGTATCACTTCAACTGCGACAAACGCTACACTATAAGAACTTTGAGAAAGTTAAATTTGCTGCAGTTATGGGGCTGCCTACAACGGAGAACCAGAGCAAAAGCGTTAAGCTCATCAGCAAGTCCCTGTCATCTGCTCCGCTGGTTTCCTTGCCCTCCTCCACCCCTCACCTCTCCCATCACACCAGGTTTCTCGCTGGCTCTCTCGCTAGCTAAGGGCAGAGCTGAAAGCTAGGCTGTTTCAAGCACCAAGCCTGGGCAAGCTGACAGAAAGAGTTTTTTTTGAAAGAGAAGACTACGGTCAGAATTTCTTTCATCTCTCTGGTAGAACTCCATACTCAGCCGAGTCTTCAAACTGCTGCCCAGTGTAACGCTACTGCCTGTGCGACTCCTAAGGACTTTCACTCCTTTCTTGCCAGAAAAGGGAAAACATTAAACTGA
>Ga0065711_1030107_pt1 | contig 33670 bp, 13 predicted proteins | sample Hoacrofraction12_FD_59098 | JGI IMG/M metagenome (GOLD analysis project Ga0065711, IMG submission 59098) | Hoatzin crop microbial communities from Cojedes, Venezuela - Epithelial fraction 12 v2 (version 2) | ecosystem: Host-associated > Birds > Digestive system > Esophagus > Crop | place...
ATTTCTCGGTAAAGCAGAAGCTCAACAACAAAAGTGGGTTATAAAATAGATGACAGAAATATCTTACAACCTTGAACTACAAGTAGAGCAAGCTAAAACCCCTTTTCTGTAAATATTAAATGTTGAGTAGATAATATATTAAAGCTCTCAATCAGGGATTTTTTTTTAATGTATTTTCTCCCTTACGCCCCCTTGACACTCTATAATAATGAACAAGTTATTTAGTTAATGAAGAAAGCATCTTGTATTTGAAGATCTACATATTAATGTGACCTTCCTTTGTTCATAGCAGTTAATATTTATTGCCTTTTCTTGTTGGGATTTTATTTGGTGTTCTGTGACAAACAAGAGTATGATTAGTGAAGCTGTAAAGTTCTCATGGTGGCTGCCTGTGTTCCCAAGATAGCAGCATTAGTGTCTGCAGAAGCAGTTAATGCTGTTTATCATTAGTGACAGAGTCTGGGAAGGACCTTCTGTGGCTTTTATCTTTCACCTTGCCAACAGAAGTTGATGAGCTTTGTGATTTAAATGCATAGGTGATACTGTAATATTTATATTCATTTCATATAGACAAGTGCACAGGTAAACTAATCTTGTTGATTGAGATTAATTAAAACCATGTTACTGTAGGACTGGACAGGCTATGAATGGATATACTTGGGAAAAAATAGCTTTCGGTACTTTATTTGCTTTTCCTTATGATGAAGCTAACACTTTCAGAGTTCGTACAGCAGAAATATAGGTTAGTATGTTATAACTGTTTTTCCATTTGATGTTTTTAGCTGTAATTAAAGTTAACTGTAAGGTTTCTTTAGAAACGAGTTTAGAATCTTGAACTCTACAAGTCACATCCACAGTTTAGGATGAAAGAATTTTAGCAACTTGTTGCAATGGACTCTACCTTTGAAAACACTCAAAATGTCTTGCAAAATTATGTGCCTTATGGAGCTTCATATTCAGAGCTTCTTTTGTATGTAAGTGTTTGTGTACCATGCATCTCCTCCATTTCCATCACCATACAGAATATTTCATCATTCAGCTTATTCAATATTTAACTGTTTAAAAGGGTATATGTGGAAAATGGGTGATAAACATTATTGTCATGTCAAAGGCTCATTGTAAAATTCTACTTATGGAAAAGGTTAAAATTTTGTGTGTCTGGAATTTTACTTCTGAAACTCCATTTCAATGTAAAGTGAGTTGGCTGTCTGCATTTCAAAGAATCTCATTTTTAAAGGAAAACTTGATGAATGAAAAATAACACTGTGAATAACAAAATATTTGTACATTTGTATATATGTTAATGTAGACCTCTTAAAGTACTTTAGCTGTTTAAAAAATGCTTAATTTGAAAGCAAAATCCAAAAGAGGTAGTCTTTCATGACTACTGTCCAAAGGAGGTCCAGACTGCTAACTTTCCAAGTTCCTTATTTATATACTAGGAAAAGTAAGAGATTTTATTGGATATTTTCACTACAGTAATGTCAAAAGAGAAAAGGTGATATATCTGAAACTAACCCCAGGAGCTGTTCTGTGCTGAGCTCCTTATCGAAAGCTAAGAGCCAGTACCACAAAACCTTTCTGAACTTAATATTATGCAGAGGGAATAGGCCTTATGGCATCAGAATTTAAACAGCGGTGTTGGCCTTTCCTATCAGCTTAGAGAATAAAGTGCCCAGACATTAGATCCCCTTTGTACAAAGTACATTTTTCTCATGGTAGTTATCCTTTTTTTTAGTTGAAACAGCTTTAAAGCATTGCTGTTTTACAAGTATTTATAGTTTGGTGATTATAATATTCCAGAATATGTTCTGTGTTCGTTTTCCTAATAATTTTAAACTGATTACAGATGTGTTGTTTAACCATATAAATAATGCATAGTTATCTAAAAAATTTTGGTCTCTAGCTAGCTGTATCTGCTTCGATGGTCAATGGGGGTAAAGAACAGAAGAGATGCATGAGTATGGGGAGGGTTCTGTGATATGTGAAGTGGTACCTACATAACAATGAAGATTAACTGTAGTGTTTCTTGCCTGTTTTGCATTATTACAGCATTTCTAATAGGGGTTGGATAAAAAAAAAGAAAAATTTTAATTTGTTTCTTAAAATGGAAATGTTTGGGGTTTATTTCTTAACTTGCTTTAATGTTGTATGCCTTGCTAGTTGGATTTGTTCTATTGAGTGATCTCTGAGATTTTTTTCATCTGAATTTGAAGGGCAAACTTTAAAGACCGAGAATTACATTTTCTTGTAGCAGCTCTGTTTAACTAGGCAAAGTGTAACAAAACAGCATTGCAGAAGAGAGGTACGGATAAAATACAGGAACAAACATGCTTGCATACATGGCATATTATTACAGATGTTTTTTATGTTCACCTGTTCTTACAAATGCAAGACTGCTGCTTCAGTTTTAAAGGGTTAAGTTAACATTGTAACAGCCTGTTTTATGATGATTTTCATACAACAGAAACAAGGCTGAGTTCTTTTCCATTACTGAGGTATTTTCTTACATCAAATGCCAGCTGCAGAAGCAATGTAAGCCTTTCCGCTTGACAGCTGTAAACCATAATCTAATCTTTACTTAGACAATAGAATTCTTATGTTTTGGAACAAAAAAAATGTTCTCTACTTTCTTCCTTTTACTGTGAAACATCTTTGAATCTACACATTCTTCCAAGATTTACATTATTCGTAAAACTATCTTTAACAGGAAGCAAGAGTATATTTGCAGAGGCTTATCTCCTCCAAGAATGCCACTTCCCACACTTTTTGCGGTCAGTGTTGAGATGGAAGCTTCTCCACTGAGTTACTTAGAATATCTGAGTTACGCCATCACCTGGATGTTGTCTGTATTTTTTTCTCTATGAGGAAGAGAGTTCAGGAAACCTGTCACTGTATAGAAGGCTGATGTAGGAAACCAGAGGAGAATTACACTTACTGTCTTAAATATGGTGATACAGTGTGTGAAGACTGATAAAATACAAGTAAAACATAAAGAATGCACTTAGAGTAATAGTATGCAATCTACCACTAAAATTCAATCAGAAAGAATACAAACTTCCTATTTAAAGCTTTCAGTGTTACCTGGAAGATTATCATCAGATGACCGTACTGTTAGGAGGGAAGTAATACCAGGCTCATCTGAACTGGTAGACTAAATTATGAAGAAGGTCTTAAAGTATATGCGGATGGAAATCTTTGCTTTCATCTACCTTTGATGCAGGCTGAACAGAATATCAAAGGAAAGCCTATTTTTATTATCTTAATACTAATATAAAGTTGTCTTAATTTTATATACAAGGCAACCAGACGTTACTAATAGAAACTTCTGCTACGAGCTGTTCACAATCAATTTGGCTCAGTCAGTTTTGCCTGTAGAAAGTTCCAGCTGGATTTTCGTTTTGATTCTTTTTATTTCTGAGATTTTTTCAGTATTTGTTTTTGCCAAGCTCTCTTCTGCATTTCTTTTACTCTCTTTCCTTTGTTATTTCATACAATTTAAAAAACGAATATGCATAAATTCAGAGAGTTCTGTGCTTCTCTACAGTTCAGATTTTTACACTGAATCTTCTACTAGACAGAAGGCTGCTGGGAAGTCTCAGGAAGCTGCAGTTGTCCTTTGCTGAGTACCCCCACTTGCAGACATGTGCTGGCATGGATCTTACACCTACAGCAGAAGTAATTTCTTTCCAAGTGATAGAAGACCTTTTATCATCCAGGCCACTTTGTTCAACTTGCATAAAAAGGACAGTATTGATTTAGGGTGTTTTATTCTTTGTTGATATAAGAGGACTGAGGGTTCCTAAAGTCTAAGAATTAAAAGACCATTGTGGTTATTTATTGAGCTTTGATGACTGGGAAGTGAATGATTGGAGTTTGCAAGTTTAGAAAATGGTTGAAGTGACTGAGAAGAAACAAATGCAATAAATTTCCTGCATAATTAGTATATCTGTTTGCTAACTCTATGAAAAAGATTTCCCCAGTGACTAGATTATGTGTCCGTTTTCCTTAATAAACATCGCAAACAGAATGAGATTATCATATTCACACAGAATATAACGGCTATTATATGTTTTCCAAAAACAAAGACATTTGGGTATAAACAGATCTTTCAGTTCATGTGGAATTTAATCACAGACCTCACAGAAGTCCTAGGCTGTCTTTTGCAAGAAAGGGCAAGCCAAGGTGTTCCAATAGGAGAGGAAAGCTAATTTTCAGGACAGTGCTGAGAACTAATACAATACACATCTGCAAGAAAAAACCAGCATTGTCTTGTTACAATTTGTCACAAATCTTTTTCATTAAGCAGAAGATAGAAGGTTTAAACCCACTTGTCACACATTTAACCACCAAAGGTTCCTACCGTCCAAAAGCACAGGCAAATCAGAGGGCATTACTCTCAACTCTCAAAAATGTTTTCCCTGTTGTAACTTGGAAACACTTGTTTCTGTCACTGCCAATGAACTGGATTAATAAGGGTAATTATTTAATAAAACACTTCTATAATCTGTGTTATAGTTCACCTCCACAGCAATCTTTGTTTCTTTCACTGATGCAGTATAAGAAACCACATAAATTGTCACTGATGAGGCACAGAAAGGACTTCTAAACTTTGCTCACTTACATGACTGAAGGGTTTATGGAAAAAATTAGTAATTTGTTTTTTGTTTAGAACTCTTAAATCTTTTATATTCCATTGCTGTAATATGGATTTCAGGTCTTTAATTGTATAGGCTTTTTTGAATAAATTACCTCAGCTCTAATCTAACTTTATGTGGTAGCTGGGAGATTCTTAGATAACAATTAGTCTAGGTAACTTCAGACTTAATGGTAAGAGGAATTCATTAAGATCAATGCTAATACTATGTTAGTTATGCCTGAAACTGTAGCATACAAGGAAAACACTGAGCTATGTGAAATTTTAAGATCAGTTACCATCAGGAATAGATTGATTGTTATTGTATGCTCAGTAAAAGCAATTGTGAACAACATAAAATTGTGGACTACAATTATTTAACATAAATTAATATTTCAGTAGGCTGTATTTGTTTATGACTTATTTGTATAGATCATCTTAAAAGAAAACAAACATAAAATCTTAATTCAACAAAGGGAAAGGAGGGAGTTGATCCACAGACTTCTTGAAAGTAGTACATTTATTTTACAATTTTTAATACAGTTAGGATTACAAATAATGATTCAAAGAAAAACTTCTAAATGGTATCAAAAAAACTCTTGGAAGAGAAGGAAATGCTCTTAGGTGTTATTGGTATTTTATCTATATAATAGCCTTCTCTGTTTTTCCAGAAGGAAACCAAGATGTAGGTAATGTGGCTTTGTTTGAATAAGATCTCATTTCTTCATCTGGTAAAGACTTCAGCAGTATATTGTAGGATGAATGCAATCTTTCTTTTCTTATTCATTTCTGTCTGTTTTGTGAGCACACCTGTCACTTCTTTTCCTTTTTAAACTAGATCTAAGGCCATGCCTGAGACCTTACTGTCTTTCTTTTGAATAAAGATATATAGTGCTTTTAGTGCATTTTCTGCTGTAGGAGATGTTATAAATTACAGCTTGCTCTTCCTCAGCTTTATTAAGGAAGCCTCTGTGGAAACCTGCCACCATCTAACCTAGAAGAGCTTGTGCTCACTTTCCTGATTTGTTTGACCTGCTGTGGAATAGATGGGGAAGCCATTCTGTCCCAATAAGCTAGTATCGGTATAAATTATTTCCTACATAAAAAGCAAAGAAATGGTAATAAATAGAGAGGCAGGGAGAGGTTTATACAAACCATTTGTGGAAGTGGAGTCTGAGAAACTTATTTCTTAGTCAATTTTATCATTGTATGTTTTTACTCATATTTTGCGTGGGAGCTTACTCAAGAACATTTTTATGCAGTTAAAGAGGAAGAAGGAAAAGAATCATCAATTTTCAACTAGTAATAGTTTTTTCAAACTTTTTAAACACAAATGAGAGTGGAAAGTAAGGTATCAATTAAAAATACATCATATATGTGGATGAATAAATTCATTATCACATTGTGGCAGTTTATGATAAGAGTTTTCTCTTTAAGACAAAGCATTCTTCAGTGCTGAAACAGTGTCTTAGGTTTTTCTGATTATTCTCACAAGGATACTCTTGGAACAGTGCTGAACTTTACTTTTAAACATTCTCCCTTGTGCACAGGATGAACAGAATGCCAATTAGGACTGAGTTCTTCAGTGGAAATTTAGGGGTTTTTTTCTGTATCTCTTTTTGAACCTATCATTACCCAAACTCAGCTCCTTTTTGATGTAAATACTTTTGTTAAAAAATGATTGTATAAAACTGCTAATCAGCAACTTTCTGATTCTGATTAAAGAATACACCTGCTCTGTGGGTTTTATTCCTGCCATCTGTTTGAATGGCAGATATTAGTAACAGCGACCAATTGTAGCTGCTGATTTTTGCTTCAAAATCAAATGCTTTTTAGTTTGCTAAAAGTTACAATTTCAAGAAAGCTTTGTGGTAGCAATGACTAAATTAAGTAACTCAGGCTGTGCTCATATTTCATTTAGTTATATCACATATTTGCCTTTGTCACATTAAGAAGGAAAAACTTTTTAGAACCAAATGAACCACTTGAGGATAAGAGGCTGCAGAATTGGGTGTAGGACGAAGACTTCTAAATGGCTGAAATACTCTGGTCTATATTTAGTTACAACTCTTTTTAGGCATGAGACTATTTTGAGAGTCAATAAAGCTGACTCTTCAATTTGTGTTTTGAAAGTGAAACAGATCTTCAGTAACACATCACTCTTCAGAAGCTGATACCAACACCTTGTTTTGATGTTTTATACAAGCAATGAATTTACCATAGGGTTATAGGACAATATCAGTTGAGAGGACCTCAAGAACTCTCCAGTTCAACCTCCTGCTCAAGCAGGGTCAGCTACAGGGTCCAACCAGTTGCTCAGGGTTTTCTCCAGTTGGGACTTGAAAATCTCCCAGGCTGAAGGTTGCGCAACCTCTTTGGGCAACCTGCTTCACTGCCTGACTGTCCTCATGAGGAAAGTTTTTCTTCTTTCTTCCAGATGGAATTTGTCAATTAGATTTATGCCTGTGAAAACAAAACCAAAAACTTAGACATCTTTAAAAATCTCGTATTGGGCATGTTTCTATTTAATGTAGAAGTGAAGAATGCACGGATCAGTTCTGGAGCACATGTATTTTGTTTTGGGTTTTTTTTGTGGTGGGTTTTTTTACCAGTTGTGTGTTTAAATGCAAAGACATTATTGTACTATGCTCTTTTATCATTTGGTAAGATTGTGTAGGAAACTTAGATTCAAATGTATTGACACAGATTTCCATCTGCTTGGTGTGATGACACCTTGGAATGGGTTCCACAAGTTTTTCGATGACACAGAAAAGAACTTAAACCACTCAGAAATGTTTTTCAATATATCTTAATTCAAATTGTGACAGCTTAGAGCTTTAATGGCTCATTAGAGTTCTTGGACATTAGTCGCTGTCATGGTAGAAAACTGGTATATACTGGACATAGTGCTTTGTGACAGAAATAATTATTTTAAAGACAGTAAACAATTCGGAGATCTCAGTACATCTTGGGAATCCTGGTGGAAATAAAATGGTAAACAATGAAATGAGAAGAAGAGAGATCAAAAGAATAAATCTGTCTGAAAATATCTAACAAATACATTAATTAAGCTTGTTTATTTACTAAATGATGGGGGAAGGCTTTATCATGATCACATTAGACACAGGAAAATATTTCTTCCAACTGTTTGTGCCAATTTTTGTTGGCTTTGAACATATTTTATTGTTTGTCAATACTAGTTGTGATTTAATATATGAAGCAGAAGACGTCTCTTATTATAATTTGGTTTTGTACTGTGGGGTGTGCAGAGGTTGAAACAGACTGTTGCATTTTTTTTCCTCTGCTAATAAAGGGTCATGATTTATATTGGTTGAAAACAACAACTGTTATTCTCTGAAATCAGTTCATTCATTTAAAGCCTAAACACTGTCCTAGTTTTTATGGTGATCAATCAGTTGTCCATATTGTATTTCATTTCAGTGTGTATTTTTTTCTCAACTAGATTCTGACTATTTGATCTTGAATAATATTTATGCATCTGTAGTACCTATTGCTGTGTATTTTCTGGAACGGTTAACCGAAATAATTAATAACAAAGGAAAATTAATTACTAATAGTCCTTCTGAATTTGAATGTAACTGTCGGAGGGAGACTCACATTTAAAAGAGTTCTGTTCAGGAGGAAGAAAGTTACATGCCTCAAAGTAAAAATAAGTGTATGCAGATATTGCGTATTTACAACAAGAAGGCTGCTAAATATTCCCCCTCGCCACCTAAATGTGCAGGTTCCTAATTATACTTGCTCTGGTAAAAACCTCTAGCCAAATGTATAAGATGCCTAGGAAAAGAGCAAAGAACATGGGGGAAAAAACAGTCATATTTGCATCTGTGTATATTCTCAGATTCCTGGGATACTGCAGCTGAGGATCTTCCTGAGCTAGAGGACATGTTTTTCTGCTCGATAGTCTTGGAGAGATTTTTCTGCCATGAATTTAAACTCAATCGCTTATGGGATCTGTGTATGTTGTTTTATCATCCAGAGCTGGCTATGGTAATGACTTGCAGTTTGGCTGCCTATTGTGTAGAAAAAGCACTAACTCCCACCCTCCATTATTTACTGATGTCATATAATACTTTCTAGTTTTGCATTGTGAGCAATAGTGAATTGCTTACTGGTTCAGTAATAAAGATGATACACTTTGCCATATTCAGCATTAAAAATGTTAAACATAACAAGTTTTGAAATAAAAAGGCCTTTTGCACATGAAGATAAGTGTAAAGTATTTTTGATTATTTTTGAAAAAAAAAATTATCTAGTGTAATATTATTATGCATTGTTTTTAGACAAAGGTAATCTCAGCAAAAAATGTAATTAACTCCAAGCTGACAATTGTTATTTATATCAAAATCTTACTTGTATTTAAGAGTGATATCATCTCTCATTGTTCGTGGGAAGTGCTTTTCAGCAGGACGAGGAAAATGAGGATTTCCACAATATTGCAAATTACTGAATGTCCGCTTTAGTGATTGTGCTTTTGTTTCTGCTTGCTCTAACTGTTGAATGAAATAAATTTTCTATCTGGGACAGGATGAGATCTTGTACGGTGCCAGTTACAGAGCTCCAGGTGACTGGCAGTGATTTCTGAAGCAATAGTAACTCGTTCTCCTTTGATCTATAATTTTTGTCTCCCTGACTGCTGCAATCCTCCTAATTTCAGATCTGTATTGACCACCCATCTCTCACAATAAAATCACAGTTTGCCTTTCCCTGTTCAGCTGTGCCTGGACTGTAGGTCCTTATGTACTACACAGAAAAAGTTCAACAGATCTAATTTTGGTTCAGGACTTACATGCTTGCATTCATTCGAGGCATATGGTGAGCATCCCACAAGCTTTAGCAGCAGAACGTATTTACAGCAGAAATGTTGGTGCCTCATCATAGTCACATAGTCATCTCACAGACTACGTTCATAAAATAGTTACTTTTCAGTATTCATAATGTTGTTACATACAATTTCCGTATCAATGGTGTTAATATGTAATATAGCTTACAATAATCCAGTTGTCAGTATCAGTGGAGACGCTATTAACATTTCTGACAGAAATATAAAGGTAAAATAAACATTTAGAACTTAGCTTCCTGAAATTGTGTAACACGGTGAAAAAAAACAACAATAATAAGATACAAATGCTATTTGGAGCAGGAGACACTGATATGTCAGACTGTACTTAATATGCGTGTACACAGTGATTTTTCTTAGAGTGATGTTTGTTGCTTAAACATATGTCTACTGCAGTTTTAAATGCAGTAGCACCTGGATACTAGCTGCTTCTTGGGAAGGGTGAGAACTTCCTACAGTCCTTTGCCATAGGCAATGCAGGCCTAGCACAGATTGGTGTTGGGTATGTCAAAGGGTAAGAGATGCCTGTCGTTTAGGCAACTGAATTCCAACTCTAGTACTGCTCCAGAGTATTTATCAGTAATTAATCTCAAAATTACATTACCTGTAAGGATTTTTTTTTCTTGTCAATAGTCACAACACAACAAAATCACTCCCATCCTAATTCAATGTAGGAAAATATAGATTATTTCAGTAAGTTAGTTGTAACAGTTTACAGCTTGTATCAGGTTACGTGTGATGTGCAGTTTTTCAGGGAGCAGAAAAAGATCATCATGTTTACACAATCACAGTATCTTGTAAATTACCTGTAAGTGCGTGGGTTCAGTTTTAGAAAAGTGTTATCAATTTTAAATATCTCATTTGTTCTTTGTAGAATAATGCAATAATTTTGTTTAACATGAATTGCCTATGTACTTGATCCACTTTTTTTTATGGTAACAGTTTACAAAGTATCAACCATTAGGATTAAAAACAAGGATGAAAGGCTTAGGTGAGTAGGTTTTATGAAGTGATGTGTAGACTTTGGTATAGTCAAAATTCTGAGCTACAATATGTGGATTTCTTTTGCAATAGGGACCACCTCTGACCAACTGGGTGATTTGAAGGAATCTGTTAAGAGCTGGAATTCGAAAGGTAGAACAAATTGCAATAATCTAGGGCTGTGGCAAAGAAGAAAACTTGTAGTGTCAAGATTTGCTGTTGAAATGAATGTCAAAAGTAATGGGAAGCTTTGTTTCATGACAACTGCTTAGCACAGAAGATAGGATTTTTCGAAGCATGACTCATACAAACCGTGATTGTTTAGTGTGCTTTTAGGCTCTCTAAAAATAAGAACAGCTATTGCTAGGTATGCATCCAGAAGTGGATCATAAGAACGTTGAACTTGAAAATCAGGTAGGCTGTGTTTCATGATTTCTTTTTTTTTTATTCCTCTGATCTTCTTGAAAACAAAACCAGTGCAGAATTCTTAGCTGAGATGAATCTGACATTGCTATCCATCCTCCATTTTCTCCTGCAGTCTAGTTCATGTGAGCTACAGAAGTTCAGAAAGACCCCGCAGTTTTATGAGCTCAGAAAACTGTAAAACTACTGCAGAATGCTTTCTCTTTACCTCCCCCACAACTTCACAACAGTAATGCAAAGAGTCTTTGAACCTCCGGACTGCGGAGGTGAATTACAGTTTTGAATCAGACTGTGGTTGCTTTATCTCCTGCTTCATCACCGTGTCACTTCATCAGCAGCGGAGGGCAGAAGTTACTAGCACCCTGCTGTGATTAGAGCGGTGCCGTTAAGCAGGGTGCTCTGAAACCCAGAGGTCTCTGTTAGTGCCTGGGGGGTGTGTTTACAGGAAGGTTTCGCTGGCAGTACTGACTGCAGACGTTAATATTTATTCCGTTAACTTTTTCAGAAGATGTGAGACTAAAACACTGAACTTAATTCGTTAGTGAGGGGGGCCATAAATAGAAGAAATGAGGGAAAAAACATCCCAAAATATTTGTAAATGTGAAAGAATTTAGAAACAGAGGAATAGTATTAAAACATAAGTACATACCCCTGTATCCTCAACTGCCTGCCGTGGTGTGAATCAACACACAGTCAGCTAAGGTGGTCATAAACATTCGGTTACATTTCATTTCTCTTCTTTAGATTCCCTATCACTGTGACATTTCCTAAGACAGGGAAGTTTAAATAATGTTTAAAATCAAAGTTTGTGTGAGTGTGTAAGGATAGATCCTACAAGATTACGTGAAGGCTCCTATCTGGAGCCTTATTGCTCTCTCTGTGACTCCACGTGACAATAGCATATCCCCCATTCAAGAGGTAAGAGACAATGTCTCCCTTTATATCAGAAGAAAACATGGTAATTAGCATGATTGCCACCACAAAAGTTGCCCTCTAGTTGATGGGGATGAAGGCTTGTTCTGTTACAAGAGGGAGTTTTGAGAGCGAGACAGGATTAGGAACCTTCTCATGGCTGCCGGCCACCCTCCTCTGATGTAACAGCTTCGACTCCTTTTCCTGTTTGGGTTGCATCATCTTCAGCTTTCTCCTCTGCTGCACAAGGGTCCTTCCACCCTACGCAGTGGTCTTGAGTACACCCTGGAAGCTGTGGTATGGCAAAGTTTTAATCCTGTAAACTTATCTCCTTTCAGTCGCTGCAGTGATGGGAGGCAGCTGGGAGGCAGAGCTGCCACCAGGCGCTCTGCATGCTGCGCTGGCAGCGTTCCTGCCACGCTGCTGACCTTGGCACGTGCTGTGCCTGGGCCTCTTGGAAACAATTCATGTATGGACTTGGTTTTATTTTCTTCAAGGGTAGAAGTGTAATTTGGTGCAATAATTGCTCTCTTCATGGGTTTTGCTTTCTTTGCTTTTACAATAGTTTAGCAGAGGACATTTTGAACTGGTTGTTCTTCAAGGAAGGTAATGCTCAGATGCTGGAATTTGATTATTTCTGCAAAATATTTGTCATGTTTCTGCTCAGAACTTCCACTTAGCTGACCAAAAATTCTTATGATGTGCCAGTTTTAAGGAAATAGCTTTAATACTCTGCTTATAATTGGTAATCTTTTCTGGTCTTTCTTGGAAGTCTACTCTGAACAGCTCATTTGAAGAGACCCTTACATTACGCAGGTGGTGCTTTGAAAATGAGAGCAAGAAACATTCAGATATGCTGGTTAGTGTGATAGGAATTCATTTCATTATGTCAGAAAAATAAAACCTTGAAAAGAATACATTACAAAAGGCATACTTACGATTTCACAAATTGATGAATTATTGATTATGCCTATCAATGCAGAAAACAAATTAAAGACAAGGGAAAATATTATCTGAAAAGCTGTATTTGTTCAAAATGCATTATAATCATGTTATAAATACTTATAGAAAAGCTAAAATATTTTTAAAAGGCAAGACAGTCACACTGGTTCTGGTTCATCTTTCTGGCAGTTGTTAAGACAGCTGTTATACATGAAAATGCATGTTTCTCCTGAAACGGTGCATGGATATTTGACAGGAGAAGAAGGCTTAAGGTTAAAATACAAAATACAAGAATATAGGACTATAAAATTAATTAAAAGTGAGATGAAAGTGCTTCTTTCTAAACAGGCATGCATGAGAACAAAATGCAGTTGAAGCATTCAGTCCCCAAAGACTTTGGTTATGGAAAGAGTCAGGCTATGAACATTTGAAAAGTGCACTCTGAAAGTGATTCAACTGTTCAACACAGGGTGATGATGCCCACTCGGGAGTAAAATAATTGTAGGATGGAAACTACACCAGTCCAAAGAAAAATTGTAACCTATTCTTATCTGTTATTTGAAATAACTTCCTAAAGTTCCATCATCTTTTTTTTAATAAAGAATTTTAAATGAACTGTTTTGAGTATATCTGACAGAACTACATTTTAGTTCTATATGTTAACTAGAAATATGATTTATAATTAATATTTTTGGAACAAATTCTTGTTTTGAAAATATTTAAATACTTTTAAGTGTGTCCATTTGCCTTCAGTGGCTTTCTAGCCAGTCTCAAGTAAATTGAATTGAAAGCTTATGAAAAAGAAAAGGCTTTATGTATTTTATTCTGTATTTATTTAATTTAATTCTATTTAAGCAGAAGCTGCTAGAGCATATGACAGTTTTAAGGGTGCGAATATTATAACTCTGTACACATCTGTCTGGCATGGAGACACATCAAGTTATTATTCATAAAATCCATCTCTTAACTCATTAGCAATCTCAACAGGTCTCTGAAGTATAAATGAATTATTAAATGTTGGTCCAGGACTGATGAGGAATGATTGAAAAGAAAGAATTACTTCTTTACCCATTATGGATGAGCATCAGAAAAAAGGGTGAGATTTTTACATTAAAAAAAAAAAAAAGGAAAAAAAAAAAAGTAAAGCATGGGTCAGTCTGATTTGCTTGATTTCCAGCTGAACTCTCCAAAAGAAGCGTGCTACATCCGTTTGTTCGACAGTTCTGACTTAAAGAAAGGTTGGGTTTGACACAGAAATAAATTTGCAGAATTCTGAGATAATCTTGTAGTAATCAAACTCATTTTTATATATTTCCTCTTTAGAAAATGAACTCCGGCATTTTCAGGTACAGAAGGTCATAATTTGACCCCTGCTGATTTTCGTGTTCATTTCTGGGAGAAGGAAACAGAAAAAAACCCGTAGCTTTAGATTTTGTCTTTGTGGTGTGGAAGGTTGTCCTCCATATTTTATGCTTATTTAGTCACAGAAGTGTGTTTTCCTCAATATAATGCTGAACTCTCTGATATAAAATGACTATTGGCTTTTATTAAATATATAAAATGGGGAGCCAGACTACGGCAATGAAACAATGTCAGAACAAATTGTGACTTAAAGACTTTAAGCCTGGTATCTCAGCAGAAGTCATTGTTAGGACCCAATTCATCTTAAAATGCGCACCTTTTTTGAAGTAATGCCACCCGACGCCTATGCCTGTACTAGTAGCTCTGAACAAAAACTGTAAATCTTTTTGTCACCATGTATTTTGTGAAACAATCAATCTCAATCCGTGGAGATGCAATCTTTGTGAAGAAACTGTTTCACCAACAGTAAAGGGAGTTGTAAATCACTTTCAAATGAATGTTTGTCCAGGGCAAAAAAAAGAGTTCACCTTATAAGATGTATCCATACTGAAAAATGCATTACATAATATAAAAATATGTTAGGAGGCATAATTTCAGCATTGTTACAATTTGAGATAAAGACTATATATTTTAAGATAAAGACTACCGGTATAAGTGGCACTGCGTGTTTAGTACAGTATCCTTTTTCTTACTAGACTTGCTTGATACTTCATATTAATTTACTCATTTTATTCATACCTTCTTTAGTCTGTGTGCTGGTCCTGTTTCTCAGTACTGCTTTTACTTGTTAGTTACTTGAAGAGGAAGCACTGGAAAAAGCACAGTTCCTCTAAAGTGGTTATGAATTTGTTGTACATCTTAAGAAATTCAGCACCGTGAATTTTTTTCAACTCTTTTCTTACATATACAGTTAATCTCTGAGAATAAGCCAGAATGTTATAGATATTTGAATGGAAATAATTTAGGAATATTGGTAAGAAAAAAAATACAATTTTCTTTTCATACCAATATAAAAGTTTTATTGTATGGAATTAATAGCTAAATGAATCTTGTTTTAAATAGGGTGTTTTTAACGAGAACAAATTCCAGTTTATTTTAATTTCTGACTAATATGATCTTCTTTGGACACTGTTCTCTTTGAACCTTGTAAGTCCTCTAGCTTTGACTTCTGGTTTTTATGCTGTAACAAAAAATATAACGCATTCAGATGACTATTGCATTTTCTAAAGCTAACATTCCCTTGTTTCTTCTCTTGAGGATGTTTGACCCCTCTTAACTCCACACTTCTGTACAATCATGGGGTTTACGCATTTTTTTTCCTGCTGTAGAGTTAGGATTCATCTTCGCAGTTTCGTTGTATGGATAACATCTGTAGCCTTTAGAAAGCATTTATTATTAATGCTGTATTTTCACATGGGGTACTTGGAGTGAAATTAAAGCAGTCTTTTGCCCTCAAAATCAATATGTACCCTGCTTCTCTTTTGTGTATTATGTGTCAGTCTCTTGAAAAGAAAAAGCCAAACCAAAAAAAAATGCCAAAGGAGGCAAACCCCCTCTACTTTCACACTTTTTAATGCAACTACTAAAACAAAAGCTAAGAAATTATCCTGAAATCATTTTCCTCTCTCATCTTATCTGAAGACAATGTTTTCTTAGTAAACCAAAATAGACATGCATATATTTATATATTCTTAGCCATTTCTATTTAAACTTTGGTGTAAACTAGTTTACAAGTACGTGAACTATGTTGTTCTTGTTGCATTAAATGTGGATTAGCTGAGGATGATAGGACATCATTTGACTTGAATTTGAGACTTGCAGAGAATATTTGTCTATTTAATCTGGGCATCTAGAATTTTAGAGCGGTGTTGACAAAAATAATAATTTTTTCAATGTAGGTAAGATTTTCTTCTTAATTTTAAGAAAAAGAAATATTCCATTCTAAAATATATTTTGACAACTCTTTAAAGGTGTGAGGCCTCTAAAAATAATGTAGTAAATGTAAATTACTCTTATATCTGATCAGTTCTGTCATACTCTATGTGAATCAGTAGTAGTCATCAAATACCGCTTAACCAGCTAACCTGTTAGTTAAGAAGAACACTATGTTAAATAGAAATGCAGTATAGCTGTCAAAATAATCTTGCTGCTGAACTTAGTTTTGTGAAATAGAATTTTTTTGATCGGGTGATATTTTATGGTCCTTTTTCCCATTTTCCTTATTAATAAATCTAGAAAGTAGGTTAAAAGTAATTTAGTCTGATCTCTTATATTACTTAAGTTAAAGACTGTCAGCGTGATCTCTTCTCAAGGTCATACATTCTGGCAAACATTTACCTTCCTTTTTATAATTATGAATGATAACGATTAAGTATACTGTCAGATTGTGGCAGGTATTTATTTAAAACATCAAACATTTATCTTAATTTCAGCGTGCTTTTTTGTTTTGTTTTGTTGGTTTGGGGTTTTTTAATGATTGTATTTGTTTTTTCTTTTTGCTTTCTTGTGCTGTTAACACGATTTGATTACCTGGATGCTATTATTTCCATCTGGCAGAAGATGATAATTTTGTCCTTATTTAACAGAAAATAGTAAACATTATCAGCTAGAAACCACTATGTATTTTCTGCTAACAGTTTAAATTAGTTGCTGTCATGAGATTTTTCTACCCTTAAGTGAATAACTGAATACTCTGACATTCAGGAACTTTAACTGATATTGATATTGCACCAGGCTGTTTTGTCATCCTCTGACCTAATGTCTGGAAAGAAGATATGGGAGCACAGCAATTGAATTTTTTCTCCAATACAGCAGCATAGCTGCTTGTATAGCGGAGTAGAGTATTTTGTCAGTCCTGGGCAAATTTATAGCCAATTATTGAGTCCAGCAGCACCATACTAAGAATGATACAATTCATTGTATAGGGTTCTGTTGTCCTGGTTCTAACAAAGTAGAATAATAAACTGTCTGCTTTGGCCTGTGGAAATACGTAGTGTACGAGCTGTAAAATCTCTACTAATGGTACTGCACATAAGTGATTATGTCTGTAGTTATGTCATCCACGTAAATTACTTATTAGGTGAACGTAATCAAAATTGGCAAAAAAATGGCATAGGTAGTCCCATTACCATAGACAGGGCATGTTTTCTCATTTCTCTTCAAAAGAACTGCATTGAATACTTTATCTTCACGAGCTGAGGTGTAGTGTTTGCCAGGGGGTAGGGACAGTGACAAAATCACCCGTGTTCAAGCAGCAGAGAAGAAGTGCATACCATTTTGTGTTACACAGTCCATTCCAAAAATGATTTGGCTTTGGACGATTTTATTTGAATGAGTTTTATTTTGACCTCTGAAAATGAATCTCTGCCTTCAGAATTTTATTTTTTTTTTTAGAGACAGAAGGTAAACTGATGACAGGAAAATCATATCTTGCTCTGCCAGAACCAGACAAACATTGTCCTGTTTGGGAGCTTCAGGACAAAATGTAATTTTCTCATAAATTTTAAGGTCTGAGTAGTTTGTCTGTAGGCAGTATAAACACCAAAAAGCAGAAAACCTTCTTTTTGAATTCTCTTAGTTTCTAATGAACAAGGGACTATAAAATATAAATACAACCTCTATTTTAATTGTAGGGTTTAGGAGTCAGGAATAGAAATAACATTCTATTAACAGGACTAGATAATACTTACTATTACATTAAGGGGATTTTGGTTGGTTGGTTTTTAATTACGTATGAGGAAGAGAAATTCTGTAAAATCTAAGGTAGAAACTTATTTGTTTATACATTTTAATTTCTGAAAGTTAAACACTTTCTGTTTAGGAGAATGAATATTAGTTTCTGGCTTATGCATGATCAGCAGCTGGCAACTGTATTCCAGTTCAGAGGCTGTTAATGGAAAGAGTACATAAATTAGAAAGATAAAAACTTGATTTAAAATCTTAAACTGCATTTGCATTGGGTTACATTGAACTGAATTTTGCACCATAATGAAATTAGAGAAAACATATTGTGTTTATGAGTTACAACAACAAACCCCCCCATATTAAAAACAAAGCCATGATCCACATGGAACACGAAGGATACCAACCTTTCAGGTAGATTCAGGATTTGTGTTTGGATTTTTTGACATTTGCTCTCTTTCATGCATTTTAGTTTTTCATATTGTGATTAAGTACAGGAGTTTCCTTATTTGCACAGCCATTACTGTGCAAAGAAAGGAGGACAAGGAAAGTAACCAGTAACCTGGTTTAACTGTAGGCTTTTAAAATTAGATTTTGTTTAACCCACTCTTTAATCCAACTCTTACTGTAGTTATAATTGTTTCTTGTTGATCAGTCCTACTGCACTTCAAAAATTATTTCTAATATTTAAAAACTTTTTAATATTTCTGTTCACATTCAAGAAAAATTCTTCTTCAAACTCCTGATGTATCTGACAGAATTGTAAAATAGCTGGCTTAAAACTTTTGATAGTATTATAGTAAACTGTGCAACATATGTATATGAAGACATGCCAGGCTAAGAAACCAAACCTAAAATTTAAGACTATGTTTAAAAAAATAATAAAAAATTGTTGGAAGGTGAGAAGATCATAATGGGGCCAAGGAGTTTTGTTTATATTGAGTGTTCTTAAGAATCACCTAAAACTGGATTTCGTACATCAAAGGGTTTCTTCAAGAGATAGTCTTACGAATTTCACAAATGCTGGTTGGGACTATCCTGTTCTATTTAACAGCATCAGGAAATGGTGTCTGACAAAGACTTTTGGTTGACTTCTCGTAGAGAAGAAGAACTTACTTTATATAATAATTAAGACAAGTGTCATCTGTGTGTCAGTCTGAGTCTTACCTCGCAGTTTCTGCATTTACACAGTAGAGCACAGCCAGACTTAGGCACTACAATCACAAGTCAAGCGCCTCAAACTAGAAGATGGACACAGCTTTTTTTGACACCCACCTTTTTTTGAAAGAAATATTGAGACAGTACTGCCAATTGGCAATACAGCCGCACTGAGATCCATGACTAGCTGCTATCAAAAGCGGTGATCTTGCAGGGCTCAGCTTGGCCCTGGTGTCAAAGCATGTCCCCTCTGTGCAGTCGCAGACAAGAGGGCAGCTGCCCCTTGCACAGGGAGTGCGGCAGTGCAGGTGGCTGCTGCCAGCCAGTGCTGCTGGCTTGTCCATCGTCCCTTCCTTTCCAGGTGACTTGCCTCGTATCTCTCTCTGTTTTATCTGTAAAACTTTGAGCTCTTCACAAGAAGGTGGCTTACGTTCACTACAAACCTGAACCATGCAGTGAAGAAGTTGTGCTGTCTGGGTGTCCGGTGTATGCATGTGGAGCCTGCTGCTTAGGGTCTGGGCATATCTTTAGTCACGGCTCAAAGACCTCCTCCATGAGTTTGGCTTTCTTTGTGTTTTCTCCTATGATACCATTGCAGAGAAAGCTCTGTCAGACAGCTGACCTTTAAAATGGAGTCTTCTTCTGTAAGCCCCACAATTATAGTATCTTTATTTCTAGAAAGCATAAATATTCACACAATTACTGTTAAAAAAAAATCTATAACAGCTATTTAGTCAATTTATTCAGTTTACCCCTCCCAACCTCTCCAAACAAACAAAATATGAACATTCAGCTTTAATTTTTAGAGTTTAATTTTTTTATCTGCCAATACTTATATATAGCTTCATAGTTCTCAAAATGCAAATGCAGCTAAAGCATATCAGATTTTTGGGAGATACTGTTATAAAGAAAAAACAGTTCAGTTTAAAAATGGAAGAGTTCAAACTTTGTTAAAAGGAAATGTCCAGCTCTGGAACCCTCAGGACACGAAAGACATGGACCTGCTGGAGAGGGACCAGAGGAGCGTCACAAAAATGATCAGAGCGATGCAGCACCTCTCCTACGAGGACAGGCTGAGGGAGTTGGGGTTATTCAGCCTGGAGAAGAGAGGCTTCTGGGAGACCTTAGAGCAGCCTTCCAATACCTTAAGGGGGCCTGTAAATGAGCTGGAGAGTGGTATTTTACAAGGGCATGGAGTGATAGGACAAGGGCTAATGGCTTTAAACTGAAAGAGGGTAGGTTTAGATTAGCTATAAGGAAGAAATTCTTTACTGTGAAGGTGGTAAGGCACTGGGACAGGTTGCCCAGAGAAGCTGTGGCTGCCAACCCCCCTGGCAGTGTTCCGGGCCACGTTGGATGGGGCTTTGAGCAACCTGGTCCAGTAGAACGTGTCCCTCCTCATGGCAGGGGCTTGGAACTATGTGATCTTTAAGGCCCTTTCCAACCCAATCCATTCTATGATTCTATGAAATGAAAACAAAACAAAACAAAACAAATAACACCCAAAACATTTTTAACAGGAAAACAGCAAATGATTAGGAGTAAAAATCGCTGATTGCTCTCTGCATTTTCTTTTTTAGCCACAGCAAAAATGGTAAGGTTCGAATATAATTTCTTAAAGGCACACATAGTCTGCTTTCTTTTCCCCTCCAGCCTACACGACTGAAGTGGTGCATCTGTGGACCAGCAATCTGCTAATATGGGTTTTAACTTCAGTGGGGAAATAAACCAACTCGCTCCCTTGGAGAAATATAGTCAATTAACTTACCGATCTCTGCATTCAGGTTAAGAGTAAACTAGAGCCACAGCAACTCATGATCACGTAGGAACGGGTGAAAAAAGTGTGCTTAAGGAAATCCTCTTGCTGTGTTTATTACTTTATCTTTGGCTTTCTTCAGCAGACCCTGCCTCAGTCTACAACCACCACTGAATTGGTGAGGCTGGTCTCAGTTTGGAATATTTATCTGAAAGTAACCGTCCCTCAGATTTTATGAGTTACACTAGGAAAGAGAAAGCTATGGTGAAAGAAAATATTCAAGAAAAAAAAAAAAAGATATCTGGAATAGTAAAAAACCACGTAACAACAACAACAAAAAACCCCATTCAGATTTTCAGAATTTATTCTGTGATAATTTTATACAACAGCCACACTGAAAATGGTTAGTGTCGTTTTGTGGCTTATGGATATTTCCCATTGGAAATAACATGGTGAATAGGAATACGTTTATGTGCCATAGCAGTACAATTTCTATCTTTAGTGGGAATTTATGATACAGCTGTTAAGCCTCAGATTCCTTGCAAATTTCCCTGTGAAAAAAGGATTATTTTATGTGGTATAAGTTATTTCATCCTGATACAAGCAACACTTTATTTGGTAAGTTAGCCTGTGTAGCCCTGCACAAAAGATTACAAATTGTTTACAGTGCAAACTTCTTGGAGGATTTGCAGGTCTTCTCAACTAGCTGTAAAGTTCCTGGAAGGAGAGTAATGACTGGAGAGGTATCACCACCAAAACAAAAGAAGTTGTCTGATAAACTGGTTTGTCTCAGTTTAACTGTTTCAGTACTGGGGGACAAATCAGCTTGCTTCAAGAAAGAAGTGTTCTTTCGAACCAGTGCTTAATGTGATAATACATTCAGACCATCTGTCCTACGAGCAAGAAATTCAATAGGGCAGATATTAAAGGTACTAAGGTTTGGGTGTTTTTTTTCAGGGATAAAAATCTGTGAAGTTTTGATCTCTTGAGGGCTAATCCTCAGATGGTGTGAAATCTGTTTATTATTTTGACTTTGCTGGAGCTATAAGAATGTACATCAGTTCAGGATCTTGTTCTCTTCCCCGTCTGTATTTTGACCAAGTCAAGTGAGAAATAAATCCTCGCTAAACAGGCAAGCAATTCCCTTTTACTCCTTTCTTGATTTGGATAAGATCTGGTACTTTGAAGAATTTATTAGATTTACGATGTCCTTTGGTTCTCTTTTTATGTATGGCAAAAAAGGCTTCATTTCACCTCTGATCCTTTTTTTTGTTATGGTTATAAAGAATCTATGCACTTTTACTAGATTAAATTTAACCCAAGATGAATATTTTTTATCCAGTGTTGTCTGTTGTTAGACAACTGTCTGAAAACAGAAAAATCTTCATCCAGGCTCCAATTTAGGAAATAGGAAATAGAGTATAAAGAGTTGTATCAAGCAGAAAGTCTGCTTTGACAACAAATTATTCCGGCTTGCAAGAGTCTTAGAAACATATTTTCCACACTGCACAATACATTGGCAATTAAGAATTCCACACTGCACAATATACTGGCAATTAAGAATATTGTTGCAGGTCAAAATCAAATAACAAACTGGCGTTTCCAGTTCAGGAAGGAAAATTATAGACAGTATGTTTAGTTACACAATAATCTGCTTTTTAAGGGGAGTAAAGAGGAAATGTTTACATAGTTCCCCAGAACAGAAAAAAAAAAAAAAAAAGGTTACAGAACTTTCGTTTGGCAGCATTCATTTAAAATTCATTCAGTTTCTTGACGTTAGGTATCTGCTGCCTTGTAAGGTGCCTTAATGTAGCCAAGAGATCTGGACGGGGTTGACAGAGGTGGCACAAGACCTGTGGGAGGCCTGTGACTGTCTGGATGAACAGCTGGACAGCAGGCAGGATACCCCCCGCGTCCCCTGTACAGCACAGGACACCTGTGTTTGGGCACGAGACCCCTACGCTCAGGCTACTGACCCATTCCCAGAATAACTCAGCAACTGTGTCTTGGCTCCCTTTCTTCGTTATTATTATTGTGATTCATTATTACTACTTTCAGTGTAAATTTTTTTAAGTTGTAAGTCATTGAACAAGGAGAGAGCCTTCATTTAATTCTCTACAATTTATTTCCCAGAATATTAAATAACGTTTTGTGTGTTCTTCTTGAGTACTGATTTTAACATGACGTTCTAACATTCACTTCTACATAGCCCCAGAATTAATTTTAAAAAAGTTTTTAATGTCTTGGCGTTTCTCAGAAAACAAGGCTATAGACTGAGCTATTTTCATAGAGGAAAACAGCCAATGGAGAACAGTACTGTCAGGACAGAAAGGACTGCCAAACAGTAGAGCAAAACTGAATGAGCAGATGATATTGCTCCCTGTGATGGGGATGACTTCTTCATTTGCAAAAGCGGGATCGGTCCCAAGATGTGCTCGTCTACTATCGGATAGCAGTTCAAGAATATCTCCATGAAGATACAGCTTTTCAAACAGTCATAATCCGCTGTACAAATTTGAATTAGCAGGCAATTTGCATGTTGCTTAAACGATGTTGTTTATTCATTAACTAACAGTGTGAAAACCAAACTATTATTTTCGCAAGTGGGAGATAGGCTGAATAGTGTTTTCATGTTGGCTAATGCTTTCGACGTCCTAGAAAGTATTATAAATGTACCTGGCACTTAAGAACTATGAAAAGTATGTTATTACATGAGAAGTGACGCATCATCTGAATTAGTTGTAGTGGAGCAAGAACAACAAACAAGTAGATAGCTGAGTGTCAGAGCAGTTTTTCAACACGTGAAAATAGGACTGTTGCAAAGGGAGGTACATGAATTATAGTTGCTTGATGACCTGTAATTGGGTTTGGACAAATATTTTTAAGGCAGTCATATTTTAAATATTGAGTACTTTCTGTCTCCTATAAGAGCGGTTCTACTACAATCCAGATATTCTTTTCTCAAAGCTTTGTAATGTGTAACCCCCCCTTTACAGGTAATATATTCCTTACTACTCTAAATCAGTTTTTCAGTTCCACAAAGCATAATTCATGTGAAAGTTTGGACTTTTTTTCCCCTAAAACTTTTTCTTCTGAGCCATTGTTCTTCTTACAGCTGTCATTTGTTTCTCATGCAAAATTAAAATATTCTTCAACTTTTCACTTTATATTATAGTAAAATATTAATGAAATAGCATTCTCTGGAAGGCTGATATTTCTTCTTGAGAGAATTTTAATTTTTCCCTGTTAAATAAGAACTTACTGTGTCCTTCCCTAGTATTTTATTATGTTCAGAAGAGAGAAATAAGACTTGAGTCTAATTTGCAGCGACACTATTCAATACATGCATTATGAATTTTCTAATTTGTTTAAAAATAAGCCAAGTAATACTAAATAATTCCTTTTGCTTCCTTGGGTGTAATGAAATGTATGTATTTCTGTGTCTAGGTGCAAGTGTATGTCTTAATGTGGGAGACAGCGTGTATGTGCATCATTCTGGGTACTATCTTTGTCCTGATAGCCTCTGACAGTTTTGTTGATTCTTCATTCATCATGTCCAGTCAAATAACAAGAGAAGTTAATTAACCAGCTAACTACAGAGAGTAATTATAATAGTGAAGAGGGAAAAAAAATAAGCTATACATTTTATTCTTTAATTAATGCTTTGCACCATGTAGCATTCACCTAATAAGAATTTTTACTTTCTGTTTTAACTTCATACATGATGTTTCTGTAGAAAGTGTTTTCTGATTGCCTCGTGTAGCCATTAATGTTCCCCTGTATTTCTGTCCTTTCTGCCTGAGCAGGGAGATTCCAGGAAAATGTTTCACTATTAAGTTCTTCCTGCAAAAGCATGCACTCTGCTTAGTATCCACATGCAGGACCTTCAATTTTCAAGTGTCTCTTGCGGATATTTTATTTTACTTTGCCTTGGTTTTCTTTTATATACTGGGATATTTTCCAGATTACTTTAGAATAAATTCTCTGATAAATGATCAATTCTGGTTATTGAAATGGAAAACATTTGAGCAGAAATCATAATAGATTCCTCATGCAGAGTGGAAAAATGGGGAGAATAAATTATGGTCTCTATCGCCTTCAAATATGTTTTTAGAAAGTTTATACGCAAGTCTGGAGAAGTATAGAAGAGCACTGGGTTTTCTGAGCATCAATCCCAGGAAGCCACTGAGGCAGGCAACTAGCAAAGAATACAAACCCCAGGGAATGCTAGAGACTATCCACCCTATGATGACTTGTATTTCAAAAATGAGTATTCTATTCCTGCTTGGCAACTTTAGTTCAACTTTGTGTGAATAGCCCATGAGGAAGAGTATGCAAGAGTGCGTATGTGTCTAAAGGCTTAGGAAAATGTGCTCCCCTCCTTTTTTTTAAGTTATACGGATTATGCATTCCACCGAGTAGAGAAAGAAGTTCTGCATATTTCTTAAAATGCCTTCCATTTTAGTGTTGTAGCACTAACAAAAACTAGTTGTTCTTGTTCTCTAGTTTCTAGAGAAAAAAAAAAACCTAGTTGTTCTCTAGTTTCTAGAGAAATAATAGAGAAATTTATGCATACCTTTCTGCCTGATGGCTCTGTTCTGATCTTACTAGTTTTCAGACTGAGGAACAGGGCAATTTCTTAGCCTTGTATATTATTTTTGTAAATTGATACTTTACTATATCCTTATTATCATCAACATACAGATCAATACTCCCTCTGTCTCTTTGGCCTTAGAAGCACCAGTGCAAGGATGCATAGTCCCAAACTGAGTGAATTTCTTCGGCTTCAGTTTGCCTCAGCACTGCAGGTCTCCATGGTGTGGAGTTACAACTGTAGCCCTAAAAATCAGAGATGATTTCATAGGGTTTATGCTCGCAGTAGGGCTTCCCGAGCTGTGTTGTTGTTTTACAGAGTAGATTGTGTTTGTAGCTGAGGAAATAATCACAGGCAGAAATGTTATCTGGGCATGAGGGGCAGAGGCTTCTCTCCCATCTCTTCTACCTGTCTGGTGAAGGGTGGAAAGATGTGTCTCATAAAGCCCCTGTTGATTACATTTTTTTCCTCCTGGACCAAGGTGGTTGTTACCCTGGAAATACTTCTATGATCTGACTTTTAGAGCTGATGTCTCCCCTTCACACCAGCAACCTTTCTGTCTTTACCTTCATGCACATGCACGTCCCCCAACCCCTGGGACTGACACAAGAAAATCCTCTTGTTGCCAAAGAAATTCGGTTTTCAAAAAACGGACAATCTCAGACTGTGAGGCCAGTAAAGCCCATCTGCTTCCTCAGCCTGCAGAAAGGCTATGGCAATGATGGGAAGGAAACCTTGTTCTACAGCTCGGTCAGCTGTGACCAGGGAGGGCTTGTTGATGGTTTGACGGATCTTGGAGTAGCTGATACATTTGATGCAGGTCAGTTCCCAGCTCAGGCTTTAAAGTTCTCCCAAAACAGCTACCACTTGATGGAGGAGTCTGAAAGAATTCAGCTCGAGAAGAAATAAACCGTAACGACTTTTCAACCTAGGGGAAAAAAAAGAAAAATACTATTGAGAGCACTCCCAGGAGTTATCTCGATTATTTCAGAAATATCAAGGACAACACTAAGTGAGCTTCTGCTCTTTGAAGGCAATTCAAAATTGCTCTACTACTTACAGAATTTAGAGAATGGATTTATTAGGTAAATTAGGTACATAATGCTATGTATTAAACAGTGGGAAGGCTTTATCAACGCCTTCAAGACTGAGGCAATATGTATAATAAGTTTTACCTGGGTAATTAATGCTCATCGTTTTTAACTATTATGGAAAACTGAATTTAAGTCAGTGAATAAAGTGAATTTAAAATTGTGTCTCCAACAAAGCAAATGAATCAGTCTTTGTAGCCTAACCCTAGGCTTCAGATTGTTACAATGCTAAACAGAGATTCCAGCTGTGGAAAGCTTTCAGTGAATACATTTTCTTTAAATTGTAATCCTATATGAGCTTCCAGTAAACTGTAATGAGAGTAGATTCAATTATCAATTATTTGGACAAAATTATGACCTTTATCTGTTGTCTGCATAGGAAATGGGGTAATTTTGATGCCAGCATTCAAGTAGTGCTGCAGTCTGTCTTGCTGTGTGTAGTGGTGAGCTGAAGAGGTTAACATGAAAAACAAATTACTATGCTTTTCTGTAGTCTTCATTAATGATGTACTTCATCAGAAAAAGGGAAAGACAACAAATGGGAATGGAACCAGCTTTGCAGGCTGAATTGGTATTCTGCTGTGCACAGTGTGTTTTACTCACTGGCAGCAAGACGACTTGTTTTTTCCAATTTTTGATTGTAAAGGGTCAGGAAACAGTATTAACTAAGGCAAGCGATTAGAAAGAATTAATTTGAAAACTTTTCTCTGCCCAGCAGAATTCAGCTCTGAAACCAACTTATATTGCTTGAGAGTGATTTATCATTCCACTCTTAAGTGATTTGCACCTCTCACCCACCTCCCGATGATAAAACCCAAGGGCCACGCACAACAAGTATATTATTTGATCCTCAAATAATTTGATTTTTATTAAGGTAGCAAAATATTTCTTAAAGCACGTTTGGGGAATTTGCAGGTGCTTATTTCATATGTGCAATAAGCCTTGTTCTAGCCCTGGTCATTTTTAAGGAATGGATTTATATATACAAGGAATGATGAAATGTGGTGTGGTGGTGTTTTTTTTTTTCTGAGCTCTATGTTATCCAGCAGCTCACTGCTCTTAAGAGTATTTTGTGAAGTCAATAGCGGCAGTGGAAACAGCAAAACAGGAACATTGGCATTCCCATTACTATACTGTTTTTTAATCTGTCCTCAGAAAATATACCTAACAGTACCTGATATCAGCGATTTCTAAGTTTCCAGTATCCTGGATCCTCCTTAATGGTGATCTCTGCAGAAATACTCTAGAAGTTTCATCATTTAATTTTTCAGTAAATGTAACTCTTTTTTTGGTCTTTTTTTTGGGTGTGAAATCAAGTGATTTACACTAGCTTATCCAAATTTTTCTGTTCTTGCATAGTGAATGGCAAGTTTATTAAGTAGTATTGAATTCAGTGGGACCATTTGAATTCTTTATATTAAAGGCTTTATTTCTGTGCTAATTTCACCTTTACAAATTACAGTATTCTGATTTCTCTATTTTTTAGGAATATATTGTTATAGAAATTACTGTTTTTCATTTATTTGCCATGTTGCCATTCTAAAGGTCATGGAGAGAGGAGGAGTATTTTTTACCTCTCCTTGTGTTAGGATTTAGCTTTGGTATATACTGAGGTGGACAAATAATTTCTATATCAAGTCTTCTAAGTTTCAGTATTGAAAGACCTAATTTTTTAAAAAAAATTGAGTGCTCTCAGTATCTGTGTTAATGATTTTATTTACACAACCCCCCCTCATGAACACACGTTTTGCAATAATAGAGCTTAAAAGTAAGGCAAAAGGTTCAGAAAAAGTACTTATTTAAAGAGTAAATCCTATCAGTCTTACGCTTTCAAGAACATAAAACTATAAAAAAGCACTTGTGCTATCAAGTATCATTTTTTTCTGTAAACATGGGAGCTAGAAATCTACAGTGTTCCCCTTCAGGCATTTTGGGAGGGTTATCACTACAGGCAAAGAGCATATAATTAAAATTGTACATTTGTTGTTACGTTATTTTGGACTAAAACATGTTGTTAATATATTGTTTAGAACAGTCCTCCAAACATTTGCTTCCCTAGTAACTTTGGAAATCAAAATTTCCATTTATGAGGCCTAAAATAAAATTTTTAAACAGGATTTAAGGGAGGCATTTTCTTCCCATGGTTAAAAATCAAAATCAAGTTATCTATTCATAATTGTAAACTTGTTTTGAAAAAATACCCTGTCCACTTACTGTGGATTATACGGATACTTTCTATTTAGAAAACGTATTACTGTAAAAACGTTTATGTACGTTCAAAACTTACATCTATTAATTACGGAAGATATTTTTTCCTCATTCTTTTTCCTATATAATGGACTAGAACTTTGAACTGAATTGATGATTTTATCAGAACTTTGTCAAGAAAACCTTTTTACAGTCTGTGTGCTGTGTATAACACTGTGTGAAATGATTTATGCGTTCTTCAGAAAATAAGACATTAATTTTCCAGCTTCTCTTTTAGTGCTTTTTGACACAGACTGGTCTTTAAGAAACCATGAGCTGTTTTACCAGCTTGTCTATTTATCAATATGTTGCTATTAAAAATTCAAGCCAGCTTACAGTACACAGCAGAACTCTGGTATTGTAGTTATAATATGTAGGAAAATGACTACAAATTTTGTCCTGCATAGAGGTGGAAAAGTTTAGTTCCCCCTTTCCTCCAGATTTCTTTGTTTTTTCTTTCTGGACAACTAATATATACCCCTCTATAACTATTTAACCTAAGTATGTAATGATCGTTGTATTACCTTTCACTTCTTAAAGTCATTGATTTAGTATTTCCTGGTTTGATTACATTTTAATACATTTTAGTAACTGCATATATTTAAATATCCTCTTGCTTTTTAATCTAATGGTTTAAAGTTAGATAAAGTTTTGAATTCAGGAAAATATAAAGTATTCCTCCTAATTAAGTAGTAGAAGTTTGTTTGCCTTTAATTTGATACACTCTTGTGTGATCATAGAAACAAAGCAAATTTTCCTTCATAGGTATCTTCTACGGTACATGTATGCATGTGTGTGAATAATGAACATATAATAGGTCTCCATATATTTTTTTCTTAATTTTTTTCTTTTCTGTGTTTTGTCACATGAAAACATAACTGTGTTTCACTGTCTACTCTCCCTACCTACTGTTCTGTCTTCCTCAGTGAGGTCATTTTATACTTCAAGAACACTGATGAGGGTCTAGTCCTTAAACTTGAAATTAAAGCAAAAGTACTTCTTTATGTAAGTCATTATACAGAATTAGCTCACAGGACGGTTTTATAATCAATTCATTATTATTCATTAAATATTTTAATATGCTCAGATAAGAGGACTTACAAAGTTCAAAACCAATGATTTAAGATATTTGTCAAGAGTTTCTTACTTTGCAATTTATTTGTGGATTTTTCTAAACGTTACACCTCTAACTAAATACTACATTTTAATATAGTTATCGTGGCAGGACAAAAAAATCTTTTCAGATCTTCATCACGCTTTGTATCTCTCATACTTTCTTTAAGAGATGTGATCATTTATAGGAGTATTTTTATGTTTTAGAATTATTCAGTGAAATAATTAAGAGTCTTGGGAGTGAATGAAAGGACATTCAACTGAAAGTGACTCAATTTTTGTGGCAGATAAGAGGAAAGAAATTTCTGTTTTAAAGACAATAGATCTCTTGGAAGAAAGAAACCACTAGCTTTTACTGTAAGTCTGCCCATTGTGTTTTCATTTATGTTTTCTTCATAGAATTTTGTTAAGGCAGAATTTCTTGGCTTTTGGGTTTTTTTATTGAGGCTTTTTTTTTTTTAGTGGAATTCTAATTCTTTGGGTTGTTGGAGTACCTTACATAGGTTAATAGAGATGTTTCTATGTCTTAATGTATAAAAAATAATTTTTTCTCCCGTCTGTCCCTGAAACAAACACAGGCATTTGGCTACGCATTGAGAAGCAGTCTTGAACTTGGAAATGAGTAAGGAACTTCATCTCTTCTGTTTTATCACAAAATATAACCTGTAATTGATTCCATATAAAAACAGCATTGCAAGTAGCCTCTGTCACCGTATGGGTAAGGTCCATTGTCTCACCTCATAGCAGACCTTATTGCTACCAATGGAAGTATGACCTGCTTTATTCGTTATTTATATTTTATATTCACATTCAGTGTTACTTACTAAAGAGTTCCCAAGCACCTTACAGGCACAAATATATAAAGATAAATAGATAGAGGAATTATAACTAGTTAACACTAAATTCCATTTGAATGTTTTCCACCTGTTAAAATTAGAACCACGTGGTAAAATAGATTCAGCAGAGTTCTTCTAGAGTATTACATATTGCAAGTAAACTATGAGATTTGTTATGACTTGAAAATGTAATTGATTTTCTTTTAGTATCAAATATTAAGGATTTTCCAATTATATTGCATTTATTAATATGCCTTTTGACACATTTCTAATAAGAAGCTGCATCCTGTAGCCAGATGTTACCCTCATAGTGTATGCTTACACAAATTACTTCTAAATAGAAAAAGCGATATATGGTTTAAAAGAGAATGCTGGACTCAAATTTACTAGATATCTCTGTCTCTAGAGACCTTTAATGACTCTTCTCAGAGGCTTAAGCCATTTTTCTTTTTCTGTGTTGCCCTATTTAAAAAAAAAATCACCTTGCACAGTCTATGCGGACATGCACTTTAAACTTGGGATTATATTTTTCTCATCCAACTTTTTAGAATTTATTAGAATTATCTGCTGAGTGCTTTCCTGAGAAAATTAAATTCTGGGAAGGCTTCCAGTTCTCTCACCTTTTACTTGAGGTGGCTACCGCTATTGGGAAGAAGATAACATTACTAATTTTGTGCCAGTCTTGGCAAGCTTCCATTAGTTCTAATGTAGTTATGAGTTTCTTGTGGATACACAAGCTATTTTCCGCTTTGTAGTTCTCTTTCGTTCTTTCCTTCTTTTTTCCTTTCTTTCACCTTTTTCTCTTTTTTACTTTATGTCTTTTCTTCTTTCTTTTTCTCTCTTTCCTTTCCTTTCTCTCTCTCTTTTTATTGCTCCCTCCCTCCCTCTGCATCTCTCATTTTCTTGTTCTTATTCTTTCTGTCTTTCTGTTTCTCTCTCATACTCTTCGGTTGTGTTTTACACTAGGCTGGGTATTTATAACCTGCTGTGAATCTTAGCTTAAAGAATCCCTCCACAGAAATTGTATGGTCGGTTTGTATTGGCTGCACAGTGCTTTGAGTGCTTGGGAGTTCAGTAAACCTCTGGACCATTAGGGAAATTGAGTAGTGCCTGAAAGGCCACTTCGCTTTTTGCCTTTTGCACTTGAGAACACAGAAAAAGTTTCTTTCTATTTTAATTTATTTCTGTTAGTATGAGATAGAATTAAGAAAAAAAGTGGTAAATTTTGGCTCTATTTTTGTCACCTCTAGTAATACAAATACAAATTATAGCTATTACGTTACTCGAGATATATTTTTCTGATGACTATGCATATTAAATAATTTCATTCAAAACTGCCGCATAAAAATCCCCACACATTAAAATTTACCCAATTTCAACAAACACATTTTCCCATTATGGAAATAAATGATTTCCTGATTACTTTATCTGAAGATGTGAAGATACTAGAGATTTTACATGTTTTCTTTTGTGATCTAACTGTATGATGCACATTTTCATTCATGAGACACAGAGGCAGATGAAATTAGCAAAATTAAGTACTTTTTCAGCATATTTCTATATATTCACTATAAACAATGCTTGTTTCTTGGGGTCAGGATATTTTGTTTTCCAGAAGTTTTAATATGTGTGTGTTTAGTTTCATTCATGCTGTCTGTGTTCTCCACCAATATTTGTTATTCATAAAATAAAGTTACAGTAATATCTTTCTAATATGTACTAGTTTTGTAATCAAAATTGTAAATTGTATCTACTTCTCAGAGAAGTAGCCTGCGACTACAGGTGGAGGTTTTCTTCCAAAAACGGACCTGGAGCATTAAGGTGTTAAAACAGCTGAAATACAAAAGATTAAAATTATCTTAAAAGTAAAGTAAACATCTACTGTAAGAAAGTTGTTTTATCTAGTGTACTGAGGAAGAAAGGAAGATATTTAATGGTTCTGGATGAATGTGATTGCACTTTGTCACCTGCTGGTCATAAAGACAAAGTTAAACAGATAATTAACGTGTAGCAGGAATGCAAAATGAGCTTTTGGAACCATATTTGAGGGGATAGGAGACTAGTTAATACAGACGTGACAAACGTGTGGATTGCAGTTGGTCTGAAACCCTGAATGCAAATAAATTTAAGTCTCTGACTTTAAATTTTCTCAAATATGCTTGAGCCTGGGATTCACCCACTTAATAATAGTTATAATGTTAGTAGTATAGTGTCACAAGGATAATAAGGTAAATTAAACTATCTTTTTTCAGGACGTATCCTGCTCTCTCCCAAGTAGCTTTATTTTGATGCGACAGTGGCTGTATACTTGCACTGAATAAAGTAAGCTCTGTCTCCTTACAGTTGTCAGCTACTCGCCTTATCTTACCAAAGAGCTTCTGTTTCAGTCTTCAAACTTGTCATGATATCGAGCACCCTCTTTATACTTAGAGATGTCTTCACTTCATACATCACCAAAATTTTTGCCCCAAGTGGAGCGTGGGTCTATAACACTATATGGAGGAGAACAAAAAAAAAAACCAAAATGATGTAGACAATGTATTTTTATGTTACTCTTTTTGTCAGATGGAATACAGATCTGCCGAAATGAAATAGAAATTATTTTCTAAACTTACAGTGTACAAAGAACTTCCTGCAGCTAATCTCACAAATAAAGGTTATTCATGTATATTTTTGTTGCACCTTTAGGAAAAAGCATTGTACAGGCATCCTTCTCAAAGGAAAAGTGCAGCACTGCTTAATGAGACTTTTGAACACAGACACAACATTAAAATAAAATAGGAGAACTGTTAGCATTCCCTATTTTACTTCAGAGGCAGAATAATGTTACACTTTAAGCCATCATCAAATGCACATTTTCTGCTTGACAGCTGGAGAGATCAGATTGTCTGGAGCTGGTGAGGTGCGTTTGGGAATGACTTGTCTGAAGGTAGTAGTCAAATTCATCACAGAGTATCACAGAATATCACACAATAGTAGGGGTTGGAAGGGACCTCTGTGGGTCATCTAGTCCAACCCCCCTGCCGAAGCAGGGTCACCTACAGCAGGCTGCACAGGACCTTGTCCAGGCGGGTCTT
>Ga0065711_1002473_pt1 | contig 33667 bp, 27 predicted proteins | sample Hoacrofraction12_FD_59098 | JGI IMG/M metagenome (GOLD analysis project Ga0065711, IMG submission 59098) | Hoatzin crop microbial communities from Cojedes, Venezuela - Epithelial fraction 12 v2 (version 2) | ecosystem: Host-associated > Birds > Digestive system > Esophagus > Crop | place...
GGCATCATCTCTGACTAAAGCGGTGGATGCTAGTTAATTGTCTAACAAAACTGATTGATTAATTTTTTATCTATCTATTTATAAAACTCTTTTAAGACTATGAAATGCTATAGAAATGCCATGCTGTTGTCAATAATTAATGCAGTAACATCTGGTGGGCACAAAGATGGATCACCATCCCACAAATTAAGGTACACTGTGTTAAGTTGAACACTATTTTTAGGTGAGTGCAGCTCATCACAAGCCTTCACAGAACAGTTTTGCTGAAAGAATAGTCCTTGCCTCTGGCAGCTTTTATTGTTGTTCTTGCTGTGGCTAAAATAAACTAGTAGCCCAACTCTTTGTTTTCATCAGGATTAATATAGATATTCTTTCCTCTCACTCTAGTCTGCTCGGTTTCTGGAGCCACCCCAGCAACTGGGATACCTGGTCTCCTGCCAATGCACCACCAAGCATCTGTCCTGTGTGCTGCTCCAGCACCCTCCTCAAGAGGTAACTTCTCCGTGTGTGTGTGTGTGATGGTAATGAGAGGCATGTGGCTTCGTTTGATAAGTCCAGAGAAATGTGTTATGCATTTGGGTTCCAACCGATCCCTCCTTTTCAAGGCTGCAGGAAGTAAATCAGTCGTGTTTTAAATGATCCCACGCTCCAGCTGCTGCATATATGGAAATCGTTAATGAATGCTGCTCACAGTGTTATCTGCTTGTGGCCATATGGCTCTGTAGGGAGAAACTTCCATCCTGAAGTATTCTGCACACCTTTCCGCTGTACTTGCAGCGCTGCTGGAAGGCAACCATCACCGGGCTGGAGGGTGACACACTGTGTTCAGTAGCCAGTGCATCACAGCTGGGCATGAGGGATAATTTATTGGGTTTTTTTTAACACAGGCTACTGGGCAATTTTTTTGTTTTCTGTGCCAGTGTGGAGCAGACTTTAAAGGCCTTGACTCCTAATGATGTGCGGACAGCATCCTGCTTGGCATACTAATGCATGAAATGAATCTTTTCCGATTGCATCTTCTGACTTGGAAACGCTCTGATTCCCTTCTCAAGGTTCGGCGACCTTTGGAGCAAATGTCCATTCCTTCTTCTCATATTCCAGTGCCAAAATGCTGTCTTCTGTGTGTGGCTAGTGTGAGGCTTTATCATATTGATTGTAGACTAATAAAAAAATATGGGTTAAAAGGGACCTCAAACATTCATATTATCCATCTCCTGCCCATAAGAGAACAACCCATATCTGGGCCATTCCTGGCAGATATTTCTCTAAGTCTACCTTGATGGAAACTCACCCATTCCAGACAATCTACTTCAATGTGTCTCTAGCCTTACCCATAATACTTCAATGTCCAGCTTGAATTTCTCTTGCTGTAGTTCACTATGCATCCTTTACCCAGCTTAGTTATGAAAAAAGGATTATTCCCGTCCTTACTGGAGTGGTCTTTTATGTGTTGAAGACTGCGCACCACATCCTCCTCCTCAGCCAATGTCATCTTCTCTAGGTTAAGCTAGCCCGGTACTTTCTGTCTTTCCTCACAGATCTTGTTTTCTCGACCGTTGACCTTTCTTGGCACCCTCCTCCTAGACTCTGTCCAGCTGATCCACAAACTTTTTGAAGTGTCATGCCAGTTGTTGAGCTGAGTTCGTACCAATACTAGCACTGAAGGATTACTTCCCAAGCCTTAACAGGAGCCTAGCCATACTGCTTAGTATGGTCTTGCACATTTTCACAACAGTGTGACATTGATGATTCACAGTCTTATTTTGATCTGGTGGAAACCCTTCCCTCCCACCCTTTTCTCAAGTCCCTCTATACCGGTGTGTTACATAGATGGCAACAAACAGTTGCTTTTCAGTATCTAAGGGACTTGCTTCTCTTTGAATGTTACTGACTTACCCCCTGGGACAGATCAAAAATCCACTGTGCCTCCCAGATATACCTTAGAAGAGCAATCTCCAATATCCTTAAAATGATTACAGCAATTTGCATAGCTGTTCAGAAACACGCTTCTCCATGTGAGGTCCTTTTAACCCCTATATGAAGCTTTCACCCTGTTTTGGCTGACACCAACGGGGTCTTGGCCCTCCCTGGCAGCAGAACGAAGCTCCCTCCAGCAATGGGCAGGTCAGGAAGGGCTTGGCTTGAGCTGCAGCATCCCATGAGTATGAAAGAGGGTTTTGTCACCTGTCCTGCTGGAAGGGAAGACTTGGCGTAGTTTAGAGGGAGAACAGTTGTGAGAGTCCTTTGTTAGAAAACCAGCGGCACAGTTCGCGTCTTATCTTCTCTCCTTGCTTCATCATGCAACAGAGAGCTGCAAGAGTCCCTTTAACATTTCACTACAGCTTCAAGTAAAGGCCCCTTTGAGTGTTGTTCCAAGGGCTTCAGAGCAGGCCAACAGAAACAGGCAGGGATGATTAAACTACAGACCGGCTGAGGTGAGCTTGACACAACCACTGATGTTCGGGTCAGCCAGTGCTTGTCTTCCATCCAGAGGATTTTCCCTTTGACAGAGTAGGGTCCTGCCTCCAGTCACACAAAGGCTGAAACAGGGAGACAGTGCTCAGAGAGGAACTCCTCACTGGCCTGGGCAAGGCAGCTAACATCCAAAGAGGCTGCCCCACCATTTTCATGGATGATAGTGTGCAAACGTGGCTGGAGGTGGGTGCTCAGGGGAAGGTCCGTAGCAAATGCTGGCTTGATGGCTGTGTGAGCAGGCTGTGGCAATGCTCTGCACAAAACAACACATGGGTTACTCCTTGTCTCCATGGTGTCATGGCACCACCAAGAGCTTCCTACCTGCCTGTGGCCGTCTTCCCCCCCTCCTGTTGCTCAGCCAAGCTCCTTTGTCCAAGCTCCCTGCTCGGCTGAGAAGAATACAGCCCTGCAGCAAGGCTGAGGACAACGCAGAATTGTCAGCCTCCAGTGCTGGTGTCAGGGTCGGGTCAGTTGGCAGACAAGGAATCGTTTGAGCTCAACTCTTAGGCAAGCTAAATGAGCTGTGCTGGGATCGATCACACACAAGCCTGCAGATATGCACCATGAGCTAGGTGCACTGTTCCCAGAGGATGGTGCTTCACATGAGGGGCATCTCTGTCTCAGCCTCTGTAGTTAAAGAGCTGGAGTAGGGGAGAAAACCTGAACTGTACGGAGAGACTTCCAGGAAAGTTAATGCCCTACTATGTTTCAAAAAAACCTTTTTTTCTCAACAGAATATATCTAACTCTTTTAAAATGAAGCTACTGGCTGATCTAATTCCAAATGCTCTCTGCTTGACTTGAAAGTGATTTCAGCAACTCTTTGATCTGCACCCAAAAGCCACCGGGAATAGCACCAACTGCTCAAACCAGCCAAAGCCAAGAAAGGAAAGGATCCCTACACTGAAAAAAAAAAAAAAGCATCCTGGTTCCTAGGCCTCCACTAGATCCAGCCTGCACCCAGGCAAATTCACAGGCTCTTGGGAATGCTTCTGTTTAAAAACAATACCCTCTGGAAGGTCATGTGTTGTTGGGAATGTTTCCCATCTCTTTCTAGATCACTCTACCCAGCCTTCTAATTACAGCTGGCTAGATTATTTTTACAAATAAATTATCCTACTAATTCAACCCTTTATCCAGCTCATGAATCATTAGAAAACAGACTTTGCTTTTTGTTGTTCTTGGTAATTATTTCATGAATGGTTCATGCAAATAAACTTCAGTCTGTGGGAGGTGTCTGCAGCTTGCTCCCCTCTCCTGTTCAGGCCGTGTAAGTGGCTCTCTCGCTGCTATGCTGTGCTTTATTGCTCTTGAACTGCATGTCAGAATGCTTTTAATTACAAGATTTCTCCCTCCTCATGCACAAAATACCCCTGCCACAGCTGTGTCCCAAACTCTGCACACCAGGCAGAACCCCATTCACTCCCGCCCTCATGAATAAGAGACAAAAGAGAAAAGGGGAGGAGTGGAGCTGAGCAGCTGTGCGGAATCTGAATAAATATTCACTGATTCCCTTTTCTGCAGCATCTGCTGTCTAAGTCGCCTTCTCCAGCACAAATAACACATGAAGTGTGTGCAGGGAGTGCTAGGAGACAGTGGTATGCCACATTTTTCTAGGGGCTGGCCCACAGAAGTTAGCAAGTCCTAATAATGTTTCCAGACAGAAATAAAGATCCTTCTGGTTATTATAAACCCCGTTGCTGCCTCATCTTCACACCTTATGTTTAAGGGAAAACATTCTGTTGGGATAGGGCTCCACCATCCCCATCTCCCTGGGGCATGCAGCTTTCCAAAGAAGCCAGAGGAACAGCAGAAGTTTTTATGCTAGAGCAGCACTGTTCATCATCTGTCATGCTGTCCTCTCCTGAACAATGATCAGACAGCTGTGTTCTAAGATGTAGTAAAATAGCTGATGACACATCTCATGTTTTCATGTATACTTTGGAAAGAAATGCCTTCCTGGCGGTGATCCACTTCGACTTTGACACATGACAATTGGCAGCCATGGTTGTTTTCACCTACTAGGTAGCTCTGTAAATTCTGTTCTTTTGCACAGGCTAACCTCTTCCTCTTCCCCTGCCCTTGATTTCTCCCTAATATATCTTGCTCTGCTGTGTTGAATCCACAGCTGTTCTGCTGAGTGATGTGTATCATTTGTGACCGTGTATTACTGCCTTTAGCCCAAAGCAAACAAAAAATGCTTCCTTCCCTTTATAAAAAAAAAAAAAAGAAACACAAAAATTTGGAATAATCAATTCACACCTAGCACACTAAGACAATTGTTCACAAGATACTATGAGCCAGGTCCCTGTGATTCTCTGTTTAATGGTGCTCCCTCTTATTTACAACCTTTTGTCTGCCATGCTTTGAAGGCACTAACATAACTTAACTGCCCTGGCTGGCTTACCTGGGCCCCCCACCCATGCACCCTCTGGCCATTAGCCCAGATCTGAGCTTAAATAATGCTCCTGGCCTATTGCCTGTGTATCTGTGCTCACCTCTGTCCTGGCTTAATTAATTGTTTTTCTGGAGAGATGCTGGATCCACCTTGTAGATCCACCTCGTAGAAAGCCTTGTCTTGTTCCCTGCAGCGACCCTGGACTTCACTCATCACCTTGCCTTGCTTGGGGTTGTCCATGGACCCTGTCTCTATCAGCACCCTGCCTGGTGCTGTGGGACTGTGCCTGGTTGGTGAGGCTACCACCCGTGCAGCTATCACTCTTGTCTACCTGCTTGTCTTCCCTTATATTATCACCCTGGTTGCTTTATGCCATGAACAGCATACTCCAAGGGGTTGTCATTTACTCTCAGTGCTGCACCAGGTGTTCACAGAGCTGAAAAGATACAGAAACCTGCACATATACCAAAATGTGTGAAGCCCCTGGCTTCAAAGCAATATGACCACCTCAAATCTCTTCCACTCAAAAGTAACCATAAGTGGCTACCATCTAATAATGGCTCTTTCTTGTGGAAGATTCTGTCCCGCTCCTCTTGAGGAACTGTCCAGGTCACAAAACTGTCACCACAGTTGTCCCCCTTATACCCAGTCTCATCAGAATGGATGAAAAGTTGCTGGAGCTTGTCCTACATGTGGAGTATTCCACTCTCCTGTGGAAGATGGGGGATTTCAGTCTCAGCAGTTGTCACGCTGACACCTTTCAGCAACAATAAACTTGACAAAGAGAGCGAAGGGCACTATTATAGACAATTAACCTGATTTCAGGCTATATATAGCCCCTATATGCATTGCAGCCATTCACAAAGTGATTGCTGCCATGGTACAGGGATTTCTGTTGCACCGTAGCCCTAAGCTGGAGGTGGAGAGTGTCTTGCGGAAGCAGTGTAGGAGCTCACTGTGCCAGGTTCAGCAGTCCATAAAAAGCCATCACAGCCAGTTATCTGTTCTAAGAGGCTATTTGGCTCTTTTTGCTTCCAGAGGGTTTCATTTATTATTGTGGCTCGAGTGAGCTCCTAATATGCTCATCAAAGGCTTGCTTTTCTTTTTTTTTTTTTTTCTGGACAAAAACTGAGTTTTCAGAGGATTGGGTGTTCATGAGAAATGTTTGTTCCCTTAGAGATTTTAATTCTTCAGAATAAAAAAACCACTTGATTCTTCCTCAACTTTTTGTTTGTTTAGGCTGAGGAAGGGGTATTAAAACAAACAAACATTTTTCTGTTAGAACTGAAATAGGATGAAATTGCTTGATATGACTGAAGAAAGATGGTCCACATGAAATAAAACAGAAATTATGATTTAGTGTTCATTCCCAAAGGAAACAAAGTTGGGAGTGGGGGAAACTTTGGAAAAAAATGAAAGCTGTGTATGTGTGGGGGTACATCATGTGGAAAACAGCCACCATAATTTGCTAGTCCTAATGAAAGGTAAATGTGTTTGGGTAAAGTGATGTGAGTTTATCGTTACTGTTCATCAGTTTTAGTATGATCTCTGGCTGTGCATTTCACAGCCACAGACTCCCTGTTGATATTCTTTTTCTAGACCTTTGGCTTTACTGAATGCAGAATGCTTTCAAAGTGTACATTGCAAAGTGTGAAACTAATAGCAAGATTGCCGTCAGGTAAGAAAGCATGCCAGACTTTGAAGATGTTCTGGAATCAGAGCACTGATTTGGGACCCTGGAAACAGGATCTGTCATATGAGTCTTAATGGGTTGCAAGCTCTTAGATAAGTAATGCAGATTACTCTTGTTTCAAAAAAAAAAAAAACAACACAAACACCAGGGTCAGCTATGAGATCAGACCACGTTGCTCAGGGCTTTGACCAGACCGATCTTGAAAACCTCCAAGGATGGATACTGTACTTGACCCATCAACCTAATGGTTAAAGACTTGAACCATATCATCCTGAACCATATCATCCATTTTATGCATCGGTTTATCCACTCGTTTTCCCACCACAGCAATATATCCGATCATAGCAGGAGAATGGGATGCTAAATAGCTGTTCAGAGAGGAACTGTCTCTACCAGATAACCATGCTGATGACTGACCACCATTTCCCTGCTGTCTCACTGCAGGATTTGCATGCATTCACTGTTAAATATTCAGATTCTTTGGTGATAAACATGAGCAAGATCAAATAACAGGCTAAGCAGCTCTCTATGTCACTTCAAAATGATTCATGTCTAGCAAACTACTAAGATGCTGTTGAATCGACAGGTATTTTCATGGAGTCCTAACCTCCTTGACATTGCTTTTTTAGATCCATGTCTGTTAATCACCTGTGCTGCTTGCTGATAGGTAGGCTGGCATCAAATACGTGCTGTGTAAAACTCAGAGGCATAACTGTTCTTAGTCCCAAAGTTACACTCAATGTTAAAGATTCATATTTCATACTTGCAAGTCCATTATAACAGCTCTATGCTTGTTATAAGCACCAGGGGAAGAGCTTTGTGTATAGGAGAGCTGTCTAACACATGTGGTGTCCCAAGCGAATGGTAAAGTTCTGCAAATTCCTAATGTTCATTTCTGTAGTCGTGGCTATAACAGAGGCTGGGGTTACTCTCTAGGACTGGATTGGTTCTGCCCCAATACTGATGACATCAGGTGGCTTTCAATAGCCAAAAAAAGGAAATTAGGTTGGTCATTATGCAAATAGCTGCCTATTTTTTAGTAGGACTAGCTCCTGAATTAATTAGTGGGCCATGCAGTATGGCTGTACACTGAGAAACTGTAGTACTGGACACTGGAGAGGACAACAGATGGAAAGGTGTATGCAGAGTCATCTTACTGCCTGTTTCATTGCGCAGTCTGTGAGATTGGGCTTCTGGTCCGTGAGGGTGATCCCCATTGTCTAGAAGACACTTGGTAATCATGTCAACAGTTACATTTTTCATTTATTTCTCATCAGTTGGCTCTAGCAGACAGTTTCAGCACATAGCCATATCCTCTTTTATCTATGCTGGCATATGCCAAGACAGATACAGTCTAAGTGCCTGTATGTCTAGAAGCTTCTTCCTTAAGTCCTTACAAGAGCAGAAAAATTTCAGAGTCAGCAGGAAGGCTGCCAGCACTCAGTCCATAGCTGCCTGGGAGGGTGCCTGCGCTGCTGCTTCAGGGACACAGGGAACCTGCTCCTCCCACTCTTAAAGTCCAACTGCATCTTTTAAGGATACAGGAGATGGCGGAGAAGAGCGTGCAAAGAGGTGGTGCAAAGGTATCAGTGACTCCTGATCTCCTAAAAGTTCTTGCTTTTTATTTTCCACAGGATATAGTATTTTTTTGCTCCCTCCCTTAAAATTATTTTTTTGGGGCATAAGAAACTTTTAGTCTGCTAATGTGTTTTGTTACAAGGACTGGTATATTCATTGGAGTGATTCTTACATGGACAAAAATATGAAAACAAAGGGCGCTAAAGAAAAAGAGGTTTCTGATACTTAATCTGAGTGCCTCTGTACATATTCTGGGCCTGATTTCAGTAATTCAGTTTTGGTACATACTTTTATGCCACCATATTTATAAGACATTATGTTACGGATGACCCATATATTTCTTATGAAAAAAAAATCCTTTGTTTAAATAGTTACAGATGCCTAATAGTAAAATTCACCTACAGAAATGGTTACCGGCAAAGAAAGTCCTTTAGCATCCCCTCCTTTAACATATCTCAACCCAATAAAAAATATTCACATTTTTCAGCTAACTGAATCCCACCTCTATAAATAAGACATAGGTACTTTGAAAACGTGCAGTAACACAATAAATGTCAATTTTCTTGCAAGTCGCACTGAAAGTCAAAAGTTCACCTCTTTGAAAAGCCAAGATGGATGTGCACTTTCTGCAGCACAGAGGGTGTCAGATGTGTTACTTTTCCAGGGGGAAGGAAGAGATTGTACTTGAGATTTTTCCATTTTAGTGCATTTGAGAGACATTTTTTATCCATTTACTCTTCTAGCATCAGTAGCAAGAAAGTGTGTGTGAAAGAGATTACGGAAAATATAAAGCTATTCAATAAATCAATAGTGTGCTTTCACTTGGAATATTGTGTTCAGTCCTAGTCACCAGCCATCAAGCACTTGCAGTAGAAATAAGAGAAGTTCAGAGACCAGTGACATGAATGATTATCTGCTCGGGAGGCTGCTGTTAAAGAAAGATTGAGAAGGATGCGATCCTTTAGTTTAAAGAAGAGACAAACAAGAATAGTTAGATTAGGGGAATATGAAACAGCAAATGGAACAGGAAAACTGAGTTACTTGGGACTCTTTCCATTAAGGCAAACACAGTGCAAATTCCCAACCTGGATAATATTTGCAAGTGCTTTATTATATATTATTATAATAACTACCATTTAGTACAGCATCATTTAAAACTGTGTGCTTTGTAGACAAATGTAAAGACAAGAAGCAGCGACTCAGCATTCAGACTCGCCATCCTGCAGGACAGTTATAACCAATCCTGGTCAGCACAAGCCACCCTGGAATGAAAATTCTGCAATCACAAACATTAAGTTCCAATAAATATTTCTACCGACATGCATAGAAGTGCTGTGTACTTCTTCCTTCCTCTGTCTGTCTGTTTTTGACTAAGTCTGCAATGAAGCACGAATGTTCAATACCCTGATCATTAGGGACAGCTAATTTAGGTCCTGCAACATTTAGGGCTCAATGAGATGATTCCTTTGCACGTGTCAGTGTTCAGCAGCTGAGCTTTCTCTGCCAGTGTGGCAAGTCTTGCCTCTTTTTGTTTAGATGCTTCAAAGCCTTCTGTAGTGTTTGGTCTTATATTATGCGGGGTCCAAGGGAAGAAAGGGTCAAGTCACTTAGTTACTTAGGTCTTGATCAATTTATAAGCAGCATTGTGGGACAGTAGCTTTTGTTAGCAACGGCTGGATTCAGTCACCATAGATAACTCTTGCATTCATATGTTCTGAAATAATTGCACATCTAGCTGCATAATTTTCCAGCTGCCTAATTAGTAAAGTGTGTCCAATATGAAATCCTGCAGCATTTTGCCCCATTGCAAGCTAATCTTCTGGTCATACTCCTTGTTCTCGCTGCTGCAGGCTGAACGTCTGACCCATAGGACAGTTTACTCAGTTTCCTTAAGTGTTAGCTGCGATTTCTTTTATTCATGATGAATTACATCTTATTCTCTCAGCTGTCCTGCTGAAATAAAGCAAGCCACTAGTGATGGAGCAAAGTACAGCTACATGCTGGGGGAAGTGGTGGAATTTGTAAGACCTAGTTGAAAATACAAATTTGTCATATAACCTCAGAGTATGGTAGAATATATCTTGACTCTTCGGTCCTGAAGGCATAGAGCACACTTGCACAGGGAGGCCTGGTTTGTAAATCATGCTTTGCTCTGAGCTTAGGCAGTATGAACTGTGGTGCCCATGTCCTGAGGTGGCTGCCTGCAAGATTTCTCTTGAAGCACCACTGAGACACGTTGCAACACAATGCCGTGATTTATTTGTCTGTAGTCTGCACTAGGACATCAGGACCCCATGACTCTGAGGACCAGGAGACGTAACAGCCACCTGACCGTATCCCCATCACTCCGGGATTTCGCTCCAGAACCCCCTGCCACCATTAGGGAGCCCCAAGCCTTTGTGACAAATATGTTTCTCTTCAGCCACACTACTGCTAAAACTTTTTGCCTGCAGCACTGCTGACAATCCAGCCATGATTAATACTGTTCAGATGGAGCTGAGCTCCTCTTCAATTTTATCATTCAGGCAGTAGTATGAAAGGCTGAGGAAACAGCTGATGCACCCCTTCCTCTAATGTATTCTCTTTTAAATGCTTGACTCAGCTGAGAGGTGACCAAGCACCTCCTGAATGATTAGCATTGGAGCAGGCACCTGAGCTTTTCCTCAGCCCAGAGTGACACAATTGCTGGTACTTGGTGACTTCATGCTCACCATGCGTTGGACACAACAGAGGAAGTGATGAATCATAGGCAGGCAGAGAAGGTGGTACCTATCCTGACCCAGTGAACACTGAACACACACGTTCAATAGCAAAGGAAACTATGGCTTGCAGCAAGCTGGACAACAGTATCTCACATGTTTTTGCACAGAGCCTGTGTTGTAAACATACACTGGAGTCAGATTTTAGACTAATTGCCATTTTACACACTGCATTTCCGAGATAAACTGCTCATTGCCCTCTTGGGTGTTTCCTGTTTGTTTTTGCTGTAAAAGCACAAGCTGAGGCATATGAGCAAAGAAGATCTCCATCTGGTGTTGCACTTAGTGTCAGAGATTGTGGCTGACAGTCTAAACTAATGATAAGCATGGACCAAGAGCAAGTTTCTGATAAAGGTATGTGTTGTGCTAGGGAGATTTGTTTTTTCTTGCTTTGGTTTGTTCCCTATTAGTCACTGCTGGAGGAACACCAAGCAGTGCAACCAATGAGTTCTTCCATTACAGAGGAGGTGAGGACATTGGCTGGGTAGAAGCCTGCCTTGCTCCAGGAAGAACCAACGTCGGCTGTCTCTCTGCAGCCTTCTCCAGGAGAACCCAGCAAGCCTGCTAAGGGTTGGGAAACCACTTGTTGACTGAATCAACTTCTCTTTCCTGGTGATCCAAAGGATTTGAAACTGATGTATGAGACCTCAACATCTGTGGGATTGGCTCTTTATAAAAGCAAGAAATTTTTCAAGGGATTATACTGAAAGTTTAATTTGTATTATCACTCTATCTATATATGTATGACTACCAGCATTGCAAGATCTCCTGTCTCAGATTTATTATTTGATATTTGACGTCCTCTGCTGCAAAGATATTTCCTCCTGTCTAACTGTTTGTCACCTGCTCAGCAAAGAGTCCTTGTAACCCATGCCCCAGGGAGGCTGCAGAGGAGACATCCTATTATGATGGGCAGTTGCTCATCTGCCTCAGAAGCTCCTGCCTGCATGACTTCATACACCACCCTCTGAAAACCTTTGGGAAGATGGAGAGATGTCACTGATTCCCGGTCTGTTGCTAAACAACTATGCAAGTGACATGGCCAGCACCACTGGCCCATTTTCGATGAACCCTGCAATATCTAACTAGAGGGACAGCAACTCAGGCAAGCAAGACATTTAGCTGGAGCATAGAGGGAAATAGTCTGACTTGCCTTATGGCTACCAGCTAAGGGACTCCATGCCCTTCAGAGCAGTTACACAGATTCGGCTGCATACTGGTCTCTAAATCTCATCATCTTTGGACCAAAGTATAAGAGGTATCTTTTCCACTAATTCCCCACAGAATTCCCTGCAGCTGTAAATGTGAGAAGCAAAGACATTTTTGCCTTCCTTTATTTAGTATGTCTCAGCATTGAATATCACATCATGAGCTTACTGAAGACAGACAGACTTGACAGGTGCCAAGTTTCAATGCAGTAGTTTTTACTGTTCTTGTAGGCAAAAGAGCAAGCCATCTCCATAGCTAGCCTCTAGCACTGTTATAAAACAAGGATGCGGATACAATCCCGATACCAGACCCCATGCTCCACACCCTCCCTAAGAGTCTAGCCACAGTGTGCAGGGGTAAAAAACTGACGTTGAACTCGGCTCATCACAGATAAACTGCACTGATTTGGCAGTATAAATGAGAAGAAATGTTTCAGCTGCTCATGTTGCAGTGCAAAGAGGCTCTGTAACAAGCAAAAGAAATTAGATATTCTCATTGATATAATTGGCATTGCTGAAACCTGGTGGGACACCTCGCATGACTAGAATGTTAAAATCTATAGGTTTAATCAGTTTAGGAGTAAGTGAGTAGAGAAAAGAAGTGGCGGTGGCAGTCTGCATTAAAAACATCATTACTTGATTTAGGGTTATTGATAATCCAAACCCAAAGGATGTTAAATGCATATGGATTAATGTGTTACCTAATAAAATCCAGGAGGCATGCTGGTACAGGGATGTTCCAGACTGCTAAATCAAACCAGAAAATAAGGTGAGTTATTCTTTAAGCACCTGTCTCTTCTTCATACCTACTGCAGAAGGAAAAAATGAAAGCACTGTTTTAAGGAGCTTTGATTGTAAGGATATATGCTGGAGTTGATAGAGTTTAAAGGTTTCTAAAATTACAGATGATAATGACTGTGAGATGATTACATTAAATGTGGGCAAACAGAGGGCAGTTGCAAAGAGCTAATTTCTCAACAGTAGAAGAAAAGTACAAGTGAAATTGATGGGGGAAAAATTAGGCATGAAAGATGCACAAAAATTGGCAGGTCTTACAGAAGATTTTGTTAGAAAAAAAGTATGGCTTTGCAATCAACAAAAGACATGCTTTGGCTGAGACCTCATCATCCTTATTCAGCTGCAAAGTCAAAGCAGCAATCAGGAGCTGGAAAGACATGTCTGATAAATGGGTTATACTGTTTCAAAAAATAGAGAGCAGTCAATATAAATTAGAAGTCGTGAATATAGAAAATTGATGAAGGAAGCTGAACAGAAGTTGAAAACAAGTGACTGGTAGAGCTAAAGAAAATAAGGAGAATTTTAAGTGTGTTAGGAACAAAATAAATTCTACCAGTTGCATGGGTTCATGACTAATGGAGATAATATTTTATTATATATTGGGAAAAGGGAGACTGACTTAAGTGCTTCTTCTGTTCTGTATTAAAAAAGAAATCATAAGAGGAAGAAGAAGTACTTTCCAGTCCATTACTGTCTGAAGATATTAAACACCACCTGCTAAGGTTAGATATTTTAATCTTTCCAGATCTGAATGACTTGTACCCAAGAGTCCTAAAGATTTCGCTGTGTTACCTATTGATTAGAGACAGTAACCTACAGTAAACAAATCTCGGCATGGAGGGAAAATCTCAGAGGACTGGAAGAACGCTAATGCTGTGTTAATGTAGCAAAAGATGCAAGCAGCTTGTTCCAAGTAATGGTAGGTCAGATAGGCAGGCATCAGCTGCTGACAAAGTAATGAGCAGAAATATAATTAATGCCAATCAACATGTTCTTACTGAAAGAGAACATGCCAAACCTGTTGTGATTTTCTTAGATTCGCAAGTTTAGCTGATGAAGATAACCACACAGATTTCACTTAGTAGCTCATGATATTCTGATTAAAAAATAGACCTGTGATGATTTTACAGCATCCATAAAGCACATCATAAATGGATTATGAACAAACAGCTGTAAGACCTCTAAAAAGAGTTGTCAGGAAGAAGAACTCTTCAAATGGGGACGGTGTCTCACACAGCTCCACAACCAAAACTGGCCCTGATGGCTAATGATCTGGAAGTAAATAAAAAATCACAGCCGGTAGAGTTTATAGAGACATAAAGTTTGGCAGAGTAGTAAATACAAGAAAAAAGACAGTCACGGACCCTGAATTGCTTTGAATAACAAGTGGGTGCTCACAGACAAAATGCATTTTGACGTGGTTCAACGCAAAGGTAGGAAGAAAGCGCAAGCCATTCCTACTGAAAATGCCTCTGCACACATAGGCTCTGCATAGGATGTAGTGGCTATGCCAGACAAGAGGTGATGATCGTGCACCATTGTGTGATAAACAGGGCTAGTAAGAGCCTTGAACGCAGAAGAAAAAAATGTTTCTTACTTCTCTGGTGTAGAGAGGTTATTTTATGTCTGTGTAACAGTATTAGTGGGTCTAAGTCTAGAATATGCTCAGTTCTGGTGTCCATCCCTTCAAGGATGCCGAAAAATCAAAGATGAAAGCAAATCGCCACTAAAATGTTTGGAGGGCTGGAGAAAGTGCCTTACAATGGGAATCTCCATGTTTAGTTGTGACTCGAAATGCAACATACAAGTACCTTCATGGGGAGAAAATGTCAGCTACTAAAGAGGTCTCTAATCTAGCAGAAAAAAACAGAGTAGGAGGCACTGACTGGAAGCTGAAGCTGGACAAATTTCTGCTGGAAACGAAGGATGAATTTCAACAGGGAGGGTGGTTAACCAGGGAAAAGCCACTGGCATAAGATACAGACATCCCATTCCCTGCTGTCCTTAAATCAAGACTAAATACTCATCTGAACAAGAGATGTTTTCACCAAACACAAGTTCTTTCTGTTCTTACAGTGGCAACGGAGTAAGCATGCAAAAGACCCGCGGTGCACAAAAGGTCAGACTACTTGATCAAACTGTGATTCCTTTTAGCCTGAAACTCGGCAGACCCAGGAACTGCATTTGCGTTCCCTTGGTCAAATAAGCCATGCTGCAAAAATCTGATCTCCAGGAAATACAGAGCCGGTCTGTTCCTGCCGCCTGCGAAGGTGTTATTCCCCTCTATTGACTGGCCTCTGCGGAAGCAGATGGGGAGCTTGGAGATTCACAGCTAACACCAAGCTGCTCTGTCATCTCTCTTCCTTTTTGTTACCTATAGAGGTTTGGTTAGCAATCCCTAAAAATCAGCAAACGTGAGCGCAAGACCATCTGTGGCATAGCGTTGTGGAGAGTGTTGAATTCATTTCTCTCATCGGGAAGATTATCCTTAACCAAAACCCTTTGGTATTACTTGGCAATATTTTGTTGTGCTGTAGTGTAGCAGGGAAAGAATTTGTATAACGCAGGATGAGCTAAAGGCAGCCGCAGAGCCACAAAAGACCTTTAATTCCCAGGACAAAACAGCACTGCAGTCCAAGATAGCACTTCCAAAACAGTTTGGGGCTGTTTGAGTCATTGAGTCAGACTGCCTCTCCGCATAGAACAGACCACAGGGGGGTAAGAATTGCCTAGATTTATGGGGGATCTCTAGCACTGACAGACCAGGTGCCAGTGTCCACCAGCCGGAGGACACCGCACCTCACCTCCTGTTTGGGGTACAAACGCGTGTGTGCTGTGCCTCTGCCCGCCAGCCCGGGGGCTGGCTCCTGCGGGTCCGACTGGCTAACTTCCCCCTGCAATCCGAGCAAAGGGAAAAGAATGGAAAAAAACAAAAAGGGAAAAAAACTCAACTCCATCTTGCAGCTAATTATTAATCATATGTGGTTTCCCAGCATTTCCAGAGTAGTTCCCTGGTCCCCTCAGGACTATACCTTAGCATTATGAATCAAAAACAAGCTTCTCTCTCTCTCTCTTTTGACACATCTTTTCCCATTCTTTTGCCTCTTTTCCCCTCTCCATCATCGTACACCTTCATTCCTTTCTCTGATTCTTCTTTCCTCAGCTCTTAATTTCTGTTCCCTGTATCACCTTCTCTTCCATCACCTCTTTTGCTCTGTACTGTTTTCTATCATATTCCCTCTCTCATAGCTCTACAACAGCAGTGCCCTGACACAGAAAAAGTGATCTGTTCCTATAAGAATAATACAGCTGCAGCCTTGGCCTATTTAATGAAAGCCTTGAGTATATGGCAGGAAAGGCTTGTGAGTCCCTGAGGTAGAGGTAATATTTTGTATTAATATTTGATATCTTATTTAGGATGCTAAATCAGATGCATGAAATCTCCCGGGAAGAACTGAAGGCAGAGTTCTGTTTAAATGATATAGTGCTAAGCCAGGCTGCCAGACCACCCCCTCTTGTCTTCCAGCCAGACCTCTCTGAGCTGCCCTGGTTTTAGGTGGAGCACAACCTGCTGTCAATCCGAGAACCAGGGGAAAGATATTTATGAAGTTCCTATGTTGCTTAGGTTAAAAATTCCCTGCAACTGTGTTGTCCTCCAACTTTTGTTTTGAGTTCTTTCTTTCTTTCTCTGGTGGAGTGCCTAACTCCAAATGCTGAGTCAGACCCCTTCCCACATACCTTAGATCAAGCAAAGAAGATGACTGTGCATTTTTTGGTCTTTTTCTCTCTCACATACACACACGTATGCAGAGGGACTTCCCGCCCTTTCTGCATCCACATATATGTGGCAGGGGGAATGAAATGTCTCTAAACTCATAAAGCTGAAGCAATCTGGTCCCTGTTGAAGACAAAGCGTTCCTAGCTTTCCCCTCAAATCTTCACCCAATTAAAGTTTGTACCTTCCCTCATGTTACCTCTGAAACATACACCTACACCCTTGCCTTTCCTGCAGATGATTTGGAGACCCTTAGCTCCAGAGCAACCTCATTCTTCCAGATCTGCTCCTGCAGCTTCTAGTTGAGCTCTTCTCTCCCCTTTCTGAAATCTCCAGATGGCACTAGCAATAGCTAGTGGTCAGAGCTGTAAGAAGCTATGATTGTTGCGTACCATTTCGTGAAGCTAATGTTCCCATCTACTCTGCCCCAGAGAAGACCTGGCACAACAGCTCCTCACTGGGTGTCTACTACCCTTCATCTAGGTACTTTCTAAAAATGCCATACCTGAGTGGGTTCCTTCCCTGAGAATGCAGTATCTCAGCATGAGAACCACCTCAGCAAACAGGGCAGTGGGAGAAGGAGGTTACCTGCCCCACAAACACTCAGAAGGGCACTAACAGGTGTAGTGAGAAAAAAAAACATGGTTTTTTTTTTTCCTTTCTAGGCTTGGGCAAACTGACAGGCACAATGAAATGTGTGGGTGTCACTTGGCAGGTGTAAATTGTTCAGGCAAGCTACAGTACACATATTTAGTTGTTTTAAACTGTCTTCATACATCAGACCTCGCCGCCCCTTACGCAGATTTATTGCCGCAGTCTTTCATTGCAAGGATTAATGTCATCCAGACCTGGTTGCTGTGGACATTTGCATCAAGGCTGCCAGCCTCGTAGTCGGCATTTCCTCCATGGCCGTTTCTTTCCTGAGTCATTTGGGAGAAGATCAATGCAGGGAAGGGGAAATTCTGGCATCCTTCAGGTGAAGTAGTGTCCTGTCAGTAAAATGACTTGACTCTCTGTGGCCCCTCTCTGCTAATACACACAACGCATTGCCTCGGCTGAGCAGAGAAATCCCACCCAGGGCCTGGGGTCTGGTTTGCAGAGCAGGCATAGCCAGAGGTCTGGGCACACATCCGGAGAGTCACACGTTCCCTTGTTCAACTCCGAGGCTGACTCACTGCGAGACCCTTGCAGGCAGACACCCTCCCTTTGCTGAGCTTGTTTTCTTGCGTATGAGTTAGGGCTGACGGCAGTGACACAGCTAGGTGCAAGATGGGGGGCCTAAACTTACTACTGTGAGTAAAAAATCATTGTTGATGTTCAGTAATTATGCATGCGTTGCTGTGTAGCGTTTGGCAGAGTCCAGCGTTACATCTGGCTGTATACAATCAGAGGATTTTTTGGTTTTTTGCCTGAGGAATAGTGATCAGATTTATCTCAAGAATAAATTGGAATAACTTTCCAGTTATTCTAATTTCCTGATGGAAGGAACACAAGTATTCTCCCACCCCAGAGCTAGCACTTCCTTTTCTCTCCCATTCACTGCTGGCTGGGCCAGTGGCAATTAGGTTTCTTTCATCAGGCTGCCTGCCGGCACAGCTAACCCACCAGTTCCTCAGCAGAACCGTTACACTTCTGTGGAAGCAAAAACCCACGGCCACCACAGACAGACAGCCCTGCCTCCCTCGCTCTGCGCAGTGCTCACGCACGGTTGCTCCCCATATGCACCGATTACCCCCTCCCCGTGATTAACCATTTTTTCGATGGCTTCTTAATTGGTTTTTCACCTCAGGATTGTGAAACCAAGTGGCACCTTGTTATATGTGCATCCTTGTTTCTCTGTGTATTTAAGCAAGCCGGAGGATGCTGGCCTCTCACTACGACAAGCACAGACCTGAAGGCTCCGCAGAACAGCGTTACTGCCAGGCAGCCTCCCTACAGTACTGTACCGTGGCTCCCAAGGGCACATTTTCTTCCTGATATCAAATACACTGTTCTTCATGTCCTTCTCTTGGCTACTGCTCCCAGTCCTATTTTGGTCATATACATCTGTGCTATAAATGGTCTCCTAAAATCAGAGCTTATCAACATTGGCTCTGGGCTCAGGGCTTCTTTTATTGCATCAAAGGTGCATTGACGTCCTTCCATCTCATTTACTCCTCTTCTTTTTGGCTTTTTTTCAGCAAATTGGTCAGAAGGACATGGTAATAAGCAAAAATTCAAAAATAGATCTCTAATAATAACCTTCTACCTCTAAAATTTTCTTGCTTTTTGGAGTTAGGAATTCAGCACTTTCCCTACAACTCAAACCTTAGAAACTTCTTGGGTTTAGTACTTAAAGTATTGGCTCTCTGAAACAGCTAGTGTATCTTTAGTGGGGAAGGTAAAGAAGGCGGCGGCTGACAGTCATCCCCACTTTGACCACTCAGTTTTTGAACTACTTCCACTGGGGTTGAACATTGCTTTAGTCAGTGCTGTAAGAGACCATGTTCTCTAACTAGGCTGCCGTATCCTCCACTCAGAGCTGTAGAAATAAATCCATGAGATGCTAGAAGGCCTTCTGTGGCCCCCAGAGTACAGAGAGCAGTGTAGCCTTTGAGGGGTGGCAAAGCAGATTTGCATTCGCATCGCTACCCCAGGGCAATTGGCCGTATGCACAGGCAAGGTCTAGTATGGCAACATATCTGGCTCTGTTTTGCAGATCTAGCAGATCATCTAGGTGAAGCAGAGGGTAACTGGTGCTTCAAAGCAGACGTTAGCTCTTGGGAAGCAGAGTGCTATGAAGAGACAGCACAGGCAGTGATGCTATTAGCTGCGGACACCAACACATGTGCTGCTTCCCTTCTTCATCCAAGGTTTGGTGGACTGTTTGTGGGGAGAAGCACATCTCTTTGATATCATGCATATCTGCCTTTGCCTACGTATGAACACTTCTCCAAAATTAAGGCTGTGAGCTCTTCCTGCTAGTCATCCCTTTGGCTGCATACCTACCCCTTTCCCCCCATGCCTGTGTGCTTCCACCTACGAAAATTAAAAAAGGGAGGCTCTTTTTCCACCTCTGAAGTACAGTTCAGAGCTTCCTGGGATTTCACTCAGACCGGAGTCATAGTAAAACAACTTCAAAGATTCTCCTCAGACTGCTCCATTCCATAATCATCACATTCCCCTTCCCTGCTCAGCCCAAACCTTTCTTGCCGTTTTGCCAGTAGTTTATCTTCAGTTGCAGGTAGTAACAACAAAGCTCTTCCTCATTGCCAGCCTGATTAGTTATATCAGCCAACCTCCCTTGCTGCTTTTGTCTGAGATTTTCCCCTGCAATCTTCTCTCTCTTATCTCTAAACTGCGGTGGAAGTGTTTGGAGTCTAGCTTTGGACTGAGGGCCAGGAGGCTTTAGGCTGTCAGCCATTCATCATCAGATGGGGCAGGCCCTGCTCAATCCTGTGCAGCCTCCCACTGGACAAACAAAATGTAGGACAAAAATCACCTGAACTCCATTCACCTGCTTACGTTTCTTGTTATGGCCTGATTCATCCTCTCTACTAATTTGCCCATGCAGTGATGATCAAAAGACATTCACACGGCTTTTCCTGGGGGAGTAAAGCCTGGAAGCAGTCCTCTACTCCATCTGAGTTTCTCAGGCTACTCAGGAATGTTTAACCAAGTTTGCCTAGCTCTTTCTGCTGTAGTGCTGTGTAATGGAGCTCCCTGTGGCCATCAGGTCATATTATCACAGATAATCAGAGCGTATCAGTTTCACACAAAGCTCAGCCAGACAAGCAAGACGAGACAGTCTCCAATGCACCATGAATCTCTCACTCTCACTCACATCACACACCATTTTGCTTTTAGCAAGACCACCCTGTCACAGCATATAATGTATAGTACCCATCTTACAGCGCAGCAGTGAAAATTGGGTTATAGCTGTAAAATGTTTTATTGCAAAGGCCTGTTTATTCTTTTTATCCTTATTCTGAATCTGAACATCTCAATATCTATGTTTCCGTGTTTGGTTTAGGGTTTTTTCACCATCATGCCTCAGAAAACTCTTCCTTCTGCTCAGTAACACCAGACAATTGAGTTTTTCAGACTGCAGCAGGGGAGGAACCAGTGTGCCACAGCGCAGATGATCACAAGGTAAGGAAACATGGCCAGGAGCCAACGCAGAGTGCAAGAGGTCTCTTGCTCAAAGGAAAGTCACATCGAGGAACAGGCTGAACCCGCATCCAGCTTCCTCTCTGCCTTTCAGACTGCAGTGAGCAAGGAAAAATCACGTGGGATCACAGAGACGTGGTGGGATGTTACAGCTGGAGTCATGGTCATGGATGAGTTGTAGGTTGTTTAGGAAGGACAGACAGGGGAGAAGAGGATAGGGAGTTCAGTCCTATGTAAAGGAGGTCCTTGACTGCACAGAACTGCAATGAAACGGTCAGTCTCTGAATCAAGATCAGCAAGAGAAGAAACATGGGGATGTCGTATTGGGGTTCCATCACAAACCACCCACCCAGTAGGAAGTGAATGAGGCTTTCCAAAAGCAGCTACCATAAGTCTCTTTCTTGCAGGTCCTGATCCTCACAGGGGATATCAACCATTCAGACAGCTGCTCGGAGGGCCACAGGAAACCCAGGAATTTCCTAGGAAGCTCAAAATGCTACAGGGACAAAGCAATGCTCTTCTTCCTGCTCACAAACAAGGAAAAACGGTGGTGAATATGGCCACAGAGATTAGTTTGGACCACAGTAATCATACAATACTTGAATTTAAGATCTAGAGGATGCCTGGGAAGGTAAACAGCAATTAACACTCTGGGCTTTCACAGAGCAAACTTTGCCTTTTTTTAGAGACCTTCTCGGCAGAATCACCTGAGAAGCTGCCCTGAGGGGTTAAGATACCCAGGAGAGCTGACTGATTCTTAAAGCAAAATTATTGAGAGCTTAGGAACAAACAATCTTATTGGCCAAGAAGACTGGGCATTTCAGCATAAAACCCACTTGGATAAGCCAGGAGCTTCTCAATGAATTAAAATGCAAAAGGAGAGCATAGAAGCAGTGGAGACAAGGATAGACATCAAAGGAGGAGTACAGAATCATTTCTTGAGTCCTTGGGGACAAAATAATGAAGACCAAAGCAAACAAGGAACAGAGCGAGAGAGATTGGAAACCTCAGCAAGAAATGTCCAGATGGGATTCATTTTAAAAAGTCAAGGCTAAAATATTGCTAGCACATACTCAGCAAACAGAAGAGATGTGAAATGTTCCTGGTAACAGCATAGGTCCTAGGGAGATGAAGCACCAACTAAACAAAAGGTTTTAATATAAAAATGTGCTTAAAATGATCCTTGTTGCTTTGGGCACCTAACAAAGATGGGGAAAAATCTGACTCTGGCAAGAGTTTACATCAGCTGTTTACTGGTAGCACTTCTGGCCGTTTCTGGAACTGGAGATCAGAGAAAAAATGATGAGACCAGTCAGAGGGCTAGAAGGTCAAATTTACAGCAAGTATTACAGAAGTTAAATCTATATCTGTGGGATTATAGATGACCAAAAGCAAACACAGCTATTCATCAATAGCCAAAGGACAAGGCCGCTAAGGAGGCAGGGAGACAAGCTGGCATAAGCAAAAGCAAAAGAAGATATTTCCCACTTGGTGTCAGGAAAGTCACGTGGCCAATGTTGCACTGGGTCATGGAAAATTTTCTTGTGGGCAGAGATGGGAGCTCTCTCTGCTTCGTTTCACTTGTATGGTGGCCTCTGTGCTGGGTAACAGAGAGTGATCTGTGCCAGTAATGGATGGGAGTTTTCAGAGTCAGGACATGAGAGGGGCAGGGAGAAAACGGTGTCAGATCCTAGGAAGGGAACAGTGCCACTAGGTTCGATTGCCCTGGGTTTCTGCCCGCCATGTGCTCTTCCACCTTCACCCGCACCAAAACATCCACCAGGGACTGCTGCAAGAGATCAGGGTTTGGCTCAGAACATAAACCTGACTTCTTGTAACCCTTATTTTTTGGTCTCATTGGAACGGAACTGACCTATCTCTGCCTAGAACAACACAGTACAGGAGGAGCTGCAAGCATCTCCCTTGGATCCAAGTTGCTCAGTTCCCTTGCACTAAAGTCCCATTCAGTCAGGTGAAAGGGACACAAACAGGATTCGGATTAAGAAGGTGTTGGAAAGGAGTGGAGGAAGGATGCTGTGTGTCTGGCAGAAGTGAATCCTTCCTCACTGGGGGGCATTTGTGGAGGAAAAATCAAAGTAGGACCGTATAGACGTAGACCCCAGAAGCAGACACCTGCACATCTGGGGTGAACTGAGTGCTATGCAGGGTAAGGAGAGGCTGCATCATGGTTCCCCAGTCCTGCCCTCTTCCCCCAACACATACACCCACTTCCCGAGGGGCTGCCTACTAACTTTTTGCATCCTATCTCCTGGCTCTTCCACACCGGGCTTGCGACTGCAGATTTAACTCTTCACAAACGCTCCAGAGAGAAGCGGCAGCTCTGGGTCATTGCAGTGCGGTCAGCTGGAAAGCTGCCCTGTCCAAGCAGACAGCAAAAGGCAGGTGATTCCCCCATCTCCCCCGGCCGGCTCACACCTTGCAGTGCCCTGACTGAGCACCGAGCTGCCAAGAGAGGAATCCCTCACTCGCCCCTGACAGCTGCTGAGCCGTTAGAGAGAAGAGCACTTGGTAATGATGTGTATGCTTTGCTCTGTCAACACCAAGATTCGTCCCCCTGCTACCCTCCCCAAGCTCACCCTGCGGCTGGATTTCAGCCAACGGAAGCCCTTTAGAAAATGGAAATGGATGCATCATTCACAGTCATTAGTGTGGATCGTGCTAATGGGATGTCATGATAAATACTGACAGTTAGCTGAGGGCAGCAGCGTTCACTGTGAGACTCCGAATGCGAGGGCAGCAGATGCTACCACAAGCTCAGCGTGTGCCTGCGGAGGGGGAGGACGCAGTGGGAAGGCGGAGGCAAGCTGGCGGGCAGGCAGGCTGGTGACGAGCTGACCGAGAGGGCTGCTTCAAGGTCACCAGCCCGAGAGCCGTCCTGGGTGCTTGCGACGCTGCAAAGGGAGAGCAAGTGGGGTAAGGCCCTGCAACGGGCCAGGATTTTGCATATCAGAAAGGCGAGGCGCTGCTGAAACCTCAGGAGGATCCCGTGTCACAGCAGATGTTAGCACACGCCTGGGGAGCCCGGGGAGGAGAGGTTAGGGGGCTGCACAAGCAGGATCGCATAGGTGCTACTGAGCGCCACTAGCAAGGGTAGTTTCAGGGGAGAGATGAGATGGGGGAGAGGATTACTTGACTTGCATTATCATTTGAGCTCACATGCACACAAAAAAAAATGAGCTTAGAGCTTTGGTACCTCAGGGAACTGACCAGCATAACTATAGTTAGATAATTATACCATTAAATCTATGCTAATACTACCAAGGCTGGCCATTAATTTTTTAACAAACCAGTGTTTCATTGGAAAATACCATCTGATTTTATCAAAGGCGAAACTTTTCTCAAGGACAAGCACATTTCAACTGAAAAAAAAAAAGACAAGAAGAGTCAGAACACTATTCTATCGAAGTGTTTTCAGGACATTTCTGTCCAAGCAGGATTTCTAGGTAAATGTCCATCCACGAATCAGGCAGTCAAGGGACCTCAAGTTGTGGATCTTCCACCCACAGCAGACACTCTGACCGGCAGGCTGCTAAGGAGCTCTTCCTGACCTCTCTGATTTATTTTTCCTGAAAAATCTTAAAAGAATCTGATTTTCATTCTGATGCAGATCAGAAAACAATTTTTGCATCCTGAGGTTTGGTAAGGCAAGAAAAACTAGTTCATTCTCTGCTCTTAGTATAATTCACCCTCAGGGAAACGCTGTTCTAGAATAAAAGCTTTTTCTTACTTTGGAGTAATTACTCTTATTCCAGAACAGATTATGCACATGAGGGAGTTAAAATAACATAGCTAGAGCAATAAGTGTTATTCTATTGCCACACTACTCAACTTCCCAGTATATTCAGGTCTTAAAAGATACAAAAGTACATGTGTACTCTTTTTCTTTTTGAGAGTATTAGCTCTGCTTAGGTCAACGCCGCATATAAATGCCCTATTGACAAAATCAGTCTTGCCTAACAAAATCAGACCTGCAAAGACAGGTGAAGGATGAATGACAACTTGCTTGAGGAGTTAACACTGACTTTACCTCCTGAGCAGCACTGGTGTGCAGTATTGGTGTTCTCGCACGCCCATGTACAGACACACATGCGTGCACACATACATGGAGCCTTTGTATATTCATGCTTGTTTCATGTCCCTGGACTGATCCTTGGCTGGTTCTGAGATGGGAAGCGCAGAAATAACAAGGAGGCATTTCGTCACGGGTGAGACTGAAATGAGGGGTTACGCGGTGCATGTGGTGTCAGCATTTTACATTACATCCAGCCATCATTTTTCTCCCAATATTTCTCACTGGAAGTAGCTCTGAAGATATCACAATAATGACTATTGGCAGGATTTGTGTGGGCGAGGTGCTGAGAGCCAAACAAGCCCAAAGTCTGAATTGCCATGTGAGTCTCCCACGCAGAGTGGCCTCTTCAGCGCTGAGATGAGGTCAACAGATGGAGGAGGATGGAGAGGAAGGGAATTCCATATCAGTGCTCATGAGCTCATCCCATTTCTCTGCACAGAGAGTATTTCCACCTGTTTCAGGTTGGGTGAGACTGCCTCTTGTTCTTAAAGCAGCTCAGCAGCCTGAGTATAACACATGCAGAGGACTGTCCAGGGGTCTGCAGGCTTTCTGAGCCCTCCTATGGCACTGTCATATCACATTGTCCCAGCACTACTTTGTGATGCTCTGTTTTAGGCTGGAGAGAGAGTTTCATGTTGTGAAGATTGCTGAACTGGCCATGCATTACAAGCACTCAAAAGTGACAGCTTAAATGTTGAGATCCCTTTAACAAAAAGCCCAGCACAGTGGCCTTTCCATTTGCTAGTGTACCACTATATAGCAATCACCAAGAGTCTTCTACAGCCTTCTACGGTAGAAGAGTTCTTCTACAGACGCTTACATCTGCAGCCTGTTGTCCCATTGAAGTCCTGCTTTTGCCATGGACACATACTTCACCGCTGATTGACATGGAAACAGCATGTCTTGGCGTTCGGCTCTTTTTTTTTTTGCCATGCCACTCAGCACAGCTGTAAGCACCTTGCTCTGAACAGCGCTCAGGAGATTTCCAGAAAGCAAGTGAGGAATGTTAAATGCACCCAATCAGTAACATCCAAGCTATCTCTCAAGCAGAAACCTAAGGAGGACTACACTGGAGTGGCAGAGGCTGTCCGTGCTGAGGGAGAGATTGCAGGCTTATAGGAAACCAGGCTGCAAACCAAACTGCTCACCACTTATTCCTCTGCCTTGACAAATTCTGCTCTCTCATCAACAGATTCAGGCTTCCCACAAAGGAAGGCTCTGCCCAGGCTCAGCTGCCCAGCCTCTCAAGGCTGGTGTCAGTAGCTGACACAGTCAGAGGGACCCGTACACACAAGCAGACTGGATGAACAAACATCTAAGCGCACACCAGCAAAGACCAGCATGCATCTTTCTGTGTGTCCGTAACCCACAGCGGAGAGCAGATTCTGTTCTAGCAGAGGGTGATCAAAAGCTTCTGTTGCATTTGTGAGATCTCTTTGCATGCTTGTGTTGGAGGAAGCATGCGGCTGACCCGGAGAATCCATAGGGATTCCTGGCTGCCTCTCATTTAAAGACTGAAAATCACAACTAGAGCTGTTACCCAGATCAGAACACCGCCACATCAAAAGAAATTTCCCATCTGACCTCCAAGCTTAGGTCTTTCATACAGGACTTTACAGCTGCAACTCCACCAAACTGCCGGCACGCTCAGATTCCCATCCAAGCGCTAACCCAGCGAGGGGGGGACACCCAGGGCAGAAAAGCCCTGCTCGGCCACGAGATGTTGCGCAGACGCAGCGCTGGGTGTTGCAGAGGGCATCACTGCCCTGGCATTCACCTCCCTCCGTGCCTGGACGTATGGACTGTGCCCTCTGCGCCCAGTGCCAGGAGGGGAGCCAGCCTCGGGGGCACACGCAACTGACTGACAGCGATTGTGTGCCCCCAGGACAAGCCCATACTGTGTGAGGCAGGTTCCAGCCTGTGCAGGCAGTGCTATTTGACCCTTACGTGGACCATTCATTCCCCTCGTACAAAAGAAAGTCTTGTTTAATTCGATGTCGATGAAAGACGTGGAGCGGAGTGCAGCTCGGAAACAGAAGCCACTTTCTCATACAGCCGAGGAGCTGGGTGACAACTGCTCTCTGTTCTCCACCCCCAGCCTCCCTCTGCCTCCCAAAGGCAGTAGACAAAGGACTTGTCACGATCCGCTTTTGGAAAAAGGAGGACTTGCCACCGCTGTCAGTACAGCGGTTGTGGAAAGCAGGGCCCTTCGCAAACTTTGGCTGTTAGGAATGGTGGTGCAGAGGGATCTGCTGTGGTCGGCGCGTGTCGAGGGGCAGCATCTCCTCGGCGAGACAGGGGTCTGTATGACAGCAATTTCAAAAGCTACTCCTGCATCAGTGTGATGTCATGGCATGGAGGACCTGGCCCATGCTTTCAACAGATAGCTCATTTAAGAAGTAGTTCCTCTTAAAAGCAGTTTCTTATCTTTATGGAAAAGCCTTATTGAATGTAACAGAGATGAGACTGACAGAATGGCACAGAAATTGTTCTTCAAGCTGACACTTTAATAGAGAGTGACTTTCTTTTTTTTAAGCCATCCTATAGAAATCAACCATCAGGATATAACATATATATGAGATATATAATAAGGGCTTCTTATATAGATGTAAGAAGGGCTTCTACAGGTACGTCAACCAGAAAAGGAAGGATAAAGAAAGCTTACCTGCTCTGATGAACAAGAATGGCAACCTCTTATCAACAGACAAGGAGAAGGCTGAGGTACTCAACAACTTTATTGCTTCAGTCTTCACTGGCAACCTCTCTCCTTGCCCCTCCCCAGTTGATGGACTGCAAGATGGGGACCAGAGGGGCAAAGCCCCTCCCACTGGAAAGGAAGACCAGGTTTGGGACCACCTGCGGAACATACATAAGTCTATGAGACTTGACGAGGTGCATCCCAGAGTCCTGAGGGAACTGGCTGATGTCATTGTCAAGCCACTCTCCATGTTATTTGAAAGGTCATAGCAGTCAGGCGAAGTTGCTGGTGACTGGAGGAAGGGAAACATCGCACCAGTTTTTAGAAAGGGTACGAAGGAGGACCCTGGGAACCACTGACCTATCAGCCTCACCTCTGTACCTGGGAAGATCATGGAACAGATCCTCCTAGAAGCTACACTAAGGCACATGGAGGCCAGGGAAGTGATTCGAGACAGCCAGCATGGCTTCTCCAAGGGCAAGTCCTGCTTGACCAACCTAGTGGCTTTCTGTGAAAGAGTGACTAGATCAGTGCACTAGGGAAGAGCTATGGATGTGATCTATCTGGACTTCTGTAAAGCCTTCAACACAGTCCCTCACAACATTCTTCTCTCTAAATATGAAAAATATGGATTAGATAGGTGGACTGTTTGGTGGCTAAGAAATTATTTGGAAGGTCGCAGCCAGAGGGTAGTGGTCAACAGCTCGATGTCCAAATGGACGCTGGTGACAAGCGGTGTCCCTCAGGGGTCCGTACTGGGACTGATGCTGTTTAACTTTTTCACCAATGACTTAGACAGCGAGATCGAGTGCACCCTCAGCAAGTTTGCAGATGACACCAAGATGAGTGGTGCAGTCAACGCACCAGAAGGAGAGGAAAATATTTTCAGCAGGGCTTGTTGCAATAGGACAAGGAGTAATGGCTTTAAACTAAGGGAGGGTAGATTTACACTAGATACCAGGAAGAAATTTTTTACCATGAGGGTGGTGAAACACTGGCACAGGTTGCCGAGAGAGGCAATGGAGGCCCCATCACTGGAAACATTCAAGGCCAGGTTGGACGGGGCTCTGAGCAACCTGGTCCAGATGAAGACGTCCCCACTCACTGCAGGGGGGTTGGGCTAGATGACCTCTAAAGGGCCCTTCCAACCCAAAGCACTTATGATTCTATGATTCTAACTCTTTGCTCAACAAAAAGGATGGCTCATATATTGATTGAAAGGTAAATACATATTTTCTCTCTGCAAAATGTTTTCCAGAGGGGCAGGATGCTGAAGTGCCACCCCCTGCGTGCATATAGAGCCCCTGCCCAAACAGCTCCATAGTTCAGGGACACCAGAAAGGCTCATTGCCTTCAGGTGATGGCTATGTATCTTCAAGTTCCTCGCCTGCTACTGGGGCTAGGCACAATTCAATCTGAACTTATCACCTGAGCTTGAGTTTCTTTAAGCTTCTCCATCAGTACAATGCTGCTTCTCACCTCCCCGCTCCCATCCTGTTCTTCCCCTGTCACACGGGAATATTCCCTGCTGCCGGGGTGAGACCGTAGCTTGAGATTTTCTTTTGTTCTGCATTTCTTCAGCTGGTGGGCACGAGTGATTTAGTTTTGTAGGGTCTGGGGGAAGGCAGCCACTCAGGCTCTCTCTGGCCTTTCACAGATAGACCCCATCCCTCGGGTGCGAGGGACGTGTGGAGGCGGACGATGGCTTAACCCACAGCAGAAGGCGCGTGAAGGCTCAGGCACGCACGCAGCGACCCTCGCACAAGCTGCGTGACTGTGAGACGATTCCCAGGTTCCTCTGCAAGCCCGGAACCCCTCCGCAGCAGCGGTGCCTCACGGATGGCGAGAGGCAAGGCAGAGAGCCCCGGGAGCGCGTAGACGAAGCCGTGTNGGAGGCTGCGGGCCGAGCCCTCGCCGCGGCTCCTTGCTGCACCTTTGGAGTCCCGCTGCCGAAGGAGCCGCCTCCCAGTTGAAGAATAACAGATGTGTTTACCACACATCAATCTGTCTCTGTCTGGGTCCTTACACGGCCCCCATCATCATCCTATTCAAGAGCCTGCAAAGTATTTAAAAATAGCATTAACACTAACAATCTCCCTTTCTTTCCTCCCTGGCTTGTAGCAGAAATAGCTTGATTAGTGTACAGTTCTGGTGCTTCAAGGGGGAGAGAAATGAAGCTGCAGAGCTTGCAGAGCAGCTTTTCAGCTTTCTTCAGGCAGCAATTGCCGGCTGCTTCGCTGAAGCACAGGCTCTTCAAAGGATGGCAGGTTTTAGATCAAGGACCGCTTGTTCTGTCACACATCTTCTGAGGCAGATTTACAACGAGGAGAGAGGCGCTGCCGCAGCTTTGGACCTTGGGAGAGACGCACCTGACCCCCTCCCCACCTCCTGCCGTCAGTCCTTCACCGTGTCCAGAAGGGTGGGAAGAAAGGGAGTTTCAGGGGGGTCTGTCCCAGGAACGGAGGGGCAGCTAGGCAGAAAATAGCTCAGCGACCTCTCTGAAAACATGACCAGGCTGTAGCCTGACCAGGGACTTGGACAGGCAAGACCACTGGTATCTCATCACGTCCCTCAGATATGGATTTCAGGGGCGACTTTGAGGGAACAGCTTCTCTTCTCTAGGGCTCATCCTCGATCTCAGCAGAAAGCGGGTGCCACCTCCTCAGCTCACAGGGAAGGTTTTGCTCGCTCTGGTACCTATGGTGCTTTGAGATCTGTATTTACAGAGGCAGTGTGATGCCACTCCCTAGCAATGCTTTACCGGCCGTGTCAGCTGTGGGCATGACTCCTGACTGACCTTTGCAGTAGACTTCCCTCCCACCTCCACATCCCTGTTCTGCCCTTCCTCCTGGGCTGCTGGCGGCTCTTCCTCACCTTTTGTTTGTGAAATACACCAGGCCAGCCAGGAACCAGCACCTGGTCTGCTTGCTTCTGCCCTGCCTGAAGTGCAATGAAGAGGCAAGCTCTTGGCACAGCTGCTGACAGACGGGTACCCACAGCACAGCGTCACACACCTGCCCGCAGCAGAGGACACCGTCAAGGTCCCTGTTGCCCTGTAGCCAAATCCCTGGGCAAAATGGAGGGTGGGAGGCGTGAACAACTCCCCTCCCCCCCAAGTCCCGTAAGGTGCCTTAGATACTCACAGTGCCAGGCATTGCTCGCAGGAGCAGCAGCAGGAGGGGTGAGCCAGGAGAGCGGGGAGCAGCTGCAGCCACTCAGCCCAGATGGAGTAAGACCTCGGGAGGCTGGCAGCGCTGAGGCACAGCTTACTCCTTTGCAGCATGAGTCAGGGAACGCTTTCCACGGCGTTTCCTCTCCTGCGACTTGCTGCTGCAAGGCTCAGGGATGTGGTCTGTGGCTCTGCCCAAAGGCTGACACAGCATCGGGCCCCTTAGGGCATGGCAGTGAAAAAGCAAGGAAAGCACACTGCTGGAATAAATTGCGTATGGATTGCAACAGTAAGCTCTCCAGCAGCATCTCTTCCAGGATCTCAAAGTACTTGCCACTTGGGAAGGAGATTAGCTTTGTGGCAACCTCAGGATGGAGATTTCATGGAGCTTTTCACAGCATGTTGTACTTGCAGTGAAGGAAGCATGGGTAGAGAGAGGGGCAGATGGCCTAGGAAGGCACAGCATGCCGAAGCAGAGCTGCCAGCCGGAGCATAGCAGTGGGGATTGCTGTGTTTGTCTGGGACGGACACAGCTGTGGTGGCAGTGGAAGGAGGAAGGTCTTACCAGTGCAGCAACTCCATTGCCATGTGTCTGGGAACACAGACTGCCCCAGGCAGCGCTTTCAGGAGGGATAAGGAAGGTTATGGCATGCTGGATACCCCACTGTACCCTCCAATAAATCTACTCTGGCTGCTCCAGCCAAGAGGAATGGCTCTCCACAGACCTGAGTCTCAGTTCAGAAGCGTGCTGTTTGCGCCAGGAGCCAGCTCTAACCAGGTGGGGGGAGCGAATTCCTGCAGTGCTGACCCTCAGCCCCTCCAGTCCAACCATGGAATGCACTGCCTAAACTGTGGCTCTGCATTGTAGCAGTGTAACAGTCATGCCAAAGGTTATGGACATAAAAAGGGAGAGTCTGGAGCGTGAAAAGAACAGCCTGAGTGGTTTGGGCTTCCAGAGTAGCCAGCAGTCTCGAATCTGATCTCTTCCTCCTGCCTTTGCACTTGTGAGAGATGCCCAGGAGTCAAAGTCCTTCTTAACCAAACTCTCCTAGAGAGCTCCTGGGGTTAGGGTGTTCACTCAAGACTTGGGTCCAACTCACTGACCACACAAGATGTCTGTGGCTAATAACCAGGTAGTTATCTCCTCCACACGTCCCTTCCCTTCCCCAACCACAGAAGGAGGATAATGGCTCTGCCCTGTCCTGTGGGGATGCTGAGACTTGGTGCCTTGCAGGAGGAGGCAATCAATCTTTTTGGTGCAGGTTTGCCTAAAATCCAGGTGCTGCAGAGCTGGAGCGCCCCAGCTAGCTAATCCTTGGAGCAGGGTAATGCTTCTGCCAGTAGTGCAGGATTAATTTAGGCTTCTGCTGAGCCATCTGCAGGGAAGCGCCTTGCCATTTCCTGACACCCACACGCTGGCTTTCAGCCCTGAGCGCACAGGACTCTTCTCGGCCGCCCGTACAACCTGGGGACTTCATGCCCCCAACAGTGAGGATGGATGGATAGATGGATGGATGGACAAATGGATGTCTTCCTCCCAGAGAGGGCAGCCTGGGATGCCAGGGCAGGATAGTGCCAGCCCTCGAGACACTTGGCGAAGGAGAGAGGCGATTCATGCCCCGCTCTGGCCGAGGGAGGTGCGCGAGGACAGACCCCGCCGGCCCGCGCAGCCGTGAGCACGGCGGCGGTGAGCGTGGCAGTAGGTCCTGCTGGGCGCGGAACGCATCCGGCTCAGAGCGTCCCTTTGGCAAGGGGAGAAGCAGGTGAGCGACGGCACCAGCACGTACGCGCCTGCTGCTCCGCCTGTGTTGGGTTCACCCACTTGGTAAATGTCATTTGGACATTTGTTGCACTTTGTAAATGTCATTTGGACTGTAAAATGTCGCTTGATGCCTTTCTTTCCAAGGTGTTTTCGGCAACATCTGCTACTGAAACGTGGCCGAGACCTGCCAGCTGACCCGAGAAGTCAGGCTTCTCCAGTCCTTCTCCACGAGCACTTCCCAGCCGAGCATCTCCACACATTTTGCCCTGCTTAGTGCGTCCCACAGCAGGAGCTTTGTTACCCGAAGCCAAACTTCATCGACCAGTCCCCCACCTGTGCCTGGGACTACGCGGCCTTCCGTGCCTCGCGGTTTGCCGAAAGCTGCGGCGACGTTTTCAGGAGAAAGCCTTTCCCGGAGTCGCCGGGAGACACGGCTCCTGAGGGAGGCAGGGGGGGAACCGGAGCGGGCCCGTCCTGCTCCCACGCATCCCGCTGCTAGGCAGGGGCTGCCGGGCACAGCGGTGGCTGCGGCGGCTGGCAGGCAGCGGTCGAAGCCACGCTCCTCGCCCGCCTCGGCACGGGAAGCCGGGGCTGACCGACCCGCCGAGCAGCGACTGGGGGGGCCGAAGCGCGGAGGCGTTCTGTGCCCCGGCTGCGGGGTTCCCCCCGCCACCACCCCGCAGGCCGCCCCGTCGCTGGGTCAACCGGGGTGGCGTCGGTGGGGAGCGGGAAATCAGCCCAGCACCCGGTTAGCGGCAAAGCGAGCCCCCCGGGACGGGCAATAAAAAATCCCGCCCACCTCCCTTCGCCTTCAGCGCGGAGAGCACCGGCCGGGCCCGGGGAAGGGCAGCCTCCCCCTCCGAGGGCAAGGGCCCCCGGCCCGGCGTTGGGTGCTCGGCCCCGCTCGCCTTCTCGCCGCTCCTTCCCCCGCGCCGGCTCCGCTCTCGCCCCCTCCCCGCTTTAAGGTGGCCCCGCGGGATGCGCGGCGCGCAGGAGCCGGCTGCCGGCGGCCCTCGGCGCTCCCCCCACCCCCGGCACGGGGTGGCCTTAAATCGGCTCCGCGCCGCGCGTAGCCGCATCCCCGGCGTCGTCTGAAGGCGGTCGCCGCCATCC
>Ga0065711_1030108_pt1 | contig 33667 bp, 20 predicted proteins | sample Hoacrofraction12_FD_59098 | JGI IMG/M metagenome (GOLD analysis project Ga0065711, IMG submission 59098) | Hoatzin crop microbial communities from Cojedes, Venezuela - Epithelial fraction 12 v2 (version 2) | ecosystem: Host-associated > Birds > Digestive system > Esophagus > Crop | place...
CACCAAAAAACCTACAGTGATTATTCTGCATTAGCAGACTTTTGTTGAAGCAACTTCAAGTATCTTCTCTAAAAATGTCTGTTAAATGAGAAATAGACAAAGGCTGTCTTGGAAGACAGTATTTAAAAAGATACCATGTCCTAATGGAATTTTAAAAATTAGATTACAGCTACATTTTGATTGCAGAATACTACAAAATATTTCATAAAACTTTAAGTCCAAGAGCCGTATTCTTATTTTAAAAGCCTTGTAAATGTTCGCTATTATTTTTAGTATATTTTATTCATCCGAGTGTCTTTTCTCATGGGACTCCTTTTATAGGTCTAGAAGTCAAATTGCAGTGAGAAGTCCTGTTTGTTCTTTGCAGACCTCTTTACAAATTCCAGGGCAGAAAGGCTGTTTATTTTTCCCACATCTGTTTTGTGCTCATCCTTTGTGACATTGTTTGCTGGATGCTCTTCTTTCTCGCTTCCTCTGAAATGGGTAATTTGCACTGTTGCAAAATGTTGAAACCAAATCTGATTGTACAGAACTGTTGTGTCAATGGTTTTTTTTTTTTTCCAAATAGTGTTTTGTTTTTGGAAGCTATTTTAAATTGGTGCTATAGAGCGCTGATATTAATCTTAAAGCTGTACATTGTAGTTTTACTCTGTAAAAATCTTATTTATCTGTTGCAAAGCCAGTTCAATATTTTTTTAAAAACCAGATTTAATGTTAGATGGCCACAGGTGAAAACTGAGTTGTCATTACACTTTAATATAACATATTTCAAAGACCATCTAAGATACTCCTTATTTTAATTGCAGAAGCCACAGTTCTATCTGGAATTTTACAGTTCAACTCCAAAACATATGAGGGATCTGGCTTCATGGCTGCCACTTCAGTGACTCATACTGTTATGTTACCTCATTTACTCTGAAGAGTCTGGTTGAAACTTCATCAGAAGAAATGTTTTATTTTCCTTCATAGCATGTAGTGCATTGTGCTGGCTTGTCTTTAATAATAGTCTAGACCAATAGTCAAATACAATGTGGCAAAGTCTCCCTTCATTTTTTTAAGACACACCAGTCTTTCTGACTTTAGTTTGGCAGGATGCCTGTACAGGTGCTACAGAAAAATACTTGAAAATTTAACTGTGGTAACTCAGTGCCAGAAAGACAGTTGCAAGCCGGTCTATCCTATCTGCAGGCCCTTCTTGCCTTTCTAAACAATCTGTCCAAACTCTTGCAAAGTTCCATGTAATAGGTCAACTTCCTCCACCCTCTTTGCTTCTTCCCCCCAAAGTAATCCCAGGTGTTGTCAAAGATCACCCTTGCTTCATCTCATACTTGATCCTGTATGACTTTATGAAGGTTTTATAACTTCTGTTTCCTGTTTTGTGGTATATATTATAGAATAAAATCCAATGAATTAGCCTCACAGGACTGTGGATGTTTGAAGGAGCATTTTGTGAATTGTCTAATCCCATGCCACCGATTAATGCAAGGTCAATCGGAGCAGTTGGCTGAGGGCTGTTTCCAGTTGGGTTTTGAATGTCTCTAACAATGGAGAATCTACAGCCTCTCTGGGCAACCTGTTCCAGTGTTTGACCACCCTCAGTCAAAGACTTTTCTTATGTTTAAATGTAATTTTCTGTATTTTGATTTGTGCTTGCTGCCTCTTGTCCTTTCGCTGTGCACCCTTGAGAAGACTCTGGCTCAGTCTTCTTTACTCAGGAAGAAAATGCATCACTTGCTTATACACATGATGCATTTATACACATTGAGGTCCCTCTGAGCCTTCTTCCCAGGCTAAACAGTCGCAGTTCTCTTGACCTGTCCGGCTGTGACAGATGCTTCAGTCTGTCTGCTTAATCATCTTTGTGGCCCTTCTCTGAAGTTGCTTCAGTATGCCCATGTCTCTCTTGCAGTGGTGAGTTCAGCACTGGGCACAGCTCACCAGGTGTCTCACCAGTGCTGAGTAGAGGCGAAGGATTACCTGCTGGCAACACTTTGCCTCATACAGCCCAGGATGCTGTTGGTCAGTGTGCAAGGCCACATTGCTGGCTCCAGTTTGATTTCTTGTTCACCAGGACCCCAGGCCTTTCTCTGCAAAGCTGCTCTCCAACTGTGTGTGCTGATCTCCAGTGTGTGCTGGGTTTATTCCTCCCCAGATGAAGGACTTTGCGTTTCGCTTTTGTTGGGCTTCATGATGTTCTGTTTTGACCAATTCTGGAGCCTGTCCAGGTTCCCCTGACAGGCAGTGCGTGCACCTGGTGCATCAGTCATTCCTTCCAGTTTTGTATCATCTGCAAACATGCTGAGGGTGCACTCTGTCCCATCTTCCAGGCTGTGGAAGAAGATGTTGAACAGTACTGGCTCCAGTGCAGACCCCTGGGGTGCACCACTACTGACTGTTCTCCAGCTGGACTTTGTGCCACTGATCACAGTCCTTTGAACTTAGCACTTCAGACAATTTTCAGTCCACCTCACCATCTGCTTTTGTAGCCTGTACTTCATCAGTTTGTCTGTGAGGACAACTGTTATGAGAGACAGCATCAGAAGCTTTGCTGAAGTCAAGGTAAACAACATCCACTGCCTTCCCCTCATCTGCCAGGTTCCTTATTCATTGCAGGAGGCTATCAGGCTGGTCGAGCATGATTTGCCCAATTGTAAATTCATGCTGACTGCTCTCAGTCATCGTCTTGTCCTTACTGTGTCTAGAAATATCTCTGTTTTGCTCTATCACTGTCCCAGGCACTGAGGTGAGGCTGTCCAGGCTGTAGTTTGTGTTTTGTTTACTTTGTTTTTCACACTTTAATTCCGCCTATAGCATTAAAAAATAAGATTAATGACCAGATATTTATAAAAATATCCTTTCTGTTGAAACACTAAGGAATACAGAAGCTTCCAGAAACAAAAGCCTTAGCTTCTCTCTTTCATCTTAGCAAAAAAAAAAAACAACCAACCAAACAAAAAAACCCAAAAAACCCCCCAAAAAAACCCAAAACCCCAGCAACTAAACAAAAGAGCTTGTCCTAGCTCTGCTTATACTGGAAAGCCTCTTAAAAGAAGCAAATGGAGTAGAGACTCCTGATTCTCTGTGCAGAACAGTGTTCTGCATAAAGTATGGAGAATTGATTTGGGTATGGGAGGAATGTGGTCATTTTCGACTTCACATCAAGCCTGTGTGAGAAGAAAATGAAGAACAGATAATAGGTGAGTGTTAGTGTACACTAGTATAGTGTAGTACTATAGTTTGCAAAATAACTTTTACCACATCCTACACAAGTAAGAAACTGAATTTGCAGTAGTGTCTGTGTCCTGCTTCCTTTCAGAAAATTTAACAAAACAAATGTCTAATTGGTATTTGATGTTAAATCAAAACTAACTTAGATATCTTTATTAGCTAATTGCTATTTAGCCTGGAAAATGGAGCCCTGATAAAGTGGCTCTTGACCTGGGGAAAATTTTGACTTAGGCATCCAAATGCAGTAAGATCAGCCCTGAACTTCTCAGATTCCAATTTTTATTCATGTGGTCAGTAAACTTGATATGGCTAGGTTTAATGAGATTATGAGTAGTTTGACTAGAGATGAGAAGATCTTTGTGGAGAATTCTTAATGGAAGAACTGGCACAATCTTTTGCTTAGCCCTTAGTTCTTGGTCTGCCTTCTCACTTGATGACATGTTCATAGAAATCACATTGACAGACAGCAGTTGCCAGATGTGTTGGAGTTCAGCAGATTGTGGCATTGGACATGGGTGCACAGACGTTCTCTGCCTCTGGCAGGGCAGATACACCAACATGTTTTTTGTCATGAAGTAACAAGGCTTGCCTTCCTTGAAGATGTGAGCCTAAGTCAAGCTCTATATCAGGTTATCTGGTGAGGAAATAGGCATTGCTTATTTTGATGTCTGTTATTCTGACCCTGTATATCTAGGGCCAGGTTTTTAGGACTTAATGTTTAAACCAGTCCATGGAGATGATTTGAGGGCTGTGCACTAGCTTTCTGCTTGGAAATATTTGGGTAGTTTTCTAGGTTGATTCTGTATTTCTTGTGCTCATAAAGCCTGAGCTGATATTAGACCTTCCAGTCAGATGCATATCCATGTAACCTGTTGGAACTACTCGAGGAGCCTGATGGCTCAGTCATTGTGAGTAGAAAGTGTTGTTGCATGAACACTCAGTGGTTTGTTTACTGACATGTCCTTTCATTGAAAACTGAAATTTAGTGAAAAATGTTTGTGTGCTTTTAAAGTTTATGCGTATTTTGAAAATGAGCTTTGGTGAAAAGATGTTACATGGTATTTTTAAATGAGTGTGATAGTAGTGTCTTCTGCTGACAAACAGTGGACGTGCTTCTTTGGAGAATACTATTTCTAAGCTATACAGTGCTGTGTGTTACTATGCGCGGATAGTGTATTTTACTTTTCTTGGCTAACTTTGGAGGAGGAATGAAAAATAATGACTTCTGCTATCATTAACTTTCTGTGAGTTGGAAGACTTCTATCATTCCTGGAGCAATGGTGGTAGAATAAAATGCGTCTGTGCCTTGTATTTAGAGTTTTGGAAGGCTCTCAGTCTCTATGCACCCAATGGGATAGGCTGTTTCTAATTAGAGTACAGCTGATTTATAATTTACTTGGAACAACTCTTAATTTCTGTCAGTTCTCAAGTTATCTTTTAGGGCTTCTGTTATTTTAGGGGGTGTGTGACTAGAATTGCATCTACCTGAACTAAAGCCCACTGGAAGATGACTTGTGGGGGACAAAACAGCAGCCTTCCAGTACCTCTGAGGTGGTTATCAAAAAGCTCAAGGCAGGCTCTTTGCTGTGGTGAGGCCACAAGCATAAATTGAAATGAGAGGTGGTGACTGGGTATAAGGGCAAAACTTCTTCACCATGGGGACAGTCAAGCACTGGAATAGCTCAATTGCACAGAGAGGCAGTGCAGACTGGTACTGCTTCTCTGACTGTATGTAGTTGATTACAATGGGATCAGAAGCAAATTACAGTGAAGGTTGTTGTAATAAGCCTGGGAAACAAATACAGACCTGCTCATGAATTATAGCAATTGCAGATGATTACATTGCTGACAGCGTAGTTAAGATTTATCTTTTTTCCTCCCTTCCTCTCCTATGCAGGATTGGTACTGGATCACAGTTACTGTCTTGAGAACTTGAGAGACATCAGAATGGGTTGGTGCATGGCCAGACTTCAGTGGGTGAGGGTACCTGTCACTGGGAGTGTAACATGCTGTCCCCGCAGTTTACTGTGCCTCTAGCTCAGTCATTCTCTACATACCCTCTGGCTACATGCAGAATAAAAGTAAAACCCAGATATGCACCTATTTTTCCAAAGCTAGCCTGTTCTCTAGAACCAGTAAACTGAATCAAGCCAATTTTTTTGATTACCTTACTGTTGTCTGCTTCACAGTGCAACCTATTGCTTGTCTGTACCTACTTTTTATGCGTCTATTGATATTGAGCGTCCTTTAAAGAGTGTTTTCACCTGCCCATCCATCAAATATTTTCCGTCTTTGTCCTGAAGTTGGTCCTTCTGTATACTACTTCTTTCACTTCACTTTGAAGATGATTTTGTAGTCTTTACTGTGTTTGGAAGACTGAGCTCTGGGGGCTTTAAGCTGAAGTATTTAAAATAATTTGTTTATTTTAGGTAGTACGTGAGCTTTGCTTGAATTCACCATGAATAGCTCAAAAATTTACGTGTGCCAGTCTGTCAGTTCACCCAGTCTCTTCCTAAAGATACATTCAGTAACAGAAGCAAAAGAAGTTATATATATTTTAGTTGCAGCTGTGCCTCAGTTTTGTTAAACTGAAAGAATTATAGGATGTTGGACCCTCATCCATTTATTTCTGGCCACTACCAAGAGACTTTGTAGTCCACGGTATTGCAGTGTTAGAAGAGATTCTCCAGTACATTTTCTGTTACTTAGCAGCACTAACACCATCTCTTCTGAGCTCTCTGCCTTTTGCTTGAGAAATGCCAATTTTTCTAGCTCAGTTGAGAAACTGAACTGTAGCAGTACGGAACATCTCATCACTGTTTCTTCAGGGCTTCACCTTGAACTTCATGCCAGTTCTGGGACAGTTGTTCAGCTGATGTGACTGCAACTTCACTTCTCACATTGTCCCAGGCAAAATGCTGCCTGCTAGCTAGCTGTGGTGAGGTCTCTGCCAACACACATTGAAAGAAAACATGGTGGGCTTTCTCTGGTTGTTCTTACTCTGCAGTGGCTGTAGCTCTTCACAATCTGTAGTCATGGATTCTGTGATCCATCTGTGCTTACCTCAGGTTTCAGCTCCAGGGAGAAGGGGGATCTTGCCTGTCTCACTCTTGTTCTATTAAGTCTGTGTTCTGGATGGGTATTGCTATTTCAGACAAATTTAAGCATGAGACGTGAAAAAATGGAAATATTGGAGAACCATATATATTAGTTAACTGTTCTAAAATAGTGTTTTCTGGACTCCTGTGTGGCTCTGGCTCAGAGATTGACAACGGTTCATAGTGACTGTTGAACTGGAAGCAGTTGTGTACTGTGATACTAGCCTGTATTTGCCCTGCATCCTTTTTCACATTCACTTATGTGTGAGTTCATAGCATTCTTTTTAAACAGAACTATCCATTATAGTCTTGAAAACTTCATTTCCATGAAGTCCAGTGCGTAAAATCCTGTAGGAAACTTAAGAACAGCAAATTGACACCTTTGAAAGCATCTGTTATAAAATGTTAAAGAGTAGCTGAAGCCTCTTTCTGAAGTATGATAAAGGACATATTTACCATTATTGCCTTCATGAAAATTAGTGATGTTAGATATTCTTAGGCATAGGTGATAAAGAATGGTCAGATTTTTGGTAGAGAAAGTGTAGTTCTAAAAAACTCCAATGACTGGGATGAAATTATTCAAAGTAGAAGCTACAAAATAGAGGATTAATTAAAGACCAGTAATTTATTGAATTTGTGTATTCCCTCAGTTCACTTAGTGCTCAAAGAACAAATGTTTTAGTTTTGTGAAAGGCAAAGTAAAAATATAGATTGAAACACTAATTCCAAGTGCGAAGCTCACTTGGTAGTCATGAGGGTAGTGCTATTTATTGTTAGGTTACTTCATGAACTTAATCTATTAACTTAGATTTTAAAGTCTGTACAGAAGCACATGCACCAGTGTGTTAACAGTGTGTGCAGTTGTGTGGGCCATGTGAACTATAGGTAACTCCTAATCTAAGGCATTAACTGCTTATATAGAAAGTTACATACTAGCACAAGTATTCTGCTTGTGAAGTATCCTTCTAAAGTGATGGTGTGTCCTTGTCAGAATGCTGTTGCATTTATTGAAAGGCAGCCTGCCTGAAGAACTTCATAATCAGTGAATATTATGTCATCGTACTCTAGTGCTTTTTTTTGTATTATACAGAACTTTGACAAAAATACAGATACTGAGTGATTTCATTGTCCCTTCAGTTACCGTTTGTCATTATTGTCTAGTATATGAATCTAATAGAGTCCTTAAAATGTAAACAGGAATTTTTGTCCGTGAATAGCTTCTGATTAGAGACTAACTTCACAAAGTCTTTACCCTGCATGTTTTCCCATGTAGTTTTTGATCTGTAATCATGGGTTTACAGGTTGAAGTCCGAACTATTTAGCAAAGAGAAGAGATGAATGAATTTTATCTCTTACTTAATCATTTGTTCAGGTTTGGTGTCTAAGAATTCCATCTTCACATTATACTTTTCTGATTATAAATGTAACTGTTACTTTGAAACATTTTTCTTCCTACTACTTCAGTTTTGCAGTCATAGCATATACATGCTTTCATATATAAATTTGCTAAAGTAAGAAAATACTTGTTTTTTAAATGACCTTACTTTGACAATAAAGTAGATCCACAAACACCAGAGTATATCTTTCTTGTTTTTATGTAGGTAAGGTTTGCTTTTTAAGCAACGTTCAGATCAAGTCTTCTGTTAGTCATTAACTTCTTTCTAGCTCTGTCTTTTACACTGAAAAATTTCCTTCTACTAATTTGGGAGCATGACTTGCAAGATCACAATTCAGATTTTTTGTTGTTGATGGATTAAGCATTTTTTTCTATTTATTATTAAACTGCACCTTCACTTGTCTCTGTTATTGCAGTACTGTAGTCCTTCCTTTTCAGGACCAATTTCTTTCACTCTAAATTGTGTGTTAATCTTCTACATGTGTGATTTAAATTTCTTCTGCTTAAAGGAATTAGAATTTCTGGTTCTTGACTAACAAAAAGGAACATGACATTTTAAACTGCAGAATTATGGATATCTAGATCTCAAAGCTGACTTCTTGCTTGTTTTGAAATGTGGAAGCAAACCTGTGGGTCCATAAGAATATTTCTCAGATTATTTTGCTCTCATCAGTAGTCACATTGAACTTTAAGGGAGCAATAACTAAGTGAACTAAACCATGGAGCTATGTAAAACTGGATCTGTTTGTATATATCTACATGGGAATCGATGGAAAAATCTTTACATTGGAAAGACCTTTAGATGGAACTAAGTTTATGAAGAATGAGCCCTGAGAGGCTGAACAAGCTTAATTGTTTGAATTCAGCCCTAAGATTAACAGGCAAGAAATTCTGAAGCTTTATGAAATTCTAAAACCTAATTTTGCAAAATTGCTGTCCAATATCTTTTTTCACCTTGTGGATTGTGTTGGTAGCAGTCTATTGACATATGTAGTGTAATCACTGTAGGGATAAAATAAATATCAGATAGTAACATGCAGTCTGGTGTCCAGGAATGCCTTGAATTACTGTATTGAGAAGCACCATGCATTTCAAACTGGGACTTGTGATGAGGTTGATGGGACAAAATAGTTTTTTCAGTATGTTGCTTTCCTTGAGTGTCAGGGGCATATGTGGTGCACTGCTTAAAAACAACCGAAGAGCCAATTTGAGCTTGAATTCTTGACTGCTATGGCGGTATGTTCCAGAGCTGTCACTTACACAGATTAGAAAGAATAATCTGCATCATACGCTTAAAAAAAAGGTCATGAAGATGGAATATGTTTGTCTTGGCTGGTGGTTGTTCTGTTGCCTATGGCTATAAAAAGGTGGGCTTTGAACTTGTCACCTCAGACTAAGCAGTTTTGATCCTGGTCAGCATGTTAAGTGAGAAACTTCGTAGATGAATGGGTACCTTCCAGATTCCAGCTGCAGTTTTTCTTATGTACAACTTACATTAAAAAAATTAAACACAGTAACTTCGTTTTAGTCTATCTTTACAGCTATAGAAAATAACTTGTATGCAAAAAAAGCCTGTAATGCCAAATAAGTTTGGACTTTCTGTTTTTTTTGACTTTGATCAGGGTTTCTGTAGCAGCTTCCTTTTTTTTTATTTAAATAGGTTATATGGATCTTTAGATAAATTATCTCATTACTTAACTAAGTGTATGCATTTGACACGTGTTCCCTTAGACATTTTGTGACCATTAAAAGGTTCATCTGCTTCATTATACTAGGAGGAACACAGAGTTGGTGGGGAATTGAAGTTACATTGATGATTTTATATTTTTAGTTTTCTGTTTGTTTATGCAGGGTAGAGTCCTGACTTAGTGATTGATTTGCACTATAGAGATTCAAAATCTTTCATAAAATAGGTAATATGGTCTGTTGAGGAAACCAGAAAATGTAATTAGTCCATGGTAAATTTAGTGCTGGACCATGTCTCCGCTAATGGACCAGCACTGCATAGCCTTTCTGGTCTTTAAAATCAGCTTCTTGCAGCACTAGGATGCCTGCTCAAAGTGGTTGCATTGCGTTGCTGTAGCACTTGTAATTTAACACAATTTTTTCTTTTTATTTCTAAAGGCGCCTAAACAGAAATAACCTCCAGTTGCTTTCTGAACTGCTCTTTCTGGGAACGCCAAAGTTGTACAGGCTGTAAGTAGCAACAACCCAATAACTATTATTGTGGAGAATTTGGAATTAGTCTGTATTCTGTGTTGCATTATTTTTTTTGTATTTTGCCTTAAACAGGGCTAAAATACATCTAGGAACATTGATGTTTTTGTTTAAGCTGAGTACTTTCTTTGCTTTACAAGTTTTTTTTCTATTTCAAATCTAGTTTAGATACTGATAGTTGTATAACACAAAATATTGTTTCAACCATTCCCACTTCTGTAATGAAGTTTTGCTGAAAGAATACTTTGGCTTTCATTTTCTCCTGTTTATTTTTTGGTTTCTGAGTTAAAAGAAATAAAAAAATGCCTGTGGAGCTTCTGACCCACAGGTATAGCACTGTACAAGCACTTTGGTTTTGTGATGTTGTGTTTTTGTGGCTGTACACACTTGACCAGAAAAATCATAGTGCTGGCAAATGGTAGGTCTATGGAGAAGTCCCTCCTGTGTCCCCTCACAAAGACAACAAAGGTAGAAGTGTAAACTCTGGGGAGAAAAAACTATGAAATATTTTACCTTCAATAAAAATGATACCAAATTTGGTAATGAGTTTTTGTTTTGATTTCTCTGGTTTGGTGATGTTTTACGCTTTGCGATATTTTGAAGTTCATGTTTTGACCCATTGGCCCTTTCAAGACTTGAGATATTTCTGTTGCAGTAAAAATGTGGAATAAAGTTTAGATACTGATTTCTGTATTTATCTACATGGTCAGTTATTGTAAGTTTTAAGCTACGGTTCGGTTACTGTGTGTGGTGTGGAAGGGATACAACATGACATGCCTAAGTAGGCTTTGAAAGGGTTGTGCAAATTCATCTGTATTTTAATTAGATAAGTATTTGACACATTTCTTTAAACTTCAGGTGAGATTTCTGCTGTTGAAATAGCTGCTTTTATTGAGTTTCACCCCTTGTGTGTTTGGAAAAAAATGAAGGTTGGAGAAAGGGTAGGGTTCTTTTGATTTGTTTTCACTTCAGTATATGGAAGCATTCTTGAGAAGAAATGCTATAATAAAGCTTTTATTTTTAGGAGTTGATTTCTGTTTTAATGTTATGAAATAACGGTTTTTTGCCCCCTCTCATAGCAGTATGAAATGGTAAACTGAAAATTAGCGTAAACATTTAGTTCTGTGTATTTGTTTCTTTCCTTTGCTTTGGATGTATGTTTTGTTTCCAGAACTTCCCTGTAGATGCAAAGAGTTGTTAAATTACTAGGCCAGAAAGCTCCTTGAAGGCTTTTGTTCTGACAAACAAAAATATTTTCTATCCTATAATGTTATCATAAGTGGTTTTATGTATTAACAATTGAGTCTCTTTTTATAATTTGCATCAGCCGTCATAACGATATTACTTCCATCAAGAAGGCAAATGAAAGGGATTTATCACTTTATTATTCCACCTATAGTGTAATGGTTATTCTATAAATTCGTGTAAAATAGAAATGAGCCATAATTTGCAGGCAAAAATGGATGCACATCTCAGGCAAAACCATACTTGAATATATTTGATTCAGAATTGTATGTTTGATAGATGCTAGTCTTAAATCTGTAATGTACTTTGACATAAAGCACACAACTGCTCATAGCGTATATGGTGGAAAGTAAGAGATCATTGGCTTCACAGTATTAAATTTCCTCTGCCTAAGGGTTATTGTTGATCAGACCATGAAAGTGAATGTCTGGTTATAATGTATTCATGTTTAAATGAAAGTATGAGCGATACTGAAAATCTACAGTCACTTAACAGAAAATTTGTAATTAAAAAAATGTCAGGCCAACAAAGGAATTTATGCTAGTTAAGTGTTCTTTGTCAGTTTTCAGAATATTTGTAGCTTGATCACTATGAAAAGTATAAAATTTGGCTTTTTTTACCTTTGCATATGCTTTTATGTATTTACATCCAAATAAATGTATTTCTAAGGAGAACAGAAGTTCTGTAAACATAATCAATAAAATGTATAATATACTTTGGCTTCATTATTTATTTTTGGCACTTAACAGCTAATCAAACAGTGTGTGTACTGCGAGGTTTCAACATACTTTTGAGCTTCTGTGAATAATAATTACCATTTGACCCTTGGCTGTAAATGAGATGCCAGGTGAAGAAGCACATATGCTTGTTGTGTAGCCTAAATGCAATATAAAAGAAAGAGGGTACGCTGTATATGAATTATGATTAGACACAGTTGGTTGCCGCCAGCAGCCAGCTATGCTTTCCCTTTGCTGTCTGCTCCAATTTCTCTTTGGACGGGTTGAGAGAGCACTGCATGTTCAGGTCAAGATGTTTGCCTAGAAATAGTAGTACAGTTGCAGCTGTGTTTGCTGGAGCAGGAGACTAGTTTAAATAGCATTACCATTTATCCAGTCCATTAACAGAACTCTGTAAAATAATACCAACTCTGCATAAACTACAGGACAGTGTAATAAAATTACAAGCACTTGTTGACAGATGGGAAGGGTAAGTAAATGAAAGCTATAGGTTGAGAATTTAAAAGAGACAGTGCATTATTTTCTGTGCCTAAAGACACTTGATTTTCAAAGGTAATTAAACAAATTATTTTTCAGGTTACTTTCTTTCAGATCTAGCAGCCTTCCAAGAAATCTCCTGGAACTAGTTCAAAAGGGTAATTTCAGTCAAAGCAGAAACTGATTTTCCCATCAAGAGTTATCTGCAAAGGTGTTTTGACATAAATATTTCAATGGGAAGTAGTTAATGCTAAAAATAGTATAAGTAGTGCTGTAGGGTACATTAATCTTACCTTGCAAGCCATCTTTCAAAGCAAAATGTACATGAACCTCTGTTTTGATCCCATACTCTTAAAATAAAGCTGATGTTGTAAATTCCCTGCATTAAGAAATCCTTGTTCAGCAAGTATTTTTCCGGTGAGAGGGGGATGCGTTATTTTCAGTGACCCGTATGCCCACTCACACCAGCTTGTCTAGCATCAGTGATGGTACCTTAGTATGGAGAAGTCCTGCAGCCTAGTGAGTGCTTATCTGAGGCAAATAGATTTTGACTGCTTACTTGGGCTGGTTAGATCACAGTTCATTGATCGCCGTTTGCAGGATACCAAGTGCCAGACTCAAAGCTGTTTGAAAATTCAGTTTTAAGATACGTTTATTAATCAGTGACATGTAAAAGTTATTGAATTCCACACACAAAGCTTGTCCCTTTTGATTTACATTTCTTGTGCTTGGAATGAGGTTAAGTTTCCTTACTGACCAGTGTTTGCTGTCTAAGTTAGGCAATATTCGCTTTGAAAAAACAATCTTTCCAGGGAATGTGGTCTGATATTACATACATTTTCCTTCTAATATATGTACTTGAGAAGCTACAAATTGTGAATAATATGTTTCTCCTCCAAAGGAAAAAAAATCTTAATACAGTCTGATTAACAAACAGTTTTAAGATGTCTGATAGTCACTTTAAAAAAATTCCAAACAGGTAATAATTAGAGTAAAAAATACTAAATATCAAAAAACCTTTCAGAAAATATTTTAAGACAGAACAACAGCAGCAACAACAACAAAATGGACAGCATGGGGGGCCCTTGCAAAAATTCCTCCTGAATTAATTTCTGCCAGCTATGATTAAAGTGTATGGTACTAGATGTGTCAGACACCATAGTTCTCTGCTTCATTTTACTCTTGGCCTCTTTGGCCCCTGCCACAATAAATCCCACAATGGTTAGGCAGGAATTGCAGGTTACAGTTGCCAGGGTTACCGTTGTCCAGACGGGCCGACATCATTACTCATCCAGCCTGCTACCCCGAGCGCTGCTGCCCGCTCCCGGCACGGGGAAGGCTGCGGGCGGCTGCCGCAAAGAGGACGAAAGTTCTCCAGGCAGCTTTCAGGGCTGGCTTCCCAACTGCTGCAGGAGCACCTGTGATTTGCATCATGTGCATTTATACCCTTTTGCTGAGCGTTGGTTTGTTTTTACCTTTGCCAATAAAAAAAAAAATATCACCAGACAAGAATAAAAAAAAAAAAAGAAAAAAGATGGTGTATGTAAGATGTTAAAACAGTGACTTTGGAAATATCGTTTAAGTGCTGGTCTCCTTATTAAGGCTGCTGTGTTTGAGACTTGATTTAGGGTTTTGTCATATCCCCTTCAACAGTAATCAAGGCAAGTGAGATTATAGTCATAATTTGGTGGAGAGGATACTTATCTTCAGTCTGTATCTGTTTTAACAACTCTGGAAAAATTACTCGTTATCCCAAAGCCTCTGAAATCTTACTCCAACTGCAAACAGGTGGCTGTGAATGTTAAAAATCCAATGAGGAGCAAGATTGAGTTTCTGCTTTTCAAAAGGCAGTATCTCTCCTTTTGCGAGTAGATCTGCTGTTGGATAAGAGTGATGGGTAGCCTTCCGCTGTTGTATGTGCTGTAATAATGTCACAGCGTGCTGCACCTTGGTGCAGGAGTGTGCTGGATGTGCAGCAATTAAAGATTGATTGGAACATGGGTTGTGAAGCCACCTTGTTGCTAGATCCTTCCTGAAAAAGTGTCTTAGTTTTTTAGGCATTCATTTCAGTTTTTACAATTTGTTTTGTATGCTAGATTTGAGTCTTGGGCTTTTAGAAGTAAATAGACACAAAAAAAGTCTTCCACACATTGTGTCCATCCTGCCAGTGTTACAACTTCTTGTGTTTTTCTACCACAGTGATTTAGCTCAAATACAAGGTTTAAATTGTGTTATCTATCTAAACAAATAATAGGGTCATGAACAGAAAAGTTGGTAAGAACATACCATTTCTAATACTAGTTAGTTTTTGGTTACTAGCATTATTTTATTAGCATCACTTTTGAACAATGACTATAATTCTTAGAAAATAAGTATCTTTCAAAATTATTATTATTAATGAAGAGCTACAGCATATAGTATATGGATAAAATGAGTATACAGTTTTGGCTATGTAGTATTATAAGCTAGTAACTAGAAAGAAATCCCTTATTTAATATTTAAGAGTAATTACTACTTTCTTACAGTGTGGAAGGACCATTATCATAGTTTTGCTATGTCGGTGCATTGTTGCTAATACAAGATCTTGTTGCCTTAATCTAGAATATTTTTGGAGTGAATCTGGTCCCATATGCTGCAAGTCTACTGTCAGTTCTGTGAATTTTATTTTTGCTATGATTAGAATCCATAGATAAAGATAGGACTATCTAAAAATAGATATAAAAAATGTTTGTTGAGGGTCATTACCTGTAAGAAGAAACTAAAGTAACTACAAACATGTTGCCTCTGTGCTAGGTTGTAATACCTTGTCTCGGGCATTCATTTCTTGTATGGACGATCTAGGAAATAGACTTTTGTAAGACATTGTAAAGACTGATTGTTGCTTCTGTCATCTACTCATTTTTTAATCTAGAGAGGAAAGGAAATGAGGAGCTCTAATACTTCATGCAACTTGGCTTGCATCCTTTCTCTTGTTCTGCTATCACTTGCTTCTACCTTCCGTTCTCATTCTCTGCTATAATGTTTCAAAACTGAAAACTCGGTCATCCTTTACAAGTGTAGCTAAGCCCTAGTTGTGCAGGGTTAGAGATAGCAAGATGACTTTTTAGAGATGTTCAAAGTGTTGCAAAAGCTAGTACAATTCATCAGGTGATTTGTTTTTTGAGCACAGACACAAGAATTATATATATGCATTTGGTTGTACAACTTGCAGTAGTTATATCCTAGCAACAGCAAACTTTCAGCCTTAGATTTAGCTGAGTGAAAGTGTTGGTGGAACCAGAATGAAGTCAGAAAAAAAAGTAAAATGTATTATTGCAGTGTGCAATTATTCGGATTCACTACATTACTCTTCCTGCCCTTTGTTTTAGAATCTCTTAATGTGTAGGTTTTTCCTCAGCTATGCTTTCTTTTGTATTTTCACAGCACCTGCCATAATGCTGTGCAGGAAAAGAAATGATGTACCAAATATGCAGAAATCAGATTAAATGTTACTTGAAGTAATAGTCACAGACTTTTAAAATTGGAAACAAACTTTTTTCTTGTGAAAAGGCTCTCTTCGACTTGGATGCTGTATTTTTAATTTTGAGATAATTGGGAGTGTCTTTAAATTTTTGAATTTGACTTTATTTCTTTAATTATAAAACGATCATTTCATGTCTTTTTTTAGAAGCAATATTTTCTTTGCTGTGGGATAAAATGGCAAACTGGATGGACTTCTGGGGCTGTATACTAATTCTGCTATTAGGCAAATCACTAAATCTTTATGTAATCTGCATTACCAAGTGATATAGTTGACTAATTTCAGCGAAAGACATCTGTAGGGATACTTATAAGTACTGATTTTTCATTAGAACAAACACTCCAAAACTGTTTATAGTCGCTCTTAAACTTAATTTGAAAATCATGTTAAACACCAAGCAAACAAAAATATGGCTCAAGGCAATTCTCCTGGACCAGCATAAGTATCTGTGGCATTCAAAATCTTTTACGCTATTAGGTGTTGATATTTAAATAAGTCTAGTAAGAAGACATGAATCTTATTAATAATTACTCAAGTTATTCAATCCATAGCACTTTTAAAATAATGTGGTGGTATTCAGCATCACTGAGAGATTTAGTTTAGCTGTTATGGCTTTGTTACCTTGATCTGTTTGGCCCCAGGCATAAATAATTATCCTTTGTATTTTTGTTGACGTGATAGCAGTTAAAACAGAGAACTGAGATAATTGCTTTTTAATATGAAAATTAAAGTAACTGGCTTTGGGTCACCTGTAACCATAATCATGTCCCATCTGACTCAGTCCCTGGGTTGTTCCTGGAGGGTTAACCTTGAAAGCTTGGGCAAATTGTGATATAGGAAACCTTTTAGGCAGGAGGTAAGTAGGAAACTAAATCTCAGTGAAGGAAGTAATGAAAAGTAAAAAGGCATGTCGGAGGAAATGCCGTTATTATGTGGTGCAGAAACATGGTGTGAAATGTTATAAAGAGGACATCTGTAAGTCTCGGCTTGCACAGAGTGGACATTTAAGTGCAGCCATGTCATCTTGATTAAAAAAAGAATAGAAAAGAGGAATAAATCAGGCCAAGGGAAAATGTGAAAGTATAGAGACTTGTCCCTATGATGGTAGATTTCTTCTGCAAGTGGAAGATTAAAGCCTAAAGTAACTGAATAGCTGAGAAAAGTCCAAAGAAAGGTTGATTGCTTCCCCTCCAACAGTTCCAATTGATTGAAAAAAGCCTAATTTAAAGTTCTGTTTGTTCTGTGTCGTACACCATCAGAATTTTCTTTTAGAACTGGGGGAATGCTCTGGAAGAGAAAGAATCGAAGGATAAAAAGTCATTGCAGGCCAACAATTGCTCCTAATCCTCACAAAATGCTGGAGAAATTAAATTTATTCTTTATTGCTCAAAGTGTTACCTAGGTCACTGGACGATGGGAAAATTGAACTGGAAGTCGAGTAGGCACAATCTTTGTTTTGTGTCTAGATGCTTAACCTTAGACATGACAAGGCATCTTAGTGTGTTGTGGGAACTTGGTTCAGAGTATTAACACCAGGACGTTTATTACCCTGGATTTATAATAGGCTGTGCTGTCAGTAGATAAAAATGTTGTGTTTACATTTCAGTGTTAAATGATCATTTAATTAACACCTAAGGAAAAAAAAAGCCCTTGTGAAATTCTTAGCAGCTTTTATTGTTGGTTTCCTTGGAGGCTTTAATATCCAAGTTACGCTGCAGTTGCTTCTATAAGTACAGCTAGAAAAGACGTTTATGAATGTAGTCAAGAAGGACAGACAGTTTAACCCCTGTTGACCCTTCATCCTGAATGTTGATTTATATAGCACTTTAAATGCATTGAATTTGTTTTAAAGCTTCTCTAAAGTTACTCGCACAGCATTTGGACACATGTATTTTTCCATTTAAAAATATCCCCAAAGTGTCCATTCTTATAAAGAATGTTGTTTTTTCCTAGAGAATTACTAATGCATGTATTACAGTAGTAAAAAAAGATTGTTGTTTTGCTAGATTTGTCTGTAAGTTCTTAATAAGGGCGTATGAACTTTTGTAAGAAAAAAAGGTTTGAAACAGACAACATATCATGCACTGCTTGTAGTAGCCACTGTCTGAATTCTTCAAAAGAAGTAGGAAATTGGCAAGGGAAACATTACCACTTTAGCTAGCACAGATCTACTTTCATATGTTCTGTTGTATCAAAGAAAGTCAAGGCTCTCTACAAGCTTTAATTTGCTTTTGGTCCTTAATAATGCTTTTTGTTGTAATGTTCATCTACAAATGCTTCTTGCAATAATGTTGCTCTATAAAGCACGTTTGAATAGTTTGTTGCATCCTAGAGCTAAAGCCAGATGAAATGCTCTTTGTTAAAGAGCAGCTGCTCTTCAACTGATGTGTTATTATAAACACACTGTAGTGAAAACTGAAATTACAGCTAGATTTAGAGATTGTTGTTTTGGGGTTTTTTTTTTTAGGGGTGTATTTTTAATCAATCCCTGCTTAGGGGATAAAACCCTCTACTTTAAACCACGTTAATAGATTAATAATAAATAACAGCATAGCTTAACTCAATTATTGATGTCCCACACACTTTTTGGTATACTTTTTGGTTTTGCTGATGATCGTATCCTTTACACATGTCAATAACTGAGCTGGAAAACTTAGGAATCTGCTGATACGGTAAATGTTCCTTTTCTCCACACAAATGACAAACCATCCAACACTTGATGAAATATTAAGCTGCAGTGCAAGTTCTGTCTTCTAGTGGGATTTCAATGTTTTTCAGACTTCTCTGAATATATTTGTTAAGCTGAAATTCAATATTCAGATAGAGACTTGCCAGTTACTTCCATTTGATTTTTGTCTGAAGTGTTTGACCATTTACAATTAAAGCAGTGTATCACTGTCTGAGCACATTTTTCAGTTTTTCAATTGAGAAAAAAATTCTGCAATGTCCATTCCTGGAATTGGCATGTCAAATGGAGTACTTAGGATACGCTTAGCATAGGTTAGAGAGGCTTACCCTGTACTGTGGTTAGATCACTCTTCCCTTTGCAGTCCTGGTAGAGATTTTAGGTTTGTGAAACTGGTGAATGGTTAAGATGAGTAGAGTGTGCAGGAAGACATAGGCTAAACTTTCCACAGGCAGACTGATAGACTACAATGAAACTACGCTGAACTGTGTGGGACTGGTGAGCAGGTCACATTGATTACCTAAGTACCAATTAAAAGGGCGCTCATTATGGTAAGGAAAAGTGCCAATATACAAAATGCAGTATTTGGTCTCTGAGGAGAGCTGAAGTAAGGGCTGCAGCAATGAACAACCCAGACTGGTGTCCTGATCCTTGTAGCTGTTATAAGGATACCGGAGCTGGGGCTGGCGGTTTTATTTGGGAAAGGCTGCTTATGAATGCTGAGCGGAGTTTATTCTCTCCCCCAGACACTTGAGGGGCCTTCTCTGCTAATGGCTGTTCAGACCCACCTCGTGGGGAATAAAGCTGGGACTTGCTGAACTCTTTTCATCTTTACAGCCAAGCCCAGGTGCAGGCCCTCCCTGGCTCAAGGGTGTTTAAAGAACCATGCTCTGAAGGCTTCTTTCCATGGCCCTTAATCTTTAGGGGGAAGAAAAAAGGGGCTGAAATGGGAGGGGGTAACTTCTGGTTAAGTACTCCTTGAGGATTTGCAGGGTAATATGTACAAGAGACAAAATCTTGCTTCATTCTTCTCATTTCCCCTTCTGTCCAGACAATTCAATGACATTTTTATTTTTACTGTGAATGTCTAATCCATACAGTTGTATGGAAGGGCTGCTTGCACTTTATAAGGTAGCATGGATGAGGAGAGGTTTGAAGGCAGCTGTTCAGTGCTTTTAGTACTTTAATACAGCTGAGACAGAAGAAAACAACCCTTTTTTTTTCCCCTTCTGTGGACTTTTGTAGGAGTGTTGGATAGCTGGAAGGGATTTAGATAGTTGATTGACCTCGAAACTGAAAAGGTTGCATCTCAAGTTTGGTAAGACCCACAGGGAAGGGTTGCAAAGGTAGGATAACAACTAATGTAATGAAGGGGTATTTGTAACAGCTGATTCTCAGAGGATAAAGATACGGAAGGCTAAATGGAGAGGAAAGAGTTAAAGTGTGTGTCTTAAAGTGGAAGGAAAAAAATACGAAAAGCTTAGCAACACTAAAGAAGGTGATTTACTTGAACTAATAAAATAACACACTCAAACACACTCATGTATGTTGCAGGAAAGCAGTGAGCATTTCTGAGATTGGAGACAGTTCCTGTCTGATCCTTACTACTTCTACGTTAGCATTAAATCTGGTCCACGATTAACTGGTTCTGTCATATTCTATCATGAATTGTGCATTCTTTGTAGAGACAAGAGACTGACTTTCCTCCTTGACTTTAGTCATGTGTCTGTAAATTCAACAGAGCAAATACTTCTGTGTAACTCTCCTGTTCTATAACTTGTTATAGCAATGGTACTCTCATCATTGATGTTCCTACAACACAAGAATAAAACAAAAGTACCACTCAAATATCATTTTTTAGGTCAGAGATTCTTAAAAATGAAAAACCAGAATGAAGCTGGGAGCCTACCAAATCTAGGTAGGAATGCTTTGCTGCTTGATCTCCAGTACAGTGTTCACATCAGAGGAGCAGAGGCCAAAACTTCTCATGTGACACAGAGTGCTGAGCTGTTGTCTCACAGCTGAATTTTACTTTTGTATGTAGGTTTGGCAGATGTCAAATTTAAAATTTGTCTAAAAGAAAGAGATAACTATAGTGTTGCTCTTCCTTTGGCTCACTGATGAGGGTAGTCAGACACAGTCAAATTTGAGGGCCTATCTGCCAAAGCAGGTCATCTTCACCATTCTGGCTCATAACAGTGGTTTTATTTGTGCAAAAGAGGAGAATCTTCCACCGTGTTATAAGACTTCTTGGGTTAGGAAATAATCAGAAGATATACAGCTGTTTTAAGATCTAAAATAAAGAATAATGTTAAGTAAACTTGTTCAGCTAGTGTGCCTTATTGAGATGAAAGAATTTTACAATATGCGGTGTACTGTCACCTTTACTTTGAAATCTTGCATACAAAATTAGGGTCAAAGCTGCTGGGGTATGGCCAGTTGGGCCACACACTTAGAGTTTTAGATAAGGCATTGCAGTGAAGTACTTACTATTGAGTCCATTGTTCTGTAGCCTGTTGATTACTGATCTAAACTGTGTAAACAGCACACCAGTAAATTTTGTTAGAGGAAATAATACTAAGGGATTTAAATAGTAAATAAATTATGCCAGGATTATTTATCCTGTGGATATGGACTAGAGAATGTGGGAAAGGCAAAATAGCTGTGGTGAAATTGAGATTATGATCACTGGGGAGAAAAGAGAGTTTGAGTACTCTCTCTATTGTAAGAGACTTAATGATGATAATAGCCGTAAATGTGCAGTGCAGCATGGAACAATAAAATCATGCAGTTTTGTGCCTGTGTATCAAAGACTCTGCAGGAAATGGAAAGGAAAATATTTTTAACTACTCCATGTAGTTTTACAAAACCAATGGCAAGGTAGGATGCAAGTGTTGTGGAATGTTCACTTCAAATGCATTTTTTCCATTTTGTTGTGACATTGAAAACACTAGGATTTTGGCTACACTGAGTTTTTGTCTGTTTTCTTGTAATTAAGTAGCAAAACTTATTGTGGTGGGTTTTCCTCCCCCTGCCCCCAAAATGAACTAAAACTGAACTGGATTTGAGTGATGGGGAAGGCTTTAAAATGCGTATGTGCTGTTAGCTTAGTTATGTAAGAGTAGAATAGTGAAAGAATGGCAATAATGTGTATGCACATATATGGGGGGAACAAAGAGCAAAACTGGGAGAAATGTGATTGAATTAGGAGGTTGATTGGTCAAGAAAAGATTTCTGCAGCAAGTTGCAAGTCTGTGAGATGGGTGACCTAAGAAGGATTGTTTGGCATATATTCAGTACTCTAGTTAAAATACTAGCAATGCTTCCAGATACATGAATTCTTATCAAGGAAATGGAACTTGACAGTCTGCTGGAATTAAATTCAGAAGATACAACATTTAGGAGTAACAGTGGATGTTGAATTTTCACTGTAATAGCAGAAAATCAAAGCTTTTTCTGCCATTAATTTTACTCACTGCTGGTCTCCTAACCATTCTGTTTACAAGCTGTCTTCATAGTGATTTTATCCACAAAGGTGCCAAGTGGGGAGAAAGGCCTAATTCTGGTTTGCAGTATGACAGCTTGCACTATTGTGTTTCATGCAGTGTATTTCAATAGGATGGAGCAAGCATTGCTAACAAGCAGTAGTTCTGATACCTAGATAGACCCTAGATAGTGACTTGGTAACAGGGAGAAAATTCTGAAACATGAATAATCTAACATTTACCTGAAAGTGGCAAATAATGTATTAGGAATCTGCTGATTGCTGATTTGCCTCTTCATCCAGGGAAGACTATTTTTCTTACTAGAGCTGCAGATCATCATGATAGTTTGCAGTAGGATTCAGTCTAGACAGCCTTTCAACACTGGCAGATAAGTGTTGGTGTTATCAATGAGTTATTTCACATTTATCCTAAAAAATGTAGATTATAGTACACAAGAATTGTTATTCATTTTAATAAACAAAACTAGAAAGTATTTTGTATTGAAAAAAAAAATCATACAGTTCTGTTACTGCTACTGTAAAAGACTTTGAAGTTTGTTTCCTGAAGTAAAGCACTACTAGCATAACCACTCAGTTCTGTGTATTCCCTGGAATAGGAATTTGAGTGTTCATAACTCTGCCTTTCATGGATACAGCAAGGCCTTAGTATGTGATGTGTGGGTGTGCAAATGCATTAGCGCTGGTAACTCTTTGGGCCTTCGTTATTGATGTTTAAGGTGTTGATGTATTAAAACAAAAAAACAACGAAAGAGCCAACACGCCAAAACCAAAAAAGAAACCCCAGTCGAAGGCAAAAATGCAATAAAGCTGGAGATGCCTATGTTGAAAAGATTTCTTTGAGTTTGTCCAGAACAAAGTAGTTAAGATAAATACTATCTGTACCCATTAAATGCTGCGTTATTATCTGATGAATTATAGCAATGCATTTGGAACTTAGTGTCTTCATATAGAGAATAAAAGTCTGGTGCTATAGTTCCACTTTATGGTTCCTTAGAAATGTGAAGCTATTTTACTACGTACTTTGTTGAAAATGGAACTTAAACTAGATTCTTGTAACAGTATTCAGTGCCTCTTGTTTTGCACAATCTAGCTGTGGGTGGGATTGTTTTGAAAGAAAGTCTGCTGTTCTTAATCTGTCTTTTTTGTTCACTTTACTTGCAGTTTTTAATTATGGTTGTATGACTGTATTTGTCTATTGTGTTTTATTTTGGCTTCTGAACTTGGGATGACTTTCTTATTAGTTTAATAAATGTGAATGTTGCAGAAAACTCTTTTTAATGGTGTAACATCTCATTCTGTGTGGTAGTAGTGGAGGTCCTGTGTGAATTTGGCAAGTATTTAAACAAAAAGGGAGAATAGTTTTGGTATGCCCAAAGGAAGATACAGACAGAATATAATCAATGTATCCATAGTGCTCAAGTGTTTGCTCAACAGAATTTTGGTACTCTATGGTGAATGAAGTTGCCTGGATCTGCTAGGAATATCTTCCCTTCTAAATCAAGATATATAAAACCCTGGGTCTGTTTTCAGTGAATATAGATAGGAGAAGAAACTGTGTACACAGAAAGCTATGACCAGTAATTAAAAAAAATGTAACGAACTAGGAAAATGTTTCAGTTTAATTTGGGTGGCTCAGAAGGTTGAAAGGATGTTCTGAATTTGGTTTCAGTTCCTCACCAGAGGAAAATATTGTATAACCAGAAAGCACATTTTAATTGATGCTTTGTTTTGCTTTATCCTTAATTACAATATCCTGCTGGGTGTAGTTTTATCAGCAGTGCTTTTGAGATTGTGTAATGTTTAGAGAGGATTACACTACATAAAACTTTCCAAATATGAGACTTTTTTAAAAAAAGGAAATGTGATGTAAATTAACTGTAGTTTTGAAAAGGAATGTGGCAACCTTTTTTGGGGAGGTTTAAAGTATGTATGATAAGTATGCTTTTTGGTCTGTTTAATGCTTTTTTTGATTTGTTTTTGGGTGTTATGCTGGAGATGTGCATCTGTAGAAACCTCTTCAGAAGATATGAACTGTAAAGGGTAAGAAAATATCTATTTGTGCTGAAGCTTTATACAGAGTTGGTACTCTGAAATAAGCCTAGGTAGTGTTTGAACACATGGGATTTTCTTAAAATAAACACAGCCGTGAAAGGAAAATGTGATAATGACTTGATGATGATGAGTGTCTGCTGTTACGGGTCCAGTGAGATGCAAGTGCCAACACCCCAGCCTCTACACCATGATCCAAATTGTAACAAAGGAATTTGGCAGCTCTGATGCAGCTATGTGAATGTATTACCATGGCTATGAAGATAAATAGTTCCAGAGTGGAAATACTAACAAATATTTAGTCATTTCCAAGCAGATTAGAAGTGAAAATAGGCGTACTATAGGAACAGAGATAAATAGGAAATACATCTCCCAAGTACATGTGTTCCATTCCTGTTTCCCTGGGCTGGTTCTTCCTGTTAAAAATTAGTGTATTTAGAGAGATTATATGTATGCCCTTTGTAAAGGTCACATCCCAATTTCTTAATTTCTTCCAACTTCCTTCCTGCTCTTGCTCTCCTGTGACTCTCCTCTTATGCAAACATCAGCCTTGATTAAAGCCTGAAGCTTGCTGAAAAATTTCTGTACTGAATTGTAGACTGGTGGGCTGTCCGATAACCATGAACTGCCTAATGAAGTGCAAGAATTCAGATTTATTCTCAAGGGCAGGCTCCCCCTTGTGGGTGCTCAGCCGGTTACCTCCCAGCCTTCCATGAGCTTTCTAACCTGCACTAACTTAACCTACAATTCTACCCTGTATTTTTTTGTTAATATCTGTATGTAATTCCGAAGAAATTTTTTGTATTCTCAAGTAGTTTTCAAGCCAGACTGGCCTGAAAACTCTTTAACTCAGAGAGCAGATTTGTGGAGTGGGAAAAATATTACCAGAACACAATGATCTTAACTTTTTTGCTGTTCCTGTTTTTGATGCAATCCTGTCTACTGCTTTTGGATATAAACAAATGCCATATAAATTTGATATATTAGAGTTTTCTAAATGTTCTGCTTAGCTTCTCTGCTAAATAGGTTCATGTCCTGTAATGGATGTCTACCATATGGTACTGATCCCTGTGGTGAGTATCAGCATTGGCGGCTGGCAGATTATTTTCCATCAGGTTCTCCAGCTTCCTATGCCAAAGATCAGGGAGAACTGTATTGCTTGGGTGGAATGAGGCGTCTTTTTGTTTGTTTTGAATGGTGCTACAGGATTTTGCAATGGAATCTGGGCCGTGGCAGAATTCAGATTTTCAGAATTTAAAATTCAGAATTTCAGAGTTAGAATTTCAAACTGTGGTGAAAACAATTTTTGTGCTTTCTCCACTTGGCTGACTGTTTCTTGCAGGGTGTTTAATGCAGCCCACTGAGTTGACTTATTTACATGGGCTTAAGAGGCTTTTCTCCTTGCTTGCTAGCCCAAGCTGAATGACTCATCTGAGATCAAGCTGTTGACAGAGGAGATGCTTTTGGAGCTGCAGATGGCACTGCCAGCATCTTAATGAAGTCTGGTGCCAAGGGAAGCATATGAAAAATGTAGGAAATAATACTGTAAATTGCATGTGAATCTTGAAAAATGGTGATGTGTCTGTAGATGAAAGATGTTGTGCATTTTTCATAATGACGAGGAAATCGATCTTCCCCAGTTTTCCATTTCCATCAGTGCCAGCTCTAGCCATAAAGATTTCTTTATGGCCTACCATTAATTGGGCTGATGAATCAAAGGGGTAATAGTTTTAAACTAAAAAAGGGTAGATTTAGACTGGATATAAAGAGGGAGTTTTTTATGATGAGGGTGGTGAAACACTGGCACAGGTTGCCCAAAGAGGTGGTAGATACCCCCTCCCTGGAAACATTCAAGATCAGGCTGGACAGGGCTCTGAGCAACCTGATCTAGTTGAAGAAGTCCCTGCTCGCTGCAGGCGAGTTGGACTAGATGACCTTTAAAGGTCCCTTCCAACCCAAAGTGTTCTATGATTATATGAAGTGAATGACAGTCTGATGGTAATATGCTTATGTCTTGAAACTTGGAATCCTTCTGGTCCTTCCAGTTTCCCTTTTTCCTATCACAGTACTAGCAATTATTGTTCTAATGTACACATATGGGATCCTGGCTGAGGGAGCTGAACTGTATGGTTGTTCATTATCCTCAGATTGTTCTCATCACCTAAGCTGTTGTTTACTGTTTTCACACATTTTTCTGTGTGAAACATGTAAGGTATCTGCTTCTTCCTTCTTGCAGAGTTAATACCAACAAGCAGTGCAGCCTGTGTAGTGAACCAGAACCAAGAAATTTGGCAAATTATGTAACTCGCTTTATAGATGGTCACTTGAAAATGCAGATTATAATTCCCAGGAATGTTGTTCAGAGATAAAATATTTGTAAAACATTCCAGATATGAAGAATTCACCTTGCATATATGAATTACGACATGCCTTATTTACAAAGTCATCATCAGATTTATATTTGGAGGTAGATGCTATGGTTACTCCTGTTTTCATGGACAGATATTTTGTCTGGCCAGCTGTTAGAGCTGCAGGAGTCTTCGTTTCTTCAGGAAATGCAAGCTTGCCAAGCCTGAACCCAGAGTCACGGAACTGGTACTATTTCAGTACAGAAATTTCTGTTTCTTCACCGATACAAACTGTGACTGCACACTGCAATCGAACCCGCAATTTGACAGTGTTCTAGATTAAGTTTCCTGGGCAGTCAGGAGTAGCTTTGCTAGTCAAATCCACTTTTTAAACATCGTGGATCAATGAAACAAGAAATTGTGCACAGAAATAGAGGATCATTTAATGGATACCAGCCATAATTTCTGATTATACTTGTTCATCTTGTATAACTTGTCAGAGCTCAGGGGATATCATTTTTAGTCATGCTTCTTCCATTCTTCAGCTGTCAACTTCTTCAAATCTTTGGGCGCAGTGAAAGCTTTTTGTCTTCTCAGTTTCTTCAGTATAGTATTTCTCATCACTGTCCTGAACCTTGGTGTGACCTTACTTGTTGGGGACTTGCAGTGTGATCTCAGCTAACAGACACTGTGATGTCTAGATTTCTGTCTTTTCTGGAGAAGATGACTTTCTCCTGAACAATTTTCTCTCCTGCATTTTTAATGGAAAATGTGGTTAGTCTAGCTTTCTTTACTTTAAATGATTCAAAGATGCTTTGTGTAAGAGAAAGTATTTTATTTTTTCTGTGGGAAGCATGCAGTGGAGCAGAAAAACAAAAATTACCGGCTGACTTTGAAGACATACACGCATACTTATTAACACATCTTTTTTTTTTTTAAATAAATGGAAATGATACTTGAAAAATAAACAAGTATTTTAAATAACTATAGGAGATTTTTTACATGTAACTTTCCTAACTGCCCAAAGGTAACCATGACATTACTTCTAGTTCCTTGTGCATGTTAGTGGCTTTAATTTAGTAGATTTGCTAAATGTGTCTATCATGGTGTTAAAAATTTAAATTACCTAGGTTTGTGAAACTGCTCCCAAATACAAGGGATATTTGTAGAAAGCTGGATAGACTGACAAGTGATTGACAGGGTAAACAGTCCCACTGTGTTCTGATATCCCATGCCGTGGTGCAGTGCTACACATACCACATAAGCCTGAGGAAGTAGCTGCAATCCAATTTTTATTAAACTCTTAGTGCCAATGTATCTTGACACTGTTAATTAGGAAACTAAATGTACCACTGTTGTGTTTTTCATCCTTTCTTTAGGAAGCTTCACTGTTATGTTGCATTCCTATAAAGCCTTAGTGTGATACAACCTAATAGTGATGTATTTGTCAGTAGTAATAGAGGAAATGTTGGCAAGAGGAAGTTCAGACATTGCATTTTCCTATGTTTGTTTCTAATAACTTCATTATCCTATTCTTTTCATGTGAAAAATCATTAAATTACAAAAGCCTTGCTTAGTGTAGGGTAGTACCTGTTGTCCTAATCTGCCACCAAAATAAGACCCATCTAAAAAATAAATTTGAAGTCTATGTAGCTCTTAACGTTCCCTAACAGAGAGAGGCACAGTTTTGCCCTCCTCTCACACTCTCTTTCTCCCACCTTCCTCTCTGCCATACCCACCAAAATCAAACCAACAACCACAAAAAAACCCTCTGGAAAGACAGATTCATTGGTTCACCCTGAAGATCTTTGCTTTGTAGTGTGAAGACAAGATTGGTAAGTCCCAGGATATGAGGATTGTCAGGACTAATACTGTGTTTTGCAGCTGAAGATGATAATTGCAAGTTATTTTTCTTTGCTCAAGTGTCATGTATTGAAGGCTTTGCAATTTGAACTTAATACCTGTAGTTCTCCTAGGAAGCCATAAGGAAGCATGTGTAAATTTTAGGACAATGCTGCTACTTAATCTTGAGGTGTCACATCTGGATCACATAGCTGTGCATCTACCACATGGTTCACATCTCAGGTTAAGGGGGCTGGTGATGTTATCTCGCGAGCTGGATCTTTTGCTGTGAACAAGGCTCCACATCTGTTTTTAGACTAGGCTCTCATTTCAAACAAGCAGCCCTCTTTTCCATATTGCCTGAAGATTTCATCCAGTTTGACAACTTTTCTTTTCCTACTTAATCTGAACTGAATAGGCCATGGCCAACTGTGTTAAACTGTGCTAAGACTGTGATAAGTAGTATTGTAGTTGAGGTGAAAACTTCTCTTCACCTTTTTTTAGTGCAGAGAGGTCCAAAACGTCAAGTGAACAGAGTCTTCTCGCAGTGCTACTGTTTTCTTTTCAAAAGCAGTATCTTTAGGTTTTTACCCTTAAGTATCTCTTTGTTAAATACAATATTTTCACTTTGCTTCTTCATAAAATGTCGGTGTCCTGCTGTAACCTTGACATATAACTTATGAGATTTTGATTGTGGATGATTAGATAGTGACCTGCACAGTGGACTTTGCCCTAAAAGTGTAGCTTTTGTGGTCATAAGTGTTAAATGAACCAGCATAGACTGGGGAACTCTGAGCATAGCGCAGAACCTATAGTTGCAAATGCTGTTATGGCTGAGTTAAAGGGAAAATGGATTTTGGCAATGAAATTGGAACTTTCTTTACACAGTGTGTGCTACTACCTTCCATTGAACCTGTCCTTTACCTTCCCCAAGTGCTTTGTCAGGTAGCAGCAAAACCTACAGAATTGGGTCAGGCTCATTCTGCTGCCTATTGCAAAAGTGCTGAGCAACAGCTGGAGCTCTTGGAAGGATGGGGGACCCAAGCAGAGAGTGGAGGAGAACACTGTAATTCAGGCCCTTTCCACTCCAGCAGAAGCACGGATGCTTCTGGCAACTGGGAAGAGGAGGGCAAACTCCTTTTTTCAATTACTTCTCTGCTACAAATAGTTTACTAGCTCTTAAATGGTTTTCTAGAGAGAGCTGAGGAGAAATATTAGCTGTCTTCCTAAAGGTCATTGTTGGGGAAAACCTAGCTTTTTCATTTTTTCATTTGCCTTTTGGACATGTTGGGCCTTGTCTTCAAATGTTTTTGATCCACTGTTTCTGCTTCCTCAGAGACAAGGTTGTAATAGCTATGAACACCAAGAAAGAAGAGGGTGACTGAATAATTGATAATAGGGTAAGGGACTTTTCACAAGAGCTATAAAATAGAAGGAACAAAACTGCATCTAGAAATAACTAAATAGAGAACTGACTGACTTACGTGTGGCAGTTCAGTTGTGGATGTGTTTGGTTGTTTTTTTTTGCATTGGCAAGAGTCTGTGTCGTTAGTGCTTTTTACTTTGGCAGTAGATAGGAGACTTCTTATTCAAGCATTGTTTATTTGAATCTTTCATAACAGAACCCAAGTATTTTAATGACAAAATCATTGTTTTCCCTAATAACCTGATTTGCAAAGGTAAATGTTCATTTTCCAGAACCTAAAAATCTCTCATTAAGAAAATTCCGAAATAAGGAAAAACTCTAGAAGCATTTTTTGTATAACATTTTCCACCCTTATGTGCATTAATGCCTCTACCATCCAAACATACAGCTTAATATGAAAATAACTGATTTTTCAAAAGGTTTTGGGCCAAGTACTCAGTTATCTGTAACCTGCAATAAAGAAACTTAGGAACTAGAGACATTTTTAAAGCATGTATGTGAATGCAGAAGATAAATTAGTAAGTGTAATTTCTTGCACTTCAGAACAGTGCTGAAAGTAGTACTAATTCTTGACACTTTGATTCTGATTGCATTGATTAGGTTGGACATCTAATTGCTGAATGAATTCAGAATTCACAAACTGGATGAAATTTAAAAATACTTTCAGAAACTATTTTATTTGAGTTAATAGAATCAAGGTGCCTGATACATTGTCACTACAAGCTGTTTTCTGAATGAAATAATTTGCTTTACTTCTTTTAGATTATAGAATATTTCAGTTCTAGAATTTGTAAGCTAAAAAGTGCTCCTCAGGACTGTGTTCCTCATTCAGTGCTATTTTTGTAGTCTGCATTTTTGCCTGTGGGAAAGTTCTAATAGGTAGTAACTGGTATTCTATTCTAAAATAATAAGATTGTCCTACTTCATCATCAGTCCTGTTAATTGCATGCATTAATGTAAAATTATTTTGTCTCTTAATGTTCAGTAAATACCTGCCTGATTTCTAATAAAAGTGTTTTTGTTGTGCAGTAGTTATTTTATGTGTTTAGTGGGAAGATGGCTGTAATTACAATAGTATTTAATCTTCTGATGACTTGCGTTAATCTGATGTAAAAATACCTTTGATAAAACATGACTTTAAAATGGCTTTTTTCCTAGTGGAGCTTTCTAAGATTCTTATGTAGGTTTTTGGGGGACAGTGTCCTGAATTATGAAGGATTATTATGAATTATGAAGCAGATTATTGTAATTGCCACTGAAGGAATAGCTTGGATTGAAGGAACAGGAAAAAAAGGTTAAAAAGTCATTGCATTTCCTTCTGCCTTCAGGGTTCCCCATTTCTTCCTGCCTATTCCAGAGGCTAATATACCTGCCACCTCTCTGGAAGTCTAGGGTTTTCCTGGCAGCAAAAAGTCTCTTTGCAGACCTTGCTCTAAATTTGGATTTCCTCACCTCTCTCCTGATCTGGTAGTGGTAACTTGTTTCTGCCAGTCTGTGCTTTGGGTTAGCTAACTGAGTTAAACTATTCTATATGTGTTTGAAGTCTGGCCCTATCTAGGAGCAATCTCCTCTGAGATCCAGATGAAAAGGGCAAGGCTGGAAGGGTCATGTCATAAAAGATTCTTTCTGACTCCTTAAATGGTTTTAAGGAGATGGGAGTGGACGCAAATGGGCTATCCCCTACAATACATTACTTTGATCAAGCTGTCTTTGCCACCATTTATCTAAATGATGGTGACATATTTTTAAAGTAAATTGTGGAACTCAAATACTTCAAGTGAGTTTGGTAGTTCTAGTCTGCTAATGTTTATATGTAAGTGCATTTCTGCTTGAAGCTCAGTAGTGAAGTTAGGACGAGGGTAAGGTTGTTGAGAACCTACGTTGCTGTGAAGTTTTTTCTCTCCAGTGGGATGCAGCGTGATGTTTTTCACATGTTTATCTTAAGTGTAAGGCCATGTTGCACTCCAGTAAACTCATGTACGGTCATTGGCATCAGTAGTTCATGCCCTACTTTTTTGTGTGTTGTGTGGAAATGGGACAGGAAGACTGGCCTTCTTGAAAAAGATAGAGGAATGGATGTGACCTATGTCCCATTTGTTATTTATACTGTTTCCCATGGCATTCTCATAAATGATATAAAGAAGTAGGATTAGATAAACCTTTATCAGCTATCCTCCTAGTTGGAACTTCTCTCTCGGGAACACTTACAGACCATTCATTGTTAGGCTGAGAAGACGTCTCAAGTGCAGTCCTAGATCCATTTATGTTTTAACCACCTGAGTAATGCAGTTAGCCTAATTTTTTAACATGCAAGGATGAGGCCACATGGGTGGTGGGTGGCTGCTGCGAACACCTCAGTTGAGACTGGAGTTCATGACACCTGTGATGTATTGCACAGATGATCTGAAATAAACTCATAAAATACAGTGAGGATCAGTGTTGAGAAGGAGAAATGAAATACGGAAAATATAGACAGGTAGTATGGCAAAACAGAACTTGAGTGGTTTTGGGGTCACAGGATAAATTGTGAGTCATAGTTCTGTTGCAAAAAAGGCATATACACTCTGACCTACTAAAGGTCCTGCTGTACATATGACACTGGAGGTGATTTATCCTCTTCTGTTACTAGCAACTAATTGTTTTTTTCATTTCACTCCAGCAACTTCATTTGGAGTGATGAATTTAGGTTGAAAAGTAGGAAATACTTTCTAATATCTGAATTAGTGGAAGGGTACCAGGGATCCTGGAAAATACACGTCAGTGGATATTTTGAAGAATGGATTGGTAAGCATCTGGTAGTGGATGGTTTAGCTATAAACTGATTGAGGTAGATAAGCATTAGGAGAGCTCTTTTCAACATTTTTCTGTAACTGTAAGAAAACTGTAGTAATTTTAATAATTATTGATGATTTTACCAAATTCAACATGAAATGATATTTAGTCATACTTAATACAAAATACTTTTCTTATATAAACTTGGTTAATTCACAGATGAAATCTTTTAGATAACAATCAGGTTTTCTTTCTTCTGAGTTTCACCTTGCTAAGCCACAAACTAGGTTATAGAAAAAACTAAATTATTTATACTGTTGTGACTTCATTCCTATTGCTCAGTTTAATAATGTAACAGAAGAACACACATTCATTTCTTGAGTTGTAAGCTTAACCAACCTTTTTTCCCCCTCAGTGGACTATTCTTTTTTTTGATCTGCATATAAGTTACAGCATCACTATGTTAAGTGCTCTGGTCTGTCCTATTTTAATTCCGTTGTTGAATTCATGTACTGCTACCCTACTGAAGCAGTAATTGCTTTAGTAGGTGGAATGCTTCTTTTGTAGAATGTAACTATGAAAAGCTATGGAATGGCATTTAACAAAGCTAAAGGTAGTGTTGCAGCAGCAACAGTGAAGTTACGTGGCCTCTCAACCCATTTGTCAAGCTTCTGCTTTTGACAGAGAAAACATCATTAAAAAAGTATGCATTTTACTCAGAGTAGTGTAGAAATACAAACCTTCTGAAATACTTAAATAGTGAAAAAGCAGGTGAAAGTGGAAAGAAAGGCTTTAATATTAAAAAGGCTTAGATCTTCTTCTGAAATTCCTCTGCTGTTCCTTATTTCAAAACTTCTGCTAAGGTTTATATTTTTCTGCTATGCCTTCTACATCTTATTAGGACTGGAAAAAAAGTTCATTTAGATTGGCATTAGAACCATAAAAAGAGTTGTTTTCGTATCTACTGGCCTCTTATTTTTAAGCTCTCACTCCAAAATAATGCAGTGTGTGTCACTGAAGATTTTCAGATAGTTTTCAGGCTGTTAGTTAGCTCAAAGATCTGGCAGTTTCTGTAATGGGGTGGGGGAATGCAAACAGAAACCCAGCCCCCCCCCCCCCCC
>Ga0065711_1030109_pt1 | contig 33666 bp, 16 predicted proteins | sample Hoacrofraction12_FD_59098 | JGI IMG/M metagenome (GOLD analysis project Ga0065711, IMG submission 59098) | Hoatzin crop microbial communities from Cojedes, Venezuela - Epithelial fraction 12 v2 (version 2) | ecosystem: Host-associated > Birds > Digestive system > Esophagus > Crop | place...
CCCCTGCCTCTGTACTATTAAAATACAGTGGAAAAGACTAACTTTATCTCTAGTGACATGCTTCCTTTGGCAAAGCAGTGTTTCCTTAGGCAAAATTAGTGAGACTTTTTTTTTTTATTACTTTCTGCTTCTTGAAGTGCCATTAACAGCCATAGGAAATAAAGAACAAGGTACCTTAAACTGTCCTTGTAAACTTTATACAGCCACTTAAAATGAAGCACAGTAGTAATTGATTTCCAAAAGGTTGAATTTTATAAAAATTTTTGTCGCTCAGTGAGTATTTCTCTCTGCTTAGCCAATGCACAATGCCTGGTCTCTGGAAGGCCTTGTGCCCTCTGTCTCTGCTCTTGTTGCTCTGGCATTCTCATTTCGCCACTCACACCAAATACATTCATGGTTAAAGCATCGATAGTTAAAGCAGTGTTAGGTCCAGAAACTTTATCTTCATGGACAGGGATGGTATTTGCCATTGTTATAGCAGCTGCACAAAAAAAATGTCCTACAGTATTAAACAGAAGGACTATGTTTTCAGCTTTCTCCTTATTTTGGAAACTGTTTGGATTACTAAAATAAAAACAAAACTGTACAGGCAGTAATTTAGATGCCTGAGAGCAGGAATTGTTGTTAAAAAATTCATTATGTTAGCAATAACAGTATTCATTTGAGTTACATGATATGCAGTGGGAAGAGTTGAACACTTCAAAACCCATATTTTTCCAGCTTTCGGTTGTGTCAAATGCAACATCTCACTACAGATCTTTTGCTATTATCTATCTAAAGTTCAGAACAGTATTTCAGTTTGAGATTTCAGCTCTATAAAAAGCAAAACAATCAACAGAGTCCATCAGGATCACAATAAAATCTTGTGTCATCAAAATTCAATGTACAGTTCACAGCAAATTAGAGCCAATCAGAGCATTTTAGTCGGACAGATAGTCATTTTGGTGTCAGGGTATTGCACGTGTCAGCATGGCAGCTGCTGTGCTATGAAAAGATCACTGTGCATAGAGCTGAGGCACAAATAAAGCTGGCCTGGAACCACCCTAAGTTTGCTATGGCCAAAGAAATGAGCTTCTTCCACAAAAGTAAGTAAACTTTGAGTTGAGTATGCACTTTGCATTTGTAGAGATTTCACGCAAGCTTCATTAGACAACTAGCCCATAAATATGCTTGCTTTTTGAGAACAGTCTCAGAATAATTAATGTGTCTAAGCAGTGATCAGTTATCTGATGAATTGTGTATTGCAGCACCAGAGGAAATTTTCTTTGAGAGGGATTATGACTTGACTTTGCAAAGTGTTAGGAAGCTGAAGATGCTGAATATGCACATCCAGAACATCTCAGGCTATAGACTGAGGCTGCTGAGTCCCTGTCCTCTCCTCCCACCCTGTGTGGGCCCTGGTGCTCATGTGGCTGCATAATGAGTTGTTTCAGAGAAGTGATGAAAGCTCATGCTATGAGAACAGTCATTACTTCTTGGCTAGATCAGCTTTCTGGACAAGCAAGGCTAGGAACATGCAGCCAGGAATAAGGGGGAAAGGCTTAGTTTGACTTGCCCTGGAAGCACTCTCTGAGGCTGCTTTCACATGCCAATGGCAGAATTCCTGAGAGGAGGGCTGGAGGACCAAACCTTTTGGGTGTATATTCAGTGAGATTTGTTGCTTTCAAGAGGAAGTGACCCAGAAGGCCATGGTACGAGGAAGCTTCTGCACCTTTGCCCACTAGGTCGATCTAGATAGGCAGATCTGCATGTGTAGCTTTTGCTTGCCTTGATCTAAGTAATTTGGCTGGTATAGAGTTACAGACAATTCCCATGGTGAGTGGAACTAATTTCTGCTTGGAGTTCTACACTGTACAGATAGAAGGTAGAAAATTCCTTGTGAAGTTCCATATTGCTGTTAGAAGTGACCTGTCCTTGCTCTTTCATTACTGATGCGTTTCGTCACTGCACTGAAAGATCCTTGCCTCACAGAGTTTTTCAGCACACGACTCTCATCGCAGTGAATCAAACACTGCAACATTGCTAAAGATCATCATTTATCAAACAGGCACAGGACTGAATTCAGATCCAGCGTAAACGGATGTATAAAAATTTCCATACGTGTGGTTTTTCTGGGTCACTCTGTTTTCTGGCAGTGTAATGCTTCATATGAGCTGGGCCTGTGGTGACTGGCACTGCAGCTCTAGCAACATGAGATATTAGTTTATGCTGTTTTACCACTGCACCTACACATTGAGCATACAGCAGCTTTGATGAATATGGTTGTACAAATCCTGAAATGCCTATAAAAGCACAGCAATCACTACAATGGGGAAAGATTTCCTCCAAAATACTGGTGGTGAAGTATGTATAGGGAACAAGGCTTGGGTCCTGAACTTGTTCTCTAAGCTGGGAGAGCTTGTGTGAGCTTTACACAGAGAACATGTTTGTCTTTTAGTAAGGACATTGCAGTATGTCTTGGAGGCAGAGGTGTAGGGCAATGAAAACCAAATATAACAATGCTTCTCAGACACAGGGAAGGCTGTCATCATAAAAGACCAGTTGAGTAAAGGGGCAAAGATGATTGAAAAGAATAAATTGTATCCAGGGAGCAAGCCCCCTCTTCCTCTTTACATACTACTCAGTCATTGTAGGGGTGAAGGTCAAGGCTCTTCAGTATTCTCCTGTCTGGACCGTAGCTAACAGCTTGTTGTTTTACATGATGAATTCTTTGCTTCCCCAAATAAATAAAACTGTCTCTATTAGCTTTGTCTGTTGAAAGAACATGCACAGATTTGTACAGCTCCTGACGCCACAGGAAGTTCTAAAGCCTCTTTCTTTTGTTTTTTGCTTTTTATCTGTGTCATACTTGTTAAGTAAAAAAAGTAATAAAAGGAATTTAGATAATGCTGCTTTTCATGTTTAAGGAATCAATTACATTACTGTTACTATGAAAATATAGGTATGCTGTATTGCTAAGCATGTGTCCTAGAAAGACCACAATGTAATGGCCATCCTAAAATGTGGGGATGAAGGAGAAGCCTGATCTTGTCTTCCAGGACTATTATGTTATATTAACTCCTTTCTTGTTGGACTGGAGTTGTCTTTTTCGTCTGATCCTATTCCAGAGTGGGCATTGCACCAGGGCAGGCCCAAATGGGCAAGTCATGAAATCAATTAACTGCATATATAGTGGACACCCCAGTTATCAGATAAAATGCCTTTAGCAGGTACATGTGCTCTGACAAGCCTGATTCTCAGAAAACAAGGCTGGTGGCACACCAGGTCACGAGCTGTCATGTACTGTCATGCACCAAAATAAACAAATCCATGAGAACCTAGGGGCCTTGCTGAACAAACAGAGAGCTGGCTGGAAAGCTGGGGAGTGAAGTGACATGACAGGAGCAAGTATGTTTTACTGCTGTCTCCAGCTTGTAGTTTGTCTCATTCCTCACACCCGTGAAAGCATCTAGAGTGGTACAAAGGGGTTTTAGGGTTCTGGTGGGTGCAAATTCCCTGCCTGGGCAAGGGGCGAGGGCTCATGTACCCCTGCCCTGCTCTGCCATCAGCAGGGCTGTTGCGGACCAAGCAGTGGAGACCCTGTAGCAACCTGGCTGTAAATGAGGCACCCTGCCATGATTATGCCGAAAGCCATCACCGCCTCAGGGCAGCAAATGTGCAAGGCTGCCACGCACCCCCGAGTAGTGCACTGCGTGCTAGCAGGAGGGACTGCTGCCTGCAGTAACCATGGCATCCCTCGCTCTGCTCCAGGACTGGAACCAATTACTGTGGCCGTCCTGTCATTTCATTGCATGAAACTACACTGCTCGGTGTGCACAGATATAAACTTTTTTTCTTGAATATTCTTCTACCACCGGTAATGTCACTAGGTGACCTAATTCCTTCATTCACACACATTTATTTTTAGTGAATGTCAGATAAAATAAGAGCATCATTGTGGAGGAAAGAACAAATCAGCTGTATGAACTTCTTTTCTAGAGGTGAACAGTCTGTGGGGAAATTAATGTCATTTTTTAATTACAACATCACAATACTATTTGACTCCCACCAAATTTTTTTGCATTTCAAATGCACGGGAAGAACTATAGTCTACTCTTAAATGCATTAAACAAAAAAACCCCACAAATGTACACAAAGCTACATTTGAAATACATAATTTAAGTGTAAAATAGCTTAAAATGGGGCTGCTATTCACCTATAGAGCAAAAAGGAGGAACATTAATTAGTACAATTTGGCAGTTAATTGTCATAAATGTTATTTAAAGATTTTAATCATAATCATGCATATCTAATTAAATACCTGAAGACTATTTAGTATTCATAAACTTCTTTATGCTAATATATTTATATATTCTAAGACAATACATATATATTTTGTGTGCATATAAATACATCTATAACGCTATACATACATCACATATGTGCTATGCCCATTAACAGAGAGTCATCTATTTTAGGTTTGCATCTGTTGCAGATTGTTTTATAACTAAAAGTCTCCTTTTCTTTCCCCTTCATATGTACTGGTTGTGGTAGACACTGGCCTCACTGAAAATGAAAGCTAAAACTTCCAGCCTTAAGTCCAAACTTGTCATTTAAAAATAAAATTCGATTCAGTCATTTTACATGTAAACCGTAAGTTATGTATGTGTATGTACACATTCATATTTATGATTACAGTATTAAAAATGGTAGTATGGTAAGGCTGAACATCTTTTTGAATGCTGGAGAAAAGACTGCAGCAATGTGAAAAGTGAAATCTGGCCTCAAATATTCTCTGTATGCAAACTTTTTCCTGGTAGAGTTTAATCAGTGTTAACATTTTTCATTTTGAATGGAACAGAAAGAAAAAGGGTTACTAATAGTAGGTAACGAAGTAGAAAGATAAATTACTTGAAATCAAACAATGTATCAGATTAGCTAGTGATTAAGATCTTTTTTGCTCTCGGGGATCTAACCATTAGTGCCAGGCAACAGTATTCACTATGTGAGCTCCAGGTTTCTTATAAGTTCACGTCTGTGGCAGTGACATCTCATCAGTGATACACTGAAAAGATTTTCCACATGTTAAAGGCTAGGCTTTGATTTATGCAGAGAACAGCCTCTGCACTGCAGGTTAACGGTGTGGCCGGGGCCCGGGGTCTGTGAACCTGCTTCCCCCAGAGCCTCGCAGAGGTCACATCCAGGCCTGAACCCCGTGGCGTTCGTCTGTCAGTCCAGGCAGAGCTTTCACTGTCCAACTTGCAACCCTCGATTCCCTTCATTGAGTTTGCTATGAATTTTCCATTGAGACTAGACATGGGGCTTGTCAGGAGGAGCAGATCAGCTGCATTGAGGGTGAAGTAGATGCAATGTAAATGGTGAGATCAATTTACAGATACCTTTTAATTTGGGCAGGAATGGTATTTTGCGCATTGGATTAGCAGTAGAAAAATTTTCTAGCTTACCTAATAGATTGGGGGGGGGGGCATTATGAAGAATTTGCTGTGCAACATTGAGCATTGCTCATGAGGAAAACAAAGTCATGTCTGAAAGAGAGCCATGGGTAAAAACAATCTTAAGAGTACTTGTTTCTTAATGCCTGCTTGGACTCAATTAACTATAGCAACTTCTGCTTCATGTCACTTGCCATCTGCTAGTCCTCAATGAAACCATCCCCAGGGAACTGAGCTGCACGACTCTGCCCCCGCTGATGTGTGCTTAGTTCCCATGGCTGGTTCTCGAGCATCCCGTGAAAGTGCTCGATGCTGTAAGGGCTGCCCAGCCCAGCTGTTAGTGGCCCTCCAGAGGGACCGAGTGGATGGACCGTGTTCAAAGAGGATGGCAGGAACCATTCCCTCAGTGAAGGGAGCACCTGTGCCAGGGACCCTCGGGGTATGATGGAGCAGAGAGGGTGGGTGTCCATGCGCTGGTACGTCTGATGGGAGCTGGGGCAGAACTGCATACTCTATTACACTTCAAGGACTTGCCACTCCTAAGGGCTTTTATGCCAGTGCTACATGGTAGAGCAGGGCATTTGCTAATTTAATTCCAGGCTTTTATCAGCCTAAATAATGGACGTTATCTGAATAGCTTCATCTGCTGCTCAGCTGAGTGGAATTTGGATACAGAGAAGGATTGAGTCGTTTTGCTTTATGAGGGAATATCACCTTAAAGCACTGCTAGAAATGCTGTAAAGACGTATTCCTTTGGAAAACCTCTCAGTACCTGTTCAGTCTCAAGAAGTGCCTTTGTAGGCAGAGGGATACTTCTGGAAATGTTGCCATTTGAGGAGTGCTGTTCTTCTGGAATTTAGTTGGCTTTGTTCTCCAAACGTTGCCTTTCAAAACCAAACTAGCACTGCGACAGCCTACTAGAGATTCCTCACACTGGAATAATTTCTTAAGCAATAATTTGCAGCTAAAATAACTGAGCAAAGTTTAAAGTTATATGCCTGAATTTTAAGAGGAGGACTAAAGTTCTTCTGCTCTTTGGAGCAGTAGTATAGTTTATTATTGCCTGTAGTCCCTCTAATTAGGATAATATGAGCATGCTCGTAGGAAGTAACTGAGGAAGTGACCATTTATGCTGCTGCTACCCAAAAGTCTAGAGCATATGGTTATTTATTTATCCACTGCAACAATTGCCCTGTAAACATGCAGTACATTCTTGGAGAGAAACAAACTAGTATCTGTCAGCAGGGAAGAGGGAGCCCACTTGTGTGTCCCACCCAGCGAACCCGGCCAGCCATTGTTCGGGGCTGTGCTCTCTGTTATCACACGGCAATCTCAGCCTCTGCGAAACACAGCCCAGAGAGCCACATTCCTGTGTCAAATGTCACTGTCCTCCGAGTCCAGATGGGAAACTTGAACTGAAGCAGGTGAAGTCGTCAACACAGAAGTGTCCCATTTTCGTACCTATGTCCATAGTAAATAAAAAGTATGAGAAATTAAGCAGAGAAAAATGATACTAAAGTAAAATTTTTATTAACTGGATACAAATTCCATTAAGCATCAACAGCACTGAGTTCAGTAAACACAAAGGTCATCCTTCTGCCTCTCCCTCACTCCCAACTGCAGCATGACTCAGAAGAATAAACAATTGAATAGGTTTTGTTAGATGCCTGCATGCAGATTTGTCTGGGTTTTTTATTACTTGAAATTTCATTCAGTTCCCTGTTTGTGCCACTAACAACAAAATAAATTCTTAAAAAATACAATTGTAAAAGCAATAATTTTTTACATATGTTTAACAATCAAGTGTCCTGAATTCTGAAAGATTTCAGCCGCAGATCATTTTATTACTTGTCCCTGCTTTGACAGAACTGTAGAAACTGAAGATAAGAAAGGGAAGGGAGAAGTGAAATGAAAAACCATCGTCGATTTGTGCATGGATCTAGAGGTCGAAAGTGTATACACAGCAGGTGTGTATGTGCTTGAGAGATAACCATACCAGTAGTAATGGTTGTCATAGTCTGAACTGAAGAAGAATAAAAGGAGAGCTGGACACTACTGAAACTTCACTTACACCATCAAATTTGGGCTGCCTCTCTCTGCAGGGCAGGCTTCTTTCCGCAGTTTTTGTGTGCTCTAAGGCAGGCAGAAAAATCTATTCCTTGTGACCTTTTTAAAAAAAATGTGTAAGTAAAGTTTGCAGTATGATATTTGTATGCAGGGATTAGCTCTTGGTTTCTTTGCTTGATACCTTAGGGTATATTTTTAAAGCACTACTCAGAATTTCGGTCTCACTCGTCAACTTCTATTGACTTTAAACCTCATGAGTCACTTTGACAATATATCCCAGAGGCTTTCCATCTTACATTGGCTTTTATTTCAATTTCCCTGCTTTTTGGGGGTTATTTCTGAATTTAGGGTTAGCTCACATGGGAAGCTGGCTTTCAGGAGAATTTTCTTAGTTTAGAGATGTTCTGCTTTCAGCTTTTCACACTATTATTTTCTCTTCTGGTTTTCTTTGTGGAAAAAAGACATTTATGTTAGCAACTGCAATTTCTTTTGCTTATTTGGTTTACGCTTGCCAGCAATGGCTGCATTACCTCAACGTCACTACGCATGGCCCCCTTGTGAATGCTATCGTAACTTATGTGTAACTGTAAAAGTATGTACTCGGTAAGACCAGTTGTACTGTAATGGCTAAGCATTATAAATAAGACCTAGCAAAGCATTTCTAAATTATTTTCTTTGCAGAATGGCTATTTTTCTCTCTCTTAAGTAAAAAATCCCAGCTGATTTTCCCTATCAAATCTTTCAGTGAATCACGTGATGTGATAAAGCTTTATGAAAGTGATATACTGCTCCATAGCAGCTGGATGCACATCAAATCCTCTACCTGGTAATCTGTTAAGGTGCCCAGACTGGTGGATTAGCCATTATTTGTGGCTCTCACGTAGAAATTATGTCAAACAGAGAAATTCACAAGGGTGAGAGAGACATTTTGTCTGTCGCTAGAGGGGATTTCTCCCGATTTTCTTCATTATTCCTCCTTCAAAACGCTACATAAATAAATGGCGTTAGGAAGGGGAGCTCAGTGATAGATAGGTCTGTGTTCTGCTGAATACGGATGGCAGCTAGATTTGCCCTTCGTTCCTCTCATTGACTGGGAGCACCAGGTGGGCTAAAAGGCACAGCAAAGAGCCAGCTTCCGTGGTGCCAGAGGAGTCTCAGTCAGTGTTAGCCACCTTTGCCAGGCTGTGCCATCATGTACATCTGGGCATAGTATCAAACAAGTGTTGACCAAAGAGTATTTCCCCTGAAACGCTTGGCAGAGAATAAAAAACTGTCAGTAAATTCCTATTTCCTCAGAAGCATTGTAGTAACAATGGGAAGAGGAAGGAAAAGCCAAACAAACTGTACTTCTGTTATAATTGACACAATAGTCTAATTTCTCCTCTTGTGACTTTGTGTGGTCATATACAAGTATGCAAACATTGATAAATACCACCATTACTAAAGGCAACTGCTCTCCATCTGGGTATTCAGGTAGCAAGATGATGAAAATTCAAACTGAGCATTGTTTTCTGAATGATTTTCTACTTTGCCATGAAATATCAGTTGATCTTCTGTTTTCCCGGTGTCTATCTCATCTAACCGACAAAAAGTTGCTCCAGGACTGAAAACATGAAAAAATATAAATCAAATTCATATTGCTTGGGCAGAGAAATTACACTTGCAGCCTTTCCTTAGTGCTTGTAAAGGCCTGGGCTATAAATATGGCATACATGATACTGCTGCACATCATTATCAACAGTGTTATTTCCATTAAAAGAAACATTTTCTCTAGTGTCACTAACCATTTCTCATTTGATTTTTGCATCAAATGCTTTACCAAACTTTAATTAGCATAGGTCTACTGCATTACCTTTGGCTAGAGAGTTGGTTATCTTGGAAAAGGAAGATAAAATTTTGTTAGTATTTAACTCTATTAAGTAAGCGCATGTTATTTTCCATTCCGTTTTCATTGTGCCTTCAGATCTGATTGTTTTCCCCGTCAAAGCTCCTCCTAAAGCTTTGCATTCTGTTTGGATCGATCAGTCCAACGGGCCTGTAGTGGCCCTGACCACTCTTCTTTTGTCTTCCCTGCATACATGATTTTCTGTTTACTCCATATCATTCCATTTGATAAATGTATTGCTAATACTTGGCTTCAGACCTGGAATTTTCTGTGGCCCTCCTTTAGAAATTCAGTCAAGGATGTGACCTAGCCCTTCACACTTGAAGACTTGTTTCCAAGTCAAGACTAGTTCCATACCCTTTTTCCAACCTGTCCATGCTTAATTTTAGGAACATATCTCTATGTTCTTTAATAACTACCTCTTCCTTCTTGTATAATGAGCCTAATTTTATCTTTCCCTGCTTTTCAGTTTTGTGACTAAGGGGCATTGTTTTCATTTCCTTTGACCATTGAATATATCGACTTTGTCCTTACACCTCCAGACCAGTAAGATATTTGTTTCTTGGCTGACTGGTGGTTTTTTTGGCATTTCCTTATCCTCAGTAATGTTTTTGAGACTTTTCCTAAAATCTTTTGCCTTAATGTATCAGTTCCAGATAGGATTGGCACCTTTGACTTAATGACATTCCTGCCTTCCTGAAGAAAGGGGTTTTTAAGCTTTTATACCTGGCTGAATTCACTAATCCCCTCACTTCCTTCAAGTTTGTCTTTTTAAGTCTGGAGCTTTCAGTATTATGTGTCCTGCAACTCTCACAGTAATAATAGCATAATGTAAACATCCATGGCAACTTTGAATTAGGTTACTCATGCACTGCTCTAACTGTAGCAGTTAGGTTTTCTCAGGCTAACTTAGTTTATTTCTTATGTGGGTTTTACTTCATCTCCTGCTAGTGCTCAGGTTTATTACAGACTGTTGAGCTACAGCCTGTGCTTTTTATTTGTTCTTACATTCCATTTAAATGGCATCAGCTTCAGATCATTCAATTCAAGGTTATTTCCTATGACCAAGTTCTTTTATAAATGTCCTCACTACTAACAAAATCAAGCTTAAAATAGAATTCTGTCCAGTTGTTTTAACAATTATTTGATGAAAATATCTGTTGGTTATTGTACCGGGGAATAGCTGGCCTCTGAATTATTAGTGGCATTTCTCTCAATCCTTTGCTTGGGAAGCTAATGTCACTTACAATTTGTCTCCTTCCAAAGCCACAAGTTTCTCTTTATTTATGCGGACTCTCCTCTAAATAGTTCTTGGTCAGAGGGAGAGTGGTTTTGATTAGACCTCATTTTGTCACTTGTTCCTAGGCAATAGTCTGTTTTGGCTGCTGCTTTTTCTACCGTCTGAATAGTTGGCTGTGTTTACTTTCAAATACCTTCATTTCTCTTGTGATGGAAAAGTTACATCACTTGTTCCTCATCCAAAAGACAACAATAGATGGCTATTTCTTTGGTCGACTTTTTGCTCCAGTTTGGTACCCTACTATTATCTCTTTGTATAGCATCAACCCTGACCCTAATGAGCTAATATTCTTTGGTATCCTTCTCACTGGTAATAAGTCTTTGCAACACTTCTCTATATATCTAGCAGAGATATATATCATGCAGTGCTGCAGGTGGTTGAGGAGCAATTGTTATTGACTTGTAGTTGAGAGGCACTCAGGGATTTGCTCTTAGGTATTGCCAAGTTGAAGAGTAACAAAGTAAGTCAGGGAGAGTTCTCTTAAGGTCACAGAATAAACCCGATCCTTATTCCTATGCACTGTTTACCCACTGATATCCCTTCTATGAAAATCAGACGGAAAACGGGGTTCTTAATGAAGTCATGCTTTATTTATGGAATTGGATTTGCTATTTATTTATTTATGTTGTATTCTCAAAATTTTTGCTGAAAGGGTGGAAAATTGGTGCCTGGAAACAAAATAGCAGAAAATTCAAAGCACAAATTTAAAAGTTTTCCTTGCATATTCATGTAGAATAAATATTCCACTTTTTGTCACTGTGTTCAGGGTATTTTCTGCCTGAATTCACAGATAGTCTGTGGGTAAGTTTTAGAAAAGTTAGTAGATCACCAGCCACTCTGTTTAAATAAATCTCATATTAAAAGGAAACTGAGCACATTAACTGTACAAAACAAGGATTTGTGTTCATATTAGTTTTATTGAAATATCTGAGAGAAGGATAGCAATTTTTATCACTCTTTCTGAAACAAGTCAGTAAAAAAATGTGTAGGGCAAATATAATCCACCAGCTAGAATCTTTCTAACTAGGATCTGTCAAGGAGGAGGGCAGTGCTTTTGTGGATCTTTTGCACTCGTGAGGTACTTTAACTTGAATGTGAGGCCTCAATTGCACCACTTAAATTACAGTTCACCCTAATGCATTTTCATTTAAAAATGAAGTTTTGATTACAGATATCAGTAGAAAAACTCGTCCAGTCAGAAAATCTAAATCTTCATAAACTTGTTTATTTTTGAACAGCATTCTTTGAAGTTCATACAAGCTATTTACATGCAGGTTGGACATTACCTACTTATCTTTTTCATTCCTTTTCCCTCTCCCTGTGTATGTAGGGAAAGGCAAAAGAGGAGAGTGGGAGAAAGAAAGAGAGACAAAAATTTGAGAAACCTCTGCTTTGATTGCTGATAAAGTTTTCTGCAGAAGTCACTGGTGTTCAAGGAGGCTGTAGAGGAGTTTAACCACCACCGTCAATAAAATATTTCAATGTTTTACAATCTGAAAGAGAGCACCCCTTTCAAATTTGTTGCCTCTTTCTATCAAAAAATCTGCAGCTGGCTCTTCAATGTGCTTTGCCTGATACATTACGTTAATCAGTTCCTTTATTTTTGCTAGGCAGCAACCACTCCTTCAAAAAGCCCACCTAATTGAGTGGACTATTTTGGGGTGTTTTGTCTTGCAGCTGGGAAGCCAGACTTTTTGCCAGTAATTTGTAGTCTCTGCTTATGAATGAAACAACTTTGTAACTTCCTCAAGCTGGGTTTTTGGAAGCTATTTGTCAAAGCATTTTTCATAGTTCAAGGCAGAAGCCTCCACTGCGGAAGTAATGAAAAACATTCGGTAACTAGTGGAATTTGTTGATACTAGTTTTTCTGTTTTTAATCACAGAGGTGGTCTCCTGCTGGGAGTTTCCCCCTTTACATAAATCTCTTGTAGAGAAGACATTTTATGTCTCTCTCTTGTAAGATGTTTTGGATTCTCCAGATTCTTTCTGCAAAGTCTTTATTCTCCTCTGACTTGCTTCTTTTCCTTGTTTCTTTTCTTTTACTGTGAAAACTATATATATTCAATAATATCTTCAAAAGTTTAAATTATTCTCTTCTGTTTTTTTGTCTCCTTCAAGGTTTTAATTTTCATGGAATTTTACAATCTGTATGTTATTAAGGTTTAGGTCTTAGCTTTCCCTGCCCTTTGCCTTTATAAGAGCAGTCTTCCAGTAACTAGTGTTTCACGGTGCTGGAGAGACTGCAAAAATATTGACATGCTCTTTTCTTCCTCTGAAAAACTGCCTGAGACAGATTTTTCTCAAGCCTGTTCAATTTCCAATTTAGTCACGCCACAAGGCTGCATCAGTAACTCTTCCTCAGTTAAGATTGTTTAAAGCAAAAAACATATTTTCCTATTAAAGTATCTCCCCATTTCCCTCTAGAGAAGCTCTGCTACTAGAGATTGCAGGGCTGGCTGCACAGCATTAGAAGGTATCAATTTTTCCCTCACCAGCCGTGAATGAGCCTGATCACGGCCTTCAGTTTGATTATGAGTGTTGGGATGAAGGTTGGCTGAGGGTGGAGAAAATGTAGAAAGCATGGCTATTTCTGTTCACAGACACTGGGGACAGCGGGCAGTATAGTCCTTCTCTCTAGGGAAAGACCATTTCAAGTCTTTTGTTGGTGCTCTCTGCTGTTTTGGTAGATGCCCAGGACTGATGGGTGCAGCGTGGGCAGGCGTGGTCCTGCTTGAGGAATGGGGCCAGCGCAGCTGAGTGATCACCTCTGGTGCAGGAGGAGTTCCAGATGAGAGCTTTGCCACCAAGGACTGAAAACGGGAAGCAGGATGCTAACACCAGAGCCAACCCAATTGCCAGCACAGGATTTGGTGCAAATTGAATGGTTAGGAGTTCAGTAGGCTGAAGTCTGGAGGAGGAGAGCTCAGAGTTACTGCTGAAAATTTAGAGGTGGTAGAGCTCTAACCAGAGGCAGTAAAAGTCTAATTACTTTATCTTCCTCTTCGCCTAATGTCTTCCATGTAGCTCATCAAAATTTGAAATTTTCAAGGGAAATACTTTCTACTCTACTCTGAGAACCTGGTGCTTGCTAGAGTGCTGAGGCCATAAAAAGCAGGCAGTTACATACTGGGTTGTCTTCTGTTTGGATCTTTGCTTACCTCCTACCAATAAATAATGGTCTAAGAAGTTAGATTTGTAGTATTTACAGCCTCTTCTGTAGAAATGAAAGGCATCTTTTCTATTAAAAATGCAAGTGAATGTAGAGCGATCCCAAAGCTTTTTGCCTTTGGTAAGAAGACCTTTTACCCAGGAGACAGCCTAATCTTTTGAACTTCCTTCTCATGAGCCTGTGTTTTAGAGAATCCATCTTTGCCTGCTAGCATGCTACTCTTGATAATAAGCCTGTCGTCACATCAGGTTAAAATGTATCACTACAATTAATTTCTTTAAAATATATTGTTGAAAGGATAATGAGAACTAAGCCCTATTTTAAAGCTGATCAGGCGGTGCAGGACAAGAATCTAATTCTTTTCATGAAAACTGTCAGACTTTTACTTCAAAACCCACTACACTTCATTAAAACTGTGATAAAAGCCAACAAAGTAGAGCTGAAATATTGGAGCCGTGAGTTCTCCAAAGTAATAGAAGAATTCTTATATTGTTTCAGTATGACACAATGTGTATGTAATGGACTAACTCTATTTCCAGACACATTTGGACCTGAAGTATTGATTTTCTTCCTTGCTGTTCATCTAACTAAAGAAATTTTGTGCCAGATCCAACAAAGGACTTTTTGGCACCTTAGGTGGAATTTAGGTGGAATGTAGATACCTATATCCAACATTTCAGTGCTGAAAACCTCTGCTTCAATTGCCAGCTGATCTTGAAGATACCAGAGGTCTTATCTTTTGATCTAAAGCTGTCCAGGCATTTTTTGCACAAGCTCCAAACTGTCTCAGTTCTGTGCTCATATCTAATCAAAATCACAAACTAGAGAGTAAATGCTTTTCTTCTCAGGGGCTTGAGGCTGTAGATATTTCTGGAATGTGTTTAATATTGCTGACCCTTCTAAAAACAAATTTGTGACAGCCACTACCTTCTCTTAAAGCATAAGAAGAAGCACGTGTCATTTCTTCTACAGTAGCCTAGGGCACTAAGGTACCCTAAGAGATCCATGTTTGGTCCCTTCCATTCCCTTCCAGCACCTGAGGAAATGAATAGTGTTCTCAGTGCATGGCATATTCTGAAAATATGAAAAAGGGAGAACTGAAGAGGAGCAGAGAAGTGATTGAAGATTCACTGAGCTAAGGAGGAAACACGTGCACCACCCAGCACAGGAGGTGGTAGAACTTGGTGACAAGGAAGCTAAGGTAAACCTCATAGACGGTAGGGAGGTAACTTCTGCTCCCACATGTTTTTTTTCGATGTTTAATGTAAAGCACTATTTTATGTTATCTAGTAATTTTTACCAAATAAACTGACTCAAGGCAAATTGATTTTTAGTACTGTGGTGTTATTATATTGTGGTGTTGTGTTCTGATAGAATGGTGTTTGTTTTGTTTTGTTTTTAATTAACTTAATGGCAAAAGGTGCAATAAAAATACAAACCAATACAGGAAGGGTAAAACAAACACAGAATGATGTGGTGTATTTATGATGTGCTTGTAGCTTGCAGCAGTCTTTTGCCAGTTAAACTCTTTAGGAAAAGTAATAGCACCAGAAATTTGATGATCTCCTCTGTGTGTCATGGAAATATTTTATGATTCAGGTGACAGCTGAAAACCACTGTCCTTTGTACAAATAAGCAGTTCAAAGACATTAAAATTCTAGGTTTATCATGTTTATGAATAAACTTAGAATAAGGTTTCTTATTATTTAAAACATAAAAGTTAACATTTCTTAACTGTTGATAATTTACCATGCATGAAAGCAATCATCCTAAGGGATGGCTTCAGCAGCCTGGCAGTGTGTGTGGCCAGAAGTTCTGGGTGGACACTCAGACACATCCGTACCATGACATTACGGAAAAAGATGGGTTACTAATAGTTCCATATGTAATTATGGAGATGCCCCTATCGACTCATACAGCGAAACCAACTTGTCAGACACAGAGGAGGTCGCTACAGGGGATGGCATTACATCTGGGAAGAAAGATGATGTTATACAGCTTTTGTTCATCAGAAATGCAGACAGTGTGGTGATGATGAGGACTTGTTTGCTGGATGCCAAAACAGACTGCTGAGGAACATCTATGGGACAGAACTGCAGTGCCACAGGAAAATACTGTGAAGTGTTTGTAGGGTTCTCTGTGAAAATGCCCCAACGATGCACAGAGAATTTAATTAAATTTAGAAAAGGGGTTGAGAGCAAAACAAAAAATATTATTCTAACAGTTTGGGGACCTGTAGTGTTCCCATGTCTTGACTATTGCACGAAGTTTGATGATTTAATCTCTACATGAACATAGAAGAATTAGGAAAGAAGAACACTACAGGACGATAAACATCAAATATTTTGCAAAACATTTACTTGAAGTTAGAGTAGGACTTCAGGGCAAGGACAGACATTCATAACATCATGAAAGACATGGAAAAATGAAATGGGATATAGTTAATATATATGTCTTACAGTATAAAGGGGAACCTGGTGATATTAGGTTTTAAAATAAACCAGAGGAATTTGTGCAATTGTGGGAGTTCAGATGTGGAACTGAAAATGTTGTCTAATCCAAAAAAAGGTTGGAATAATCTATGAAAAATACGGAATTGTCTTAACATGATCCAACATCTAGTTTAGGAAGTTCTCCTGTGCCTGACCTAGGGAAGGTTCATTCAACTTGCTTTTGCTCTAACTCAATATGGATTTCTCAGGTAGAGAGAAGATTTGCAACATGAAAACTGTAGTTGCTGGAAGAAACATGTTAACAACTTTCATGAACATAAAAATATTGCTGTAGATGGCTTACAGAAAACTGTGAAAATTAAACAAGAGACCCTCTAACATCTTTCTCCTCAGCCCAATCAAAATTTGTGAAAACCTTCTAAGTCCTAAACTTGAAAAAATGCAGAACTGCCCATTTCCAGAGATGCTATCTGTAGCTAATTTAAAGTCACTTGTGATTGCAAAGCCTGCTACAATGCTTTAGGAATGCTGTGAGACAGCCTGCAAATTAAGTAGCTGTGAGCCTTTTGCAGAAAAACAGTAAAACGGTTGTGGGGAGAGGAGTTTGCTCACTGGCCCGCTTTGAGAATTTTGAGAACATCTTTTCTACACAATCTTAAAGCCAGAAAGATTTTTTGTACAGTATTGAGAAGAAATGTTGATTTACAGAAATAAACGAGTTCCTTAAAATATGTTTTTTCTACTGCAAAACATGAGAACCATTAGAAAGATCACTTCCAATGCTAGACTGTGTCTGTTTCCCCTGAATACATCTTCATACAGGTCTAATCAGGATTAGGCCACCCACTGAGGCTATGAATGCAGTGATTGGTTTGTGAAAGGATATTAAAAATCACTGAAAATATTACTGAATTCATTGTCTGATCTGCCAGTAGGCAGCATCTGAACAAAAGCGTTATTTCTTTCTGTGAATCCTGGGTACTATTGATTGTCTTTCCAATAAATGCATAAAGCTATAGAAAGAATAATATAACTTGTCCCTGTCAGTCATATTCTGAGTGAAGGAGCTTTTGGAAGTGGAAGTTTTGGTGATCTAAATTTCCAGTGAGCCAGCCTGAATATCAGGAGGATGCTTCTTAAAACTGAACTATGATAGAGTCTGGATGGCTTAGCCAATGCTCTAGGAGTCACAGGATGTATAACTATTGTTGTGGTTACTGCTAATAATGGATAGTGCTCCTCTACTACTCTTTCAGCAGATCCTTCCCTGAGGCTGAAAACATGCAACTTCTGTACCTTGAAACAAGTGAGAGTTTAGAGTATTAGAGCTGGGTGAGAAGAAATAAATATGTATATCAACGTATATCAACTTTGCATCTATTTGTACTGGTAAGCAATTTTCTCTTATTTCATGAGACCCCAGTGCTGCAAGCTGCTGAGCATTCTTGATGTACATTTAATGGAGGATGCTGAGCATTTGCTACTAGTCAGTTGGCATATCTGAACCTTTTCTAATCTCATGAGCTTTCGGTAATCCCAAACTGGTGTATACTCAAAAATGTCAATGCACAAAATTTATTTGTCTTTCATGAAATTTTAGCAATAAAGGGATTCTTAGAAAATATGCTGTATCACTGACCTAGAAAGTAACATCTATTTAGATTCCACTGCATCCAGTAGGAACTTACCTGCTGACTTCAGTGAAATGGGAAAGTATTTCAGATGAAACACGAGTCAGATCACTATAAAATTCACCTTAATCACTCTGCCTTAACTTTGTAATTGCTTATTTGGAATGATCATTGCACAAGTCAATCACTCAGTTGGGGTGTTTCAGCTCACTTACATCTATGTACATAATAATATAATGCAAAAAATCAGCAGAACTCAGGTTAATGAAGCTGTATCACTGCTCTGTCAATGACAGGGAAAAGCCCAACTGCGTATTTGGTAAGTGTAAGAAAGTGGATGGACTAATCCACCTGATAGGACACAGCCAATATTTTAGGTTGACCTGACCCTCTCTCTCTCTTCAGCTACAGACACTTTCTTAAGAACTGAGAGGCATGATAATAATGTTGCTTTTAAAAATATCCATGCTGAATTATTCATTGCATTTTAATAGAGAATAATCGTATGCAACAGGTGTTTTTCTGCTGGCTTGTTGAATTGCAGTATAACTAGCCTCCAGTTATTGGCCTCAGGGAAAGAAGCAGTAGAACAAATCAGCCTTATTTTAAAATGATTACTGCAATCCTACAGTGCCTGTCAGTTGTTATTTTGCTGTTTTATGTCAATGTACAGTACACGTACAAATAGGACTCTAAAACTGGGAGAAAAAATGCAACCTATGAAATAAAATTTGACCCCATTCCATACATCGTATGAAAATCCTTTTGAGCAGAAGAGTAATGAATTGCTAGCATGAGGATAAAAGCAGTAAGGATTATTATAATTTTTCTCTAAATAATCGCTATGATATAAGGATGTATTTGGGGGCCTCGTTTTGTGGCTTTTATGTCACCATTTAAACAAGATTAATTTAATTTAAGAAGGATTAAGTAAAATTTCAATGGGAATCAAAAGTATGCTTTACCAGTCTGGTTCTTTTACATTTCTAAAATACAATGGCAGTTAATCAGACATTAGTGCCATACCTAAGTGATAACTGTTTACCTATTTAAATAGAGCAATGCAGCACAACCTTCTGATGCGTCCTGGATACTAAGTATGGCGAAATCCATACCATATTACCCTCCCATAGCTTGTGCACCTATAACACTGCACAAAGTCTGCAGGTCAAAGGAGAGCTGAAAAAGAATCTCTCTGAATTTGAGCCTCTCTAAAATGTACAGAAAGCTCATATACTGGTTGGGCCATTTTAGAAGAGGGCCTAGTGATCAAAGACATGCATGTGCATGCCCACCTCTTCCACTGGCGGCTCCTGTTAGATCCCTTCTCCGACACACTGCTCAGACTCCAGCTCTGAATAATCCCTCTCTGATGCCTGTTCAGGAAGATGCTGCTTGCTATGATGGAGACTGGTGCTGCCACTGTTCTTGCAGCACACATAGATGAACTTAGTAGGTGGAGTTCTTTGGTGCCCAGATATGTTCCTCCTGAAGGTAAGTCACCCACACCTAACAGCAACCATTTGTGACAACCATTGAACAACATAGAGCAGCTCTATGCACCGGTTTAGGTCAGGGAGTTAAGAGACATGGTCTTTTCAGAGTTGAGAAATTACTCAGAGGAGCCTGAGGACACATACTGCTGAAGTGTTGCTGTAATCCTTGTATTTTTTTCCAGTCTCTCCCAGGCTAACCTATTAGCAGGACTGAGAGCTGTGGACTTCTGATCAGCTGCAATGCACTGCAGCAAGACGTTGCTCAAGCGTGCAGCTTTCCTTGAGCTGGTGCAGTGTGAGGTAGAGTTGGTCCTTGTAGTGGACTCAGAATATGAAAAATTTATTCCACTGTCCTCAGAACTACCCAGTGGAATGTAAAGACAAATGAAGAAACAGTTTAAAATTAAACTTGAAGTTACTAAACTTAGGTAAATGTGTAGACTGTTAAGAGAACTTCCCCAACAATAAAGCCAACATAAATGTATTTGTTACGGTTTATTCTTGTAACAGCAAAGCTGATAATTTTTTAATAAGCTATATCTCTGTAGTGTTATAAACCCAAGGCCAATTTACTTACGCTTCTGCATGAGGCTGGGAAGATTTTGTTTCTACTTTAACAATTAAAGATGCTCTCGTAGCACAGACATGTACATAAATTGTTTATAATTTTCACATTGTCCCCTCATAGAAAATGAACATAGAACATTTATTCTTCAAATTATTCACTAGTCTCGTATTAGTGAAACACATGATAATGAAAAGTACAAAATAGGCTTCACAATTCAATTAAAGATAAAACAGAAGACACTTTAAAGGTTTTCCTTTCTATTCTATTTCTATCCTATATCTCTCCCCCTCAGTTTCAAAGGGAGGCAGGAGGTCAAGGAGTTTCTGCTATAATAAAAAGGCACTTCCAACACTTGCATTTCCATTTCTCCCTCTTAGCTCCACACAAACATTTATTTCCCTTTCCTTCAGCCAGCAAGGAGACACGTTGTGGGCCTGATTCTTGATCCAGAGGAACTCTTCATGCCTATCAGTGAAGTTATTGTGAGCTTACTTTGAACTAACTGAATTGTTGCCAACATCAGAATCCAACTCTCCATCTCTGACAGGAGGTGGAACAGCTGAACAAGAGTAGGCATGCAGGAAACTCCAAACACCCTGCCCTTTTATTCCTGTTTTCCTCCTTCAGCATCTTCACAATTCCTCCTGAAAGCTGGAGCCACAGGACGTGGGAATCCTGCATTTACTCCAAGCAGGATTCAACAGGAGAAAACAGTTCTGCAACGAATTTAAGAGATGGGCAGCTTAGACCTTGATGCATTGTTTCTAATGAATTGTATTACTAAAGGCACACATTTTTTTCCTGTCAAATAAGGTCTGGAGCAATGCTATTGAAGAATTATGGAAGATATTTGAATTATTTTAAAATTATTGTCTCTTGAGCCAAATGGAAAGTATGAAACTTCTACTACCATTTAAGTGGTTTTCCTTATGTCTCTTATTGTTCTAATGGTGAATGATTCTAAGTTACTTACATGACATGTCAGACTAAGTGAAGTTAGTTATGGCAAATCTTCCAGTTGTAGCTCAAGATTTGATAGACCTAGCCTGCATTTTCATTACATGCTTTAAAAGACCTACACCAGTTCCAGGACTCCTTATCTAAGAATGCATATGTGTACAGACTAACATATATTCTTTGGAGAGATAACTCTCAATTTATGGGGCTTTACCTCTGTCAGAAACAAGACAATTGAGGTCCTTTTGGAAATCTGGACCCTAATGGGATACTTAAAAATGCTCAACAGGTGCAGATACTTAAAAGCTCAGAAGTAGGTGCTTATGTGCATCTTCAGTTATATAAACATTTTTTAAACACCCAAGAGCTGGAAGTTGAGCTCTGAGTCAATTTTGAAAATGAAATTTAGGTTCCTAAAGTAATTTGCAGGTCTTCATCAGTTTTACTCTGTAGTCATTTTTCATGTTTTTGATGTATTGCATCTATCAGTTACTAATTAATTTAATGAACATATGAATATAGAAATTCTTCTAAACTCAAAGTATAAGCCCTATGATACTGTCCCACAAACACTGGTTCTTATCTCATCTCTTCGTGGTTTTTATTCTCATATTTTACAAGGGGCATCTGCAGAAGGAACAAGCACACAACATGTACAGCTATTCAGCCAGTATCTCATTGTAACCGGAACCTTCTAATTGTTCTAACAATATTAATTAACCATCAGGGTCCGAAAGATATGTGTACACGATATTCTCCTTGGATTTTTGGCTTTTTCTTTTTCTTTTGGGTGCTTGAAGCAGCCAGTGACATAGTATGTCAGTTGTGTGCTTCACTAGAGAGGAAGATGCTTGGGAATGTGTCTGTCACTATTGTCGCCTGCCACAACTAACGGCATGCTAAGAGCTGTAAGCAAGCAGGGAAGCTTGATTGCATCATGCATCAATGAAAGGACAGATCAAGAATTTGTGAGTCTTTTGAAATACATCCCCCTCCCCCCTCGGCCAACCAAAGAAATAACTTTGGATACAGTCCTGGGTTCTGTGTGTTTGATCAAAAATCCTAGGTTAACAAAGTAATGAAGGTGATTTGACAAGGAGTGTCATTGTAAGAGATAAATTAAATAAAATGAATCAATTGAATCGCAGATAAAATTAAACATCTTTAAACTATGGTTTGATTCGATCATGCTCACCGTTTCTAGCTCATCATGATTATAGGTTTTGATTTCCCAGCTCTTTACTCTTGATTTATGCTAAAGAAAAAGGTATACCATCGGTTTCAGACTTCCTGTTTTATCTTAACACTAAATTACCTTTAAATTATGGGTTGGATCTCATTACATTTCTGATTCCCAAAATTAAAAGTGTGTTTGAGAAGCAGAAAGGGGCAGGAAGAGAGAGACTGCAGGGGAGAGAGAAAGCGAGAGTGCGATGTACTGCCCAGATGTCTCTAGGAGGAACTGTCTCTGATGCTGGGAAGCAATACATTACACCACTGTCCCTACATCTCTTTTTCATTTGTGAATGTTTGCCAGAGATTATTATCACGCTATTTCTCATCAGAGCTGGAGTTCTAGTTTATCAAAGTGTCAGCATAAAGACTAACACTAGGGCAAATTTGCTGCAATATGGCTAGACTGTGAGCCCTGATCTGACAGTAGACTCACTAGAACAAAACCTATCTCTGTAGCTTAAAAGATTTTGTAAAAATTACTGGGCAGTATGGGACAGATTTTACAGGTACTTAAACCTTACATAGTTTAGTGTGGTGTCTACTATTATAGTTTTCAAAAGCATCTGCATGTCCAGTGCTGTTATTTTACCGGGAAGCAGGCATACAGGCATTTTGAAAAATGATAGTGATTTTTGTTTCTTCCGTTTCTGCATGCCTGACACTACAAAGTGTACGCAATTTCTCAGTTGCAGGGGCTTCACAAGGCGGGAGGTGCCACACCTCTCAGGAGTCTCCAAACCTCTTCCTTAGCGCCTGTGCTCTTGGTCTGGATTTATGATAGCCCCCCCCATTCTGTTTTTCAATTGTTCCAATCATCTAGGAACTAATCACAAATATTAGAGATTTTCTAATTATAATGCATATAGCAAATATGAGCATGCATAGTCACTCTTCCTAGAAATTTAACTCATTTAACAATAATTGATAGAAACACAGAACATTATTGTGCTATTTTGCTTTGTTCCCCTGGACAGTAGCTCTGCACTTACAAACTTTGGGTATTCCTTACCCCAAAACTAAACTGTATTTGAGCTTCAAAAAGCTCTCAGGCTATTTGCAATCTTTTATATGTTTAATGTACTCATAAACATAGAAATGAAAAGTTTATGGGTCAAACAGAGCAAGGGACAAAAGGGAGGAGGTAAGACGAGGGGCTGAAAATACCAGTGAAGTGACATTCATCGTTCTATCAATGGTAGCACATAGCTGTACGGACACCTGCAGTGAACGGCTTGGCAGCCAAACACCAAACGAGCACAACAGAAGGCCGTCACAGAAAGAGTCTGCAGTGCTCTTTTACAGACTCCAACTCTCATTTTGCAGCTCTGAATCACAGTCACAGTCCCACCTGGCCTTGCAGAACAAAGCTGGACAGTTTGGGATTGTAATTCCCAAAAGCACCATTAATGCAAGAAATCTCCTTGACTTCTCCTGGGACCAAATCTTCCCCAAAGTCATGAACCCTTGCTGTATGCACTGGTGACTGAGTAAAATGTTAAAATGTTACCTATGCCTATGAATTGGTCATTTATGTCAGCAAAGTTTTTACTGTACGCTTCTTCCCCTGAGCACGTGTGTAAATATTTCATAGCATGATAGCAGCAAAACGGAATGGCAGACAAAGACCTTTACAGACCTTGGACTTGCTGCCTGGACAGCATAGTGAAAGACACACTGGAAACTAGTGAATGGGTGACTAAACACTGTTCTTGGCGAAGCACTATTTTGGTACTCAAGTCCTGGGCCTGAAGTCCTTATGCAGACATAAATGCTGTCCATTGGATATCTGGGGGAGCTTTGCCCAGGTGAAAGTTGACAGAATGGTCCCAAAGAGCAGTCACCTACAGAGGACCTCACAGGTTAAGGTCACTGCTGACCTTCTACGGGAGAAGCATCACGGGCCTTCTGCCAGGAGGCTTTCCCGAGTCTAGCGACTCAGACTCTGGTATTGCTGACAGTCGTGGGCAGCTGCTGTGATGAAAAGTTACAAGTACTCATTTGGAGGGGTGTAATTTCTGTGATCTAAAGATTTTTTTTGTTTAGAAATAAAAGGCAAACCACGTGTGTTTAAAAGAGTCCCTTTTTCCTGCCAATGAGGGGATGTAAACACAAAGTAAAGTAATTTTTCGTGTTTTTTTCTATGGCTCTGGAGCCTGTATCAAATCTCTTCTGTAACTTATTTTTCTTTTGTTTTATAAGTATCTTTAAAATATTCAGTGTTCACTGAATACTTTCTCCAGAACAAATACTGTTCTGAAGGAGAACATCAAATGTTAAAACGCTGCATGATCCAAAATTGTTAGTTTTAAAAGAAAAGCATTTCCTCCTTTTTGAAAGTTTCTGAATTATTATGAGCTCCTTTCTGTATCAGCTCTTTGCTACTACAAGAACTATTCTGAATAACCAAAAATTAGAAAAATAATAAGCCTAGTTATAGAACAAAACTCCCTGAAGAAAAAAAAGATCCGAAATAACAACTAAAATACTGTTTTCTATCTATCAGGTCTGCTTTTTAAGTTGAACTTTACTTTCTTCTCTAGGGCTATGCCCAGACTGTTATTGCCAAACAGAGGTGTTTTGTCCAAGATTTAAATAATATGGCAGTATACATTAGACCAAAATGCATACGTTAAGGATTGAATGCCTGCCTATGTAATCAATGCCCCAAGGACAGCAGCACCTTGCACTATGCATGCTATGTGTAGATGCTGCCCTGTTGAAAGAAGCTGTACTCGTACATGTCATTTATTGCTATTTGTTGTCATTCCTTTTTAAGAGGATTCTCTGGACTTAGAATGAGGCAAAAATATGGTTTGTGTAAGTATATGTCACTATGCAAATTTACTGATTCACTCTCTAGGTTGCAATGGACTGTGAAAATTTCAGCTTAGTTGCAAAATGCTGTTTACCAGATTATTTATTAGGGTTTGCCTGTGAAAAGCAGCTCTACTTGAGGTTTGTCCAAAGGTGAGAATTTGGCTTTAAATATACTTCATTCATTTAATAAAAATAATTCTGACTCTGATTTTATGTCTGTGCGAATATGTTTCTGTTATTTTTCAACTTAATAGCTTTTCTAAAACTCTACTGTTTCTCTCGTGGTCATTTTGAACTTCCATGATTTCATTTTGGGGGGATGAGATTTTGTAGAACTATGCTCAGAAAACATGCTGTAAATCTGTTCTGCAGTTCACCTAACTGCCCCCTTCAGTGCAGCGTGCAGCTTCATGTTCTACACCATTGGATGCACCTGCAGTCAGATGCTAAAAATGACAGTCCTGTTTTCTTTGTCTCTCTGTCCCATATATTTCCACTCCACCCCTTCTATAAAATCTAGGCTGAAAAGTGACATACTTCAATTCACTGGTCTGATGGTATTTTAGTTGTTATTTTGCATCATGGATTTTGGGTCTTGCTTTGGATGAGTCAGATTTCTGCTCAAGTAGTAAGGTGGTCCAACTCACTCTATGGCCATTGAGTTAGTAGGCTGAATGCAAGCAAAATGAGGAGCCAACCATGCAGGTTATGTATGACGCAAAATATCAGTCTCAATGACTGTTCCTTACTCTCGATATTAGCTATGTGTGGGCCAAAGTCCATTGCTCCATGCCTCTTGAGGTGGCTGCATCTACATTGCCCGTAGCAACAGGTTTTGACCTGCGCTGGTTTTGATCTCTGAATCTTCCTCACCTCTGCCCAAGTTGTCCCTCTTGACAAGGCAGCATAGGAGTGATAAGGGAGTTCTGGCTCAAGCCTGTGTGATGACCTTGTCTTACTAATCTGAATGCCAGAATTCACAGCCATTTCTGTGAGGCCAGGTTGTAAAGTTGTAGCATCCCACTACAAGGGGCTGGCCTACGCATGTGGCAGAGTACGGTGCTCTCCGCATGACTGCAGTGGGTCACCCTCAGCAGCAAGGGAGTGAGTGTCCCACCAGCTGGGATCCAAGCTCCTGGCGTCATTCCTGTTTACGGTGGAAGTCGTAAGAGCAACAAACTGTACTGGCTTGTACAGGGGCTTTTACAGGGTAAAATCTCTGTGAAAGAAAACGTGTAATATAGGACTGAAGAAATGCATACAATCTCTCAAGTACTTTTATTTTAACTGAGGAATTTCATCCTATGTAAATACATTGCTTTTAAGTAAAATAATGCAAATGTACATATTCATGTAATTATAAGATAGTTGTCTGCATGGAGGACCTTTTAATGATTTTATTATTAGACTTCTTCCCTAGAATGAAGAAAAATTGATGTGAGTAGAATCAGCTGACGTCTCTGTGGTATGTACCCTATGTATATTCTGCATGTAAATTTACATATATTTTGGAATGTAAATACAGTGACAGCCTACTTTATATGAGGGGGGCATTAGAATCTGATAAAAAGTATAATAACAATTAGTGTTGACATGAATAATAGAAGCTTTGTGTTTATGCAGTAGAGATAATTTATATTAAATTAGGTAACTGGAAATACGCATAGTTTTACAGTCATTAGAAAAATACTTGGTGGAAGTCAGTGAAGGTACTTGGTTACCATTGTCATTTCTCTGAGTATTACCAAAAGAGAGAGTTGACTAGAAATAAAATACAGAAAGTATTTTTCAAAGAAAAGAGCAAATCACTGTGCAGTTGCTTCTTTATCATTCATAGCATGGGATACATATTAATCATCATAAATGCTGTGCTGGGGGAGCACATGCTTTAAAAGCTTTCTTCCTGTTCTGGAAACATCTTGGATGAAGAGTGTAGAAGGAAATCCCTAGAGAAGAATAAACTATCATGTTTATAAGAACATCCTATTGACTGTCTAATTGGAAGGATTCTAAAAAATTCCCAGGGGAAATGCTCTAGAGCTCTATGACTTTTACAGTCAATACTTAAAGCAAAATTTTTTTTAATAATGGCAGAGAAATCCACTTAAATTGAAAATACTGCGTATCAAATCTCCTAATCTGACCACAGGTTTAAAACCAACCAGTGACTGTGAAGAAAATGATAAAATTAAGCATGTGGTAGAGAAAAAAATTCCTGTACTGATAGTGTGGCTAGAAGTTCAAAGCTGCTTTACTACTTAAATTTGTAAGAGCTTATTTCAGTAGGAAAAGAATAAAATACTATATTCAACAAACAAAATGATTGCCCTAGAAGTAAGACTTTATTTCTGTAGGAAAAGAATCTAATACTGTATTTGACAAACAAAATGATTGCCTTAGAAGAAAGAAAATGAATGCCTGTTATCTACAATGCCCTGTCCAAGAGCTGGTCTCCCCTCTGCATTTCATTTTCTTGCCACCTTTTATTATGACAGAAGTACTGTACTGTAAAGCTGCAAATGCAGTCAGAGCAGTAAGTCACTAAAGAAGGGCCCGCAAGCAGAATCTGATCAGGTTTCTCTCTTTACAATAGAAAACATGGGAAAACTCATGAGCCTTTCAGGGAAGGGACGGGGAACAAGCAGAGGAGCGGGGCAGGGAACCCAGCATTTTACTTTTGTGGAGGATTCCTGCACCAGCGTTTTCCCATCTTTCATTTAGTTTCTGATCTCTCGTCTCTGCTGTATCCCCTCTCTCTGTGTCAAATTTCTTTCTCTCTGATGGAGTCAACTTCAAGGAAATTTCAAGATCATCTCCAAGAATTTACTGTGTCATTTTCCAGCTATTTAGAGCTACCCTATAAAAAGTACTACTTAGCCTTTGTTATAAAAAGTTTACCTGATTATAGCAATATCTCCAGAAAAACACCCCTGTAATTTTTACTAACTGGAATGTGATACAGCTGAGCCATATCAGTTAATTTGAATGTCCAGAAAACTATTCATATCTTTTTTTTTTTAATGATGAACTGCAGTTTTGGTGAAAATGAATAATGATGAACTTGAAAAAGATACAGTTTTGTCTTTTTGGCTCATATTTTTCTTAATTTCAAAGCCATGTTCATAAGACAAGCTACAAGTCTGTTTTCACCATCTTTACAGTGAAAAGATCCTATACACATACTATGAACTCACAAGCCAGAAAAGCGAAATTCAGTTTATCAATTCAGTATGCTGTACCTGTCTGCTAGCAAATAAATACAAATATAAAAGAATATTCAATTCAGCAATACATTAGACATCCCACATATCCTTTGTACTCTTCCCAGGGAGGATATATACACTATGAAAGATTTATATGGATTCGTTTCACATAATATCATGCTTTTCTTGGTATTATGGGTTTTTGATAGCTTGTATATATAACATCAGCATAGCCTAGAAGTTTGTTTTCATCTGGAGCTCTGCTACAGCTCTGCCTATCATATAAACAAGGAATTAGTATGGCTTTCTTCAAACACAATACAGTTATTGTGAAGGTCTTTCTAGCGATTGAACAGCATTCTGCTAGAAGGTCCTGTGTTATTTCACTTCATCCTAACATTTCATTCCCTTTGTCAGTTCTTTCTGCCAAATACCAATAATTCGCATGGGAGGGGAAAAGCAAAATAAGCCATCCTTTCGCAGTGTTGGGCCTGCTCGCTTCCCACTTCCCAGCCCACCTCCAGTATCTGAAACGTGTTTGGGACAGGTGTCAGCAGGCACATGGCAAGAGACAGACAACCAAGCCTGACCCGAAGTTTGTGGGCAGACTTGTTTTTTCCAATGACGGTGTGCCATGTTTTCAGCAGCAACGTTTCTTCAGAGCTCACCTGTTCCTCCAAACCGGACCATTGTGGATTTCGTTTGGGAGTGCTACCCCGCCAATAACCTGCATTGCCTTGGCGCCGAGCTGTGCTGGAGCGCACCCCAGGCTCCCTTTCTAAGGCAACCTGCGCAGGCAGAGGTGCTCCACACCACGCAGAGTTGCATCCCAGCGCTCCCTACAAACAGGGCAACGTAACAGTGGGTGCAGCTCACATGCAAGTCTGCCAAGTCTTGATAGCTCCTTAAAGCCCACCACGCCCTCCCACCTTGCACACATTCACCGTTCTCAGGTACACATTGTAAAAATCCATTTGGTCTCACCTATTTGGCACCACAGAGGCAGCAAAACACCTAGGAACAACCCAAACTCAGAAGACATTCAGACACCCACCAGTACAAACATAGATGAGGATTCATCACTGCTTTGGCAAGGAGGCTGCCTGACGGGACAGGACTGTCTTCTGAGCCTGGCAGAGCTGCCCTAGGCTGGCTGTTCACAAAGTGAGGAAGACTTACGCTTCGAGTCCAAAGAAGTATCCACATCTGTGACACTAACCTTTGCAGATGACACTAACCTTTGCAGACAGTCTCCAGAATCCAGGAGACCCACTTGTAGCTGCTTTCTCCTCTTCGTAAGGATCTCAAACCAAGACGTGGACCAGCTAAACATCTGGAGAGGACCTGAATTATGGTGAGTTTGTGTAATATTTTGGGAGTGGGGACCAAGGGTTGTGTAGGTGATGGGAGACTGCTCTGCTTAGATTTGGGTCATCTGATAATGATGGGCAAGATCTAGCCAGACAAAGACAAAGGCAAAGCTAGGACTTACCACTCTCGAGGAGAAAGGGAGTCTTTCAGAAACAACTCAACCCCTCCCTATCCATCTGCTCTCCCCTTCTCCCGGACGAAGGGGAATTCTGGACTGCTAGTAGATGGAGACATTCTCTGTGCTGGGGAGAAGACGTGGTAGGTGTAGCAGGTTGGCTGGCAACTCCACCTGGTAGCAAGCTGTGCCATGGCCAGGTTACTGCTGTGTCTGACTGCAGTGCTAGAAGGCATTTCTTTCCCGAGGGACCCAGACCTTTCCAGGCACCTGCAGGTGACTCGTGTACACAACTCTCCTTCCTCCTTCTATGCCAGCCTGGATTAGCTGCCATGGCAGCACAGTCAAGTTGTTCTGTGCAACTGCTGAATGCAAACACACCATTCAGATTGGTAAACAATTACCTGGCACGACTCTGTTTTGATTGCATGGCATGATCTGGTCGTGATCAGGCCCTCCCCACCCTAGCTAGACATCCTCTCAGGCACCACCCCCTTCTGCCCTTGGCTTGAGTCATGGGCTTGTTGAGGCACAAGTCAGCATCCTTCCCCCTGGGGATTTTCTATGCATGGTTCTGGTCACATATCTGGTTGCTTCACCTCCTCATTGCTAGCTCACTAGTGAAACAGAGTGTGGCTCTGCACAGTGTTGAACAACTCTAGGAAGGAGAAAGGGGTTTCCTGGCCACCCCGTGGGATAGCAAGACAAGTTGGTGACTGCTGCTTGCTTTCTGTGGAAGTGAACCCATGCAAAGGGACAACAGCAGGTTATGTGCCAGCTGTGGGTAAGGTCCATGTCCCACACACTTGTCTCCTAGCTCCCCATGCTGCCAGGTCCTTGGTGCAGCACTCCATTAGTACAGCTCACAAATGCATGTCCTCTGAGAATAAGGAAGTCTGGGAAGGGAGTGTTGCTGGGAACTCCCTGTGTGGACCCTGACAGACTAATTAGGGCCATATGATCCACAGCCTGAGGACTGTACCATCTGCAGGGCAGGCAGGTAACTCGACATCATGAATGTCCCTCTGCTGTCGGGAAGGGAGTGCCACCCTATGTGTGCTGAAAAAGAGCAGAACACCCGGGCAGCGGAAAGTTACTTAACTTGGTTAGTATAACTGGTCATGGCAGCTGAGCCACGTGAAAGCAAGAAAACATGGAAGCACCATTTGCAGGCATCCTTTGTTGGCTTGTATTATACTGCGTATTAACTTGGCTGTAGGTTTACATTTAAAGTGGTAAAATGTGAAATTCAGTTCCTCAATTCTTCAGCAGAGAGGGATGTTTAACACTAGATTTGCATTGTGCACATATACTGCATCCTTGTCCAGGCACTGCAATAGCTAACAAGGACTTCTTGCCACAGCAGGGCTGAAGTGCTCTGTGGTTGGTGCTAGCTCCTCTTGTCCATGCCTGGCACTCTAAAAAAGTGAGACTGTTTTGGACTGTACCTCAAGTCTGGTCTACAGACAGAGGCAGGCCTGCTCTTCTCCTGTGCATGGGTATGGGTCAGGTAAAGCATGCTAGACCACCCCCCCGCCCCGTCATTGCCTAGCCATCTGATGGAGATAGAGGGTGGCCTTAAAGAGGGCTGGCTGCCCTTCAGTTTCAGGATGGAGCCTGAAGGACAGAAAAAAGTCAGATCTAGGTTATTTAGAGTACGCTGGGGTGATCACAGGAGCTATCTGAGGCAGGGCAGCTTACTGAACTTTGCGTAGTAGAAAAGCTTCTGGTTGTGGATTGCAAAGACCCGTGGAAGAGTTCAGGACACTCCTTCCAAAGCAGGGGATGGACATCCTGATGGGCTTTGCCAAGGCCAGGGCACTGAACTGGCTCTGGCAAATGATACATGCATCTGTGGGCTGTTAACAGAGATAGAATGGGCACAGCCAGAGTAATCAGTTTAATTAAATGCCTTGTATCTATAATTTGTCTGATTTGAGAGCATATTAAATTGAAATTAAACTTCCAATATATTATTACAGGAACATATTCTGTTTCTTTTATATCCCATTATAGCTGTGATTAATATATTCAAAAGTATACATTACACTGCCACAATAATGAACAGAGCAGAATGAATATAAATATCTGCAGTAAAATACAAAGAAGTCCTGTGGTGCAATGGTAATGTTAGTCATTTTTGCATGAATAAATGAAGGTAGAGTGTGAAATTCCATAACTCTGCTATGAACCAAAGTCTCCAGCCGGTATGGAGTGTCAAGTTTTTGCAAATCTGACTTTGTTAAGTCTGTTGTAAATATTTCTTACTACTTATTTAATGCTTAGTCACAAAATAAACCTTTTTATTCTTCTAAGTGATTCCCTGTCTCTACTGTGCTCCATTTTCATTCTTTTCTGGAAATGAAAGCTTGAGATTTGATTCTGACAGGGTCAATTTTGGATGTAAAAATCAACATAGAAGCACTTGCTCTAGTCTCTTACAAGAAGTGATTCAGTACTTGTGGCTGATTGCCGAGAACCCTTTGATGCTGAATTTTATTGGCCAGATCGATTTTTTAAGACCAGAGGAGAACAGTATCATTTGGTCTCCGCTCCTTCACAGCACAGACGGTAACCTTAACTGAATTAGGGCATATTTTAAAGAACAATAAAATCTTGTTTGCATAAAAAACTCCACATGCTTTTGTAAGCTACTCTAAATATTAAATACTGTTATGTTTAAATATCTGCAGCTTATTTCTCTTCCCAATTATCTAGTTTGATCATTTTCATCCACTGTATCTCTTACTTAAGCTGGGCAAGCGGTGGAGTTTTTCTTTCAGTAGATACAGGATAACAATCCATCCAGAACGCCATGAATGTGCCAGTAAGTCTGCATAAAACATAGTTTGAAGCTCGTGTTGGGAAAATACAGACTGGCTTTTATTTTCTAAGAGACTAAAAATGTAAGACTACTTTGGGTTAATTCAGAATGTCTTTTCTATAAAGAAAATTAACTTGTTTCTTCAGTTGGGTAAATAAACTCTTTAAAGCATTTCTCTTTTAAAAATTTTTTCAATTTCCCATTAGAAGTGTTACAGAAAAGACTCAAAACTTCATTTTAAAAATGCCTTAATGAAAAAATTGTAGCAATTCTGAAAGACATTTAGCAAATGTTGAAATGAAATATTCTTACATCTTAAAAATTCTCCACATTTCTATTGATCTTCTCTCTTTCTTTTCAGATACATTTTCCACTTTGTACTGAAGAGTTAGAATGTACCCTCAGCCAGTTTGCTGATGACACAAAACTGGGAGGAGTGGCGGATACACCAGAAGGCTGTGCTGCCATTCAGCTTGACCTGGACAGGCTGTAAAGTTGGGCAGAGAGGAACCTGATGAGGTTCAACGAGGGCAAATGCAGGGTTCTACACCTGGGCAGGAACAACCCCATGCAGCAGTACAGGCTTGGGGCAGACCTGCTGGAGTGCAGCTCTGTGGAGAGGGACCTGGGAGTGCTGGTGGACAACAGGTTGACCATAAGCCAGCAGTGTGCCCTGGCTGCCAAGAAGGTTAATGGGATCCTGGGATGCATTAGGAAGAGTGTGGCCAGCAGGTTGAGGGAGGTTCTCCTTCCCCTCTACTCAGCCCTAGTGAGGTCCCATCTGTACTGTGTCCAGTTTTGGGCTCCCCATTTCAAGAAAGATAAGGAGCTACTGGAGAGAGTCCAGTGGAGGGCTACATGGATGAAGAAGGGACTGGAACATCTCTCCTACGAGGAGAGGCTGAGGGAGCTGGGCTTGTTCAGCCTGAAGAAGAAAAGGCTGAGAGGGGACCTTAGAAATGCTTATAAATATCTTCAGGGTGGGTGTCAGGAGGATGGGGCCAGACTCTTTTCAGTGGTGCCCAGCAACAGGACAAGGGGCAATGGGCACAAACTGAAGCACAGGAAGTTCCATCTGAACATGAGGAAGAACTTCTTCCCTCTGAGGGTGATGGAGCCCTGGAACAGGCTGCCCAGGGAGG
>Ga0065711_1030110_pt1 | contig 33665 bp, 20 predicted proteins | sample Hoacrofraction12_FD_59098 | JGI IMG/M metagenome (GOLD analysis project Ga0065711, IMG submission 59098) | Hoatzin crop microbial communities from Cojedes, Venezuela - Epithelial fraction 12 v2 (version 2) | ecosystem: Host-associated > Birds > Digestive system > Esophagus > Crop | place...
CCGAAGCAGGGTCACCTACAGCAGGCTGCACAGGACCTTGTCCAGGCGGGTCTTGAATATCTCCAGAGAAGGAGACTCCACCACCTCCCTGGGCAGCCTGTTCCAGTGCTCTGTCACCCTCAGAGGGAAGAAATTTTTCCTCATGTTCAGACAGAACTTCCTCCTCTTCAGTTTGTGCCCATTGCCCCTTGTCCTGTCACTGAGCACTACTGAAAAGAGCTTGGCCCCATCCTCCTGACACCCACCCTTCAGATACTTATAAGCAGATATTAGGTCCCCTGGCAGCCTTCTCTTCTTCAGGCTGAACAAGCCCAGCTAATAATAATAATAAGTAATAATAATAATAAGTAAATAAAAATATTTATTTCTAAAAAAGCCAACACAGATACAAAAGTTTATCAAGACACAGGGGGCAGAAATGAAAGATCAGTATTCAATCTGCATGTACGGAGATCAAATCTGAGCTGCCTCACTGTGCTGCTGGCAGTCTGTCCCTAACCCAGGTTGTTGGGGACTCCGCTCTCTCACACCAACTGCACGCTCCCTAAATGTGCTGTCAAAACACATGATCTCTTATCTTAAGCTCCTTGGAGTTCCATTCAGCTTCAGCTCTTCTTTTTCTCAAAGATTATTCATCTTTAACTTCGCTGGAAGCAATTTCACCCCTCTGCCTTCACCTTCTGAAAATGCTCATGTGCCTTCAGCAGAACAGTTGTGATCTCTTGTACGTGACTAAATTATTAGAAAATTGTTAACTTAGGAATAAGAAAATGTGAAAATGTCATTGATAATTTTTCCGTATGAAACTTATATTTTGTATTCATATGTAACCACCAACTGCTCTGATATAAAAATGTAAATACAGTTGATGCATGTGGCTAATTACTGGCTCTCATTCAAAAGCAGAAACCTGAGTCACTCACTATTTTGAGGTGAGAGTGAGCTTGGGACAACTGAATTAAAGTAATGAATTATTTGCTTTATTCCTTAATAAAAATTGTTACCTCTGTGCCCGATGTGAAGAGCCCACACCATCTTGGAATCAGCAAACACATCAGAAATTGAAGGATTGTTGCATAATGTACCACTAGCATAAGGAACAGTATGCTTGTCAGATGTAAAAATCACAATTAAAAATATTTCAAGATATAACACAATTGCGCTTTGGAAATGTCAGCACAACCATTAGAGTTAGGAACAATAAAAGCACAGTAGGATGATTTTGCTCTACCTGGATTAGTTGACTAATGAAGGAAGAACTAAGACTATACTTTTTAGCATCAGTAAAGGGGAGGAGGACTTTCATATGTCAGCGCAATAGCCCTCGCCAGGAAGACAGGCCGGGGTGCATTTTCTATTGTTGTACTCAAATCCAAGCAATGAAATCTGCTAAGGCACAAAATGTCCCTTGCTTGGAACATCATCGTGTTCTGTGACAAGTTTAAGATGAGTTGGAAGAGAGAAGTTGAAGATGAGGTGTCAGTATGTTACTAATACTGTTCAGATCTATGAATCATTACCAACAGATGTAGAGTAAGTGAAAAGTTTTCTGCAAATTACAACAGTGAAATTCAAGAGCCGCTCTAGTGGTTTTACTTTGAATTTCTGTCCATGTAGCTGATAGAGAAGTATGGTGCAAAGATCATAAGCTTCGTAAGAAGCAATGTTTCCAAAATAAAAATAAATAAATAAATGGAAACCAATGCTGAAGTAAACTTAAGCTATCTCAATCATGTGCTTAAAGAAAACATAAGTATAGCTTTGACTAGCGTTTACTGGTTAATCTTTGTTCAAGACGCTTGTAGGACTCAAAGCACGTATCGGTACTTGTGACCTAAACCAGTTCAAAGCAACAAAAATCAGCACCTTTGTGCCAAACTGAGTTTGCCTTAACAGAAACCAGTGATGTACAGGAAGCAAAGAAAACTTCATTTTAAGTAAGGTACAAAGGGAAAAGCATGTGAATTTCCTGCTTCTCTAAGTCTATTATTTTGAAATGCTTGAAATGCATTTGAAACAAGAATTCAAAATGCATGATTTTCTTGAATATTGTAGTTTTCCTCCACATAATTTATTACGTATATATTACATTTTTTACCACTAGATAATGGTGCATATTTCCCAGAATATATCTGAAATGAAACTGCATGAATAGGCCTTATGCTGGACAGAACTTCTCTTGAATGGTGTTGCCCTTAACTGGTGGCGTTTTTGTCTGGCTCACACAGAACATGCCCTCCCACCTTCTCAGACAAACATGCACCAGTGCCCTTTTAGGACTATACTGAAAACAAGCTATATGAAGAAGTCTGTTTAAAAAAATAAAAATAAAATAAAATAAAAGGAAAAGAAAAGCTTTTTGAAACTCTGCACTGTATTTCATCTGTTTAATGTGGAGACTCTGCAAACTACAGCAGAGGTCACTTCCCCAGGGGTGTTGGAATCAATTATTTTTTTAATTTTATCTGCCACTTATTTCTAGATTATCTGAACTTTCTAGTTTCTGTGAAGATACAGGGCTAATTCTTCCCCTTCCAGTAAGTGGAAACCTTTGATAATTCAATCATTAACTGCTTTCTTTGAGTGCTCTATTTTTCCTCCAAGCTTTGCTGTGTAATACCACCTTTGCCATGAAGCCTTTCCCATTGAAATAATTTCTGGTTGAGAGGAAGGAAAAAGCAAAGCCAAGGAAGAGCAGAAAGAAAGTTCCTGGACAAGTCCTCTCAAGTGACCTGGCACTTTAAGGAAACATTGCCATTATAAAACCGAGCTGTGGAAAGTGTTGCACACACCTATATATCTGAGCTATGTAGAGACTTCCTAGCTGGGGTATAGTTGGCAGTCTAGGCCCAGCAGTTTGGCCGGATCTCTGGCCGTGGCTTGAGGTAGCTTCACAGTTCTGTAAGCTATATCCTGAGCTTTCTAAAATAGCACATTCTCTGTGTGAATGCTTACACATGTGTCTTTTCTTCAGCTGCTGTGTTTCTAGGTACAAAGGAGTAGTCAACTTCAGCAAAATACAAGGAACAAACTGTGGACAGTCACCAAAGCCAGCAGCATCCCCAGCTCTGGAGCTAACAGGTTGAATTGCTGCCAGAGTTGCCTAGCCCAGACTGCATTGCATTTGGTATTGTGTATAGTGATGGGCATAGTGTCAGAGTATTGTGATAGGTGGTAGTGCCTCTTGCCAGGCTTCAGGTGGATGCTTTTCCTCAACTGGAGCTGACAACTGTGGAGTCTGGCCTGGCTGGTGGCTGTTTTGCTTTCAGCCATCAGAAAGTGCCAAAGAAGGGCTGAGAATAATAATTTTCAACCAGAAAAGGCAAAGTTTGGTCATTACTCCAAGGCCTCAACTGAACAAATGGTTCTTTGTATGGATTTTTAATAGAGCTTGCAATGTCAGTGCACTTCCAGGCCCAAAAAAATCCTTTCTTTTTATCTTTTTTCTTTCTAGAGTTATCTTCTAACCAGTTTTGAGTTCTTAGCCATTTTATAGTCTTTCTGAGAAGATAATGTTTAATCTGCATGCCATGAACATATTTGATACATATGTTTTTGAAGATTTGGTTTTCTTGCCTTGAATCTTTAATAGGTATATTTTTATTTAACTGCTTTTTTAACTTTTATAGTTAATTAAATTCAGATGTTAAGCTCTACATGGCAATTCTACTTCCCATCCTTTTTAAATATTACTTTGGATAAATTTAGGAAAATGGAAGAAAATTATTTAATGGTTGCTGACTTCTTAAAACTTTCCAAAAGTAGAAAAGGATTGTAAAGTACAAGTCCTTTGACTTGGAATAGATTCTCTGAAGCTTTGTCCCCTTTGGCATTTAGGTTTTTTAAAATCTTCTGCTATGTGTCTATTCAATACATAGTTTAAAAAAAAAATCCTTGGAAAAAGGTATTAGCCATTTTAACGAGGACTTTATTGATTTAGATGTGTGTGACGTTGATGAGATACTAGATATCTGTCTGGATACCTTTGTTAATTCATTCTGCATTAAAATGCTGAAACTCATTTTGGGTCTTACTTGACTGATTGGTGTTTTTTCTTCTTTTACGAGTTTTATTCATTTCAAGCTTTATTAGGTTTTTCATTTTGGATTAAATAAGAAGAAAGCCAAGGACTCAAGAGAATACAGCATCCTGGATAGAATTTTCAAAGGTCTTAACCATAGGTCTACTTGGGGTCACTCAAATAACTATGGTGTATGATGGGGTACTTAGGCTACCTATAGAATCATGCATGCACATCGTTGCTTTGGCAATGCAGAACTCATGGGGATTGGGAGAGGAAAGGAGTTACAGTGGATAGGGACCTATCACATACATGACAGGATCTGTGAAGTCTTGTCCCAGTTTGTCCTGAGCTGGCAGTACAGAAGGAGGGAACTTGCCCTAGCTGTCAAATGCTTTAATTCCACAAGAAAGGGGGTCACCCAATGTGGCCAAAAGTTAATGTGTTTGAGCAAATAGCACTGATTTCCTTGGGCTTGGAATTGGTTTCATATTATAATTGTTTCTCCAGGAAGAAAGGAAAGCGTTAAGATTAAATGTTAATGTTTGGAGTAACCCACCAAATCTGCTAGAGTTTTTCCCCAAACAGGCAGGTTTTGTAATTCCTTTGCACATATGCAGACACAGTCTTCATATACTTCATCAATTCCCTATGAACAAGTTTTAGAACCAGTGCTAGCACCAAAAGTGTCCTATTAGCTATGGAATGTGCTCATATACCGTGGTGATAGCCACAGAATAAGAAACCTTGTTATGCAGTAACATTTCTCTCATATTTTCCCACATACTCTCCTCAAACTATTATAACTCTGTTTTGCACAAAACTGATTTATTTATCTTTATGCAAGTGTTTTAGCATCTTACAGCAAGGGGAAGTTTGTCCTTCATATTGCTTTTATACAATAATTTTATTGAATATTCTACACTTCCCTTGTTCTTTGGAAGGAAGAAAAAAAACACAAAGATCTAGCCCATGAGAAAGAAATGTGCAGAAGGTCAGAGAAATTAATTTTGTGATGTGCTGCCTTCAGCCCAGCATGCAACTAGCAATTACTATCAGTGTGTATTGCTCACAGAAATCTGAATTACTTGCTTTCTACATTTTAGATTCTGCCTGACTTCCCTGCTCCCTCCTCCACTGGGAACTGCCGCCTTTCCCTTTGAATTCTGTATTCCCCAGCACACTTTTAGCTAGCATAAACCCTTGTGTGTGATTACTGCTACCTTGTTAACTTCAGGAGGCACTGGAAAAAGGTTGTTTGTCTGGCTACCTCAGAGCTGGGTCCTAGGAAATTATTGTGCCCTCCATGATCCACAGTAAGAAAGCAGCATACAAAAGAGCATCAACGTGCAGAGATGTCCTCCTAGCCTCAACCCTACGTTGGCACAACCTCACGACACAGTGCAGCAGTATGCACTGGAACTGAGGTCATGATGAAAGCAGTAGGACTAGATAAGCATGGTATTACACCACCAATTACACAAACCTTTATCTGCATTATTCCCGGTGTTCTCAGTGATGAAACAACTCTGATTTGTGTTTCTGCGCCATCTCCCTGTAGATATGCCTTTAAAATCATGCTTTCAGGAGTACGGTGCCAATTCTTCTGAAGATGGCTATATCTATATTAGCAAGTAGTACAGTGCAATAGGAGCAAATCTACACAACAAAACAGTTGGTGCTGCGGATGCAGTACCCACATTACATGTATTCGTGGAGGCAGAGGGGTGGGAAGGGTAGCTCAGACCAGCTCTTGCCTGGTCCTGTGGGCTGGCTTCCTCTGAGTGGTTGAATCACAGCAGAGGTGCTCCCTAGACATGTCTGTCAGCTGAGCGTGGATCTGGAAGGAGCCGCATTTGTGTGCTCTGAGACAGCTTCACAAGGTGAGCCGTAGAATAAGAACTGGGCAGGGACTGGAGATTTACTGTAAAAGCACTCTACTGGTGTCATCCAAATATTAATATACACACACCTGCTGCCATCTCCCACTTCAGCACCAATATAGAAGGTACATTTTCAAAAAGCCTCAGCATATGGAATGTTAAAATCATCTGAAGGTATGATTTGTGAGTAGTGGTGGATGAGTGCTGTTAGAAATCTGGGTCTTACCTAGTAACTTAAGACAGTCAGGAAAACTTAACCCTCATTGCAGCGTTGGCCATCTGAATATACAGCCCTCAAAACTTAAAAATCTTGTCTGCGAAAGTTCTGGTTCAGCTCCTTATTTGTGAAACGGAATGATGTGATTTACTGATGCCAGCTCTTAGACTTTTAGTGCAAATCTGATGTTTTCAGCATCCTCCATACGCTTCAGGTCCAAGAGTCATGACACAAGCAGAACAATGCATTCCTCATTCATGAAGCAAATTTCAAAGCATACAGTTTTAAGGATGCTTGTAAGTGAATTCAAAGACATGAATCGTAAATTTGAATATTGTATCAATAGTATTGAGTATTTTTCTACCTACTACATGTCTTGTTTGCTCTTTTGTGCAACAAATGACTCTCAGTCTGATAAAGAGCTTACTAAAGAGGGCTAAAACAGGAATAGAGTTAGCAAAGGGTTGAATGATGTTGCACTTCCCACCATTAAGCAGGAAGGATGAAGCAAGCACTGCTTTTGTTCTTTTTAGGAGGCAAACCTGATAAAAGCAGAGGTTTCCTTGATAAAATCATATTTCTTTGAAAAGAATGTGCAAGGTTGTGTTTCCCTGCATGCAGTTGAATAACCCAGCAGCAGTTCTGTCTCTTTGACCACAGCTTGCAGCCTCTCTGATTGTGCACTCAGTCCACAAGCTCTATGTAAGCTCATCTTGAATCTTTCAGAGTGCTCGTCTGGTTTGTTCCTGTGGTTTTCTGGCTTCTGTCTGAAATTTGCAAAAGTAGAGAATGCCAACACCTATCCACACATTTGCATACCTACCCAAGTAGTACACAATGCCACGCAAATTTCTGAGTGGCCTGGCACACACATTTCTATTTAATTGTGACATGAGACTGAGTTTTGATGTGATAGGTGGAGTTGTTTCATAAAGGAGCTTGTCTCTTTCTGTTCTTTTAAATAGAAAAAAAGCAGTTCTGCTCACTTGCTTTGGTATGTTTTTCCCAGTTCACAGGAAATAAAGTGAAACTCAAAACATGAAGGTGTCTCTTCAGGTGTCTGAAAGGTAACCACCTTGTTTTGAAGGAGGTTTGTAGTATGAAACAAATCTAAACAACAAGTACCAAGGCTGTGAAAATATCAAAATGAAGTCGTTTTGGCAGAAAGTGAAAGTTGAACAGCTTTCATCTAGCACAAGAAGTCCCTAACCAATACTTTTAAATGGTTTGTTAGATAGCACGTCTGCTTCACTCAGCAGAGAAGACAGATTTTTCTTGAATAACATAACCCCTTGAATATCTTTTTTTTACATTCTTAAACTCTCTCCATGCTGTGCTTCAACAAAATCATAGTGTCCAAGGGCTTTTATTTTTTTTTTGTCTGTAACTTGGAAAAATGGCATCGCAGCTCAGGCTGCAAGGGGAACATGAGATGGTGTTTGAATTGTGTAGACTTCCACCTATCAAAAGCCCAGCCTATTATATTGTGTTACACACACCTTGCAAGTGGACGTCTAGCTTTCTGTGCCAGAGGAACATTTTAATTATTTCATTTACTAAAATGCTGTTACCTCGCTTAGCAAATTAGCATCTTAACTATAGCCTTGACCTGCAAAATGATTAATCTTTTTACATACATGTTAGTATCTTTCATAATACGCTTGTTCAGCTGTCTTCTCTGCACAGCCACTCTTCCCCTCATCAAGTTTGTGCCAAAACACAAAACTAATTTTAAAAACAAAAACTTTCATTTAAAAATGCAATGTTAGAAATCTCCTGAGAATTGGTGTGCCAGAGAAGAAGAGAATTTAAAACAAGGAGCTACAGTGTGGCAGGCTGAGGACATGCCCTTAAACACAATGTTTGCAATTTGTAATTAAAAATGGTTCAGTGTAAAACAAGGAGCTCTTACTGTGGCACAGGTTGCACAGCAGAAGGGACTGTGCATATTAAGTCAAAAGAGTTGATGTCTGAGCAGGATTTGAGGACAGAGAAGGATGGGGAATGTAATCATAGAATGAATTGGGTTGGAAGGGACATTATAGATCACCTAGTTCCAACCCCTCTGCCATGGGCAGGAACAACTTCCACTAGATCAGGTTACTCAAAGCCCCATCCAACCTGGTCTTGAATAATTAATAATAATAGTAATTTATAGGATGATGTCCTACTTATAGAAAGGTTCGGTAAATTTCTATTTCTCAAACCTTTCTGAGGATTATCTGAAATGGAGGTTAAATCAAATCTAATGTTCTATGGCAAGTGATCCAGAAAAGGAGAGTCAGATTCCATAGCAGGGTAAGATAAATCCAAAGGGAGAGATGAGTAGATGATCTCCTCTGCTCTTGTTGCAACCTGACAGTCATAAGCACCTGATTTTAACACCTGTGCCATTTTCTGACTGGAAATACCATCTAAAATCATGCTTGCTCAAATCAAGAGCTCAAGATTTGGGGTTTGCTACATCTGTCCATGAAGACGCACCTTAAATTTTGGCAGAAATCAGTAATGCGTCTGGTAGCAGCTCTCAGGCAAATTGTATCCTCTTTAAAAATTCTACCTCCTGCATTATTTATTGCCAAGACAACTAATGACCTTCCAACTTTCAGAAGCTTGTAGCTGCTTAGATGGAGCAAAGGGTACAATTCATTTCTGCCCTGATTTCATAGCTGTTGGCTCGAGGTTTGCCAGCACTACAGGTAATGCTGAATTTTGCCACCCCAGGGAGGAGATGGCTGAGAGTAGGTCAGGGACAGTTGAATCCTGGAAAGTCCTTTACATTTGTACCACTTACTTACTCTAGCCATAGCCACCACCTCGCATAACCAGCCATTTCTTTGCACTGCAGCAGCAGCCAGCCTGACTTTCCAGGTGCTGGCAAAGGCAGCATGGCCGTGCCGCTCCCTAGGGCATGCTGTTGCATTTTTTCTGGATAGCAACAAAAGAAGCACAAATTCTGTTTGTATATGTCGTATTTTGCTTTCAGCAGAACAAAAGGACTCCCTTTAAAAATCCATAATAGCGAGCTGAGACTTCAACAACAAAAGTCTTGTTATGTCTAGTGAAGAAATACAAGTGGCACTCATCCAATACCTGGATGCTACCTTCGATGGCATGACGGCAGATGATGAGTGACTTTTGTCTTTTATCCTAAGAGCTTTAAGCTGTACATATCACTAATACCACTGTATGTATCATTAAGCTTTCTCTATTATTCTTCAATCCCTTTCTTAGGTTGTGACCCTAAATATTTTTGATGTGACAGAGAGAAAAGTAATCTGTTTGGTATTTAAATTAAGTGGCAAACGTTCAAAATTAAGCCATATAAATCTTGAAAGACAAACTCTTACATAAAAGTTTTCAGTAAGGTACAGAGACTGTGTAAAGTTATTTCTGAATGGCTATGACTGATGGTATGGACCGACCGCACCTCCACTGAGGTACAGGCAAGCGCCATGGGATGGAAACACATGGGGTGCAGTGAGGTTGCATCGTAAAGATTATTAATACAAAATTAGTAGTAGTAGTAGTTACAAGATAGTTTTTGTTTTCCAAGAACAACAGTAAGGATGAAATCCTGGCTGTGGGGAATGCCAGAGCAAATTCCTGCAGACTCCATGCAACGGTATTTTCACCCTAAACTGATTTTCCCTCTGTGCTTCCGTCAGTCAGTTTTCTCATACCCCAATTTTCTGAAGGGCTACAGTGATGGGCTAAAGACTTTGTTCACTAGCAGGGCTGTGCATCTCTTTATGCCTGGTATTTCAAGTCTTAATGGGGTGTGCAGCTGCAGGTTTGGCCCTGAAGCTCCCACACACAGACTACCTCTGGCCAAAGAGGGCCATCAGCCTCTGCCTAGGAAAAGCTTTCGAGTGCCTCCTGCCACTTGCAGAGAGAGACTCAGGTGCTGAAGCCCGGTCTTTAGGGAAGCACCCTTGCTCATCAGGGTTCACGCCCCAAAATCTCCATGTCAGGGTACAGCAGGGACCAGCAGCTCCTTGGGGCCCAGGGGCCAGTAGCACTGCGAGTACCCAGCTCGTCGGACCCTATGGCCGCCCAGGGCAGGGCTGTGGGCAGCTGGAGACTGGCCCTGCTGCAGCACTGCTGGGGCAGGGGCTGACACAAGAGGTCCTGGGCCGTGGGCAGGTGTGGGGAGAATTGTCGCAGGGGATGACAAAGCCAACAAAAGGGCAGGACAAGAAGGACTCTTAACAGCCTCCACTGGCTGTGCTGCCGCTGCAGTGACGGCTGGGCCGGAGGAGGAAGAGGACGGAGAGGGAGGCAGGGCCTGCCAGCAGCTGTGGAGGCTGTGGAGAGCAGGGACCGCTGGGGACAAGGGGCAGGAAGGCTGGGTTTGTCTCACGCTGCGTGGTGGTTCTCTCCTACAAACCTGAGATCAAGCTCGCAAGTCAGGCAACTGCTTTTACACAGAGAGATTTCAAGTCAAAATCCATTGCCAAGAGGAATGCTTGCAAAGCACGGTGGAGATTAACTTCCTTTATCATGTGGGCACATTTGAAAATGTAACCCTAAAGATATTTCTGTGTATAATAGAGTCCAATCAAAATTTTAGAGTAAGTATGCATTTTTCCACTGGCTTCAAAGGGTTACGAATCACACACATTAACTTTTGTTACAATGTTTCGATCAATAAATCAAGATCTTTAAAATGGTCATATGTTTCCAGTTATTCTTTCAGAGGTGATTATCTCCCTTCTTCAGATAATTTTTCTGCGGCTGTGTTAGGTTTGCAATGACTTAGAAAGTCACTAATGATCAAAATCAACAGAAAGTGAAGTTTTATTCTGTGTTATAGTTGCTTATTTAAAAACTCTTAAAGATAAAAAGTTACTGAGCTGGGTATTCTTTTCATTAAATATTTCATGGCAACAACAGTGGCTGAAGATTATGGTAAATTAACATTTGATCTTTTAAAGACAGTTGTTAGACAAATCCTGCTACAATTACAAGGATTTCTTTCTTCATCCCAGGTGGCTTGATCAAGGCAACACACTCCACACTGTATTCTGCACAGTCATGTTCAAAACACAGCTATTTTTGGACTGTATTTGCCTGAAACAGCAACATGGCAATCTAACCACAGAGTTGAAAAAGTGAGTGTTAGTTTTGCTTTTACTAGAGAGGTTCCCAGGACCCAGCTGAGAAGATGAGGAAAATTAATCCCGGTAGCTGATAAGAGATAAGCTCTGGCAAATTTAAATTTAGTGAGTAGTACATGCTATGCAGAGACTGGGGAGACATCATTCAGGTTTCCTTGCTTCCTAGGCTATGGCCAAGCCCCAGTACTTGCAGGGGTTAAAGTAAGGGCTTATCCAGTGTGCATACGGGGAGTGCACAGATTCCCAAGCTATTTCCAGACGGCTGCATCTGTGCAATACAATGCACCACCGGACAGATAGACAGTTCAGGGTGTAAAGAGGCTTTGCTATGTCTGCCTGTGCCCGAGTTCATACACCTCACCCTCCCCCTCGCCTTTGCTAGCTCAGATGCTCTGCCCCACACTCCAGCGCACAGCCTAGCTATGGCTTTTGCAAAATACAGAAAGGAGGGGGAGAACTGCAGGTTTCTTTGGTTTTGTTCTGATTTGGCTTGGTACAGCACAGCTTCTTTTCCTCAAATGATGCTCAGTTCCTGTTAGGAGCTGTGCTGCTCCCTGGGCAGATATGAACGCAATGAGATCCTTGTTGCTATAGCTCATGCAGCAATATGGACTCTCCTTCATTCCAGCAGCATCTTATGCTGCCTCTGACTAATTCTTGTCCTACTCCAATGTCTATATCAGTGTTCTTGAGGGTGATGCATACTGTATATTATGTGGTACAGGCTTCTTGCATAAATGATGTTCACTAAAGTGAGATATATACACTTGTTCTATGGCTTTTGGCACATATATTTGTTGCTGTGTGCAAACTATGTCACTGTCACCTGCTTGTGATCATCTGAATATATAAGCCGTGTATATTGTTAATGTGGACCTAAAAATTTAATACAAACACAGTTAAACTTGTCATTGTTTTCACCTTGATAGGAATTGCCCTTTTCTTCTGAAAGCTTCAGAGACAGGTCCTATGCATGACTTTCACTGAGACAAACATGCAGCGTACATTTAGACTTTGATAGATGCTTTGTTCAAAAGGTGGAGAAACAAAAAAGCAAGAGATCAAAGCAGCACACCAAATCTTATAAGTTTTAATTAAGCGTAAGCAGCTGCATCCTCTCTTCTCAGAGAAGTCCCATCATTTGTGCTATGTAACATTAATGCTCACTGAATTGTAAAACTCGAGGGAAATTCAGACACAATTTGGAAGAGACAAACATTTGTTTTTCAGAAACAGATTCATTATCGTTTGAAGTACTGGTTTAATCTAAACAGAGGTCTTATGGGAATATCTTTGAAGAGTTCTGTCTCTGCAAATCAATTTAATTTGTAAAAAAAGGAAATAGAATGACCAAAAAGGACCAGATTAATGTTGCAAAGAGAACATCGATGATATTTCTTCAAGGAGATGATGGCATTTTACCATTCAGAAAATCATCAGGAAAAAAAAGTAACCTAAAAAGAGTTTTAAAAAATTGATTGCTTTCTCCCTCACGGAGTGCTGAAAAACATGACAACGAAGAAGATTGTGGCCACAGTCTCCCAAAGGGGGATTTGAACTTTTGTCTTTTCAACAAAATGATCTCAAAGTGGCTTAGCGCAGTGCTAATCACAGTGAGATATTTCTCTAGAGGTTCTGGCAACAGAAGCAGCACAGCCTCAGTGTAGGTCTAGTAATTCAAGCGTGGCTTTGGAGTACACGCTTACACAACCAGGATACTCTTGCATTTGAAAGGGCTTTTTGATGGAGTCTGTGGCACCAGGTGTGTTGTGAAGAGGTTTTCTTCACAGAAAACTACTCGTATAGGACTGAACGAACCAGATGTTTACCAGACTGCTTGGGTGTGGTAGATCTCTGAATTGTACTTAATGCCTGAAATAAAACTGATTAAGCAGATGCCTTAATATAACAGTCTTGTACCATTGAAAAGCCTCACCAGGGCTGAAACTTCTTAGAAATATGAAGTAGAGCCAGTTCACTGTCTTCAGTCAATGAGCACTAGCAAAAAACATATAATCAAGGGTAGATTTATTGCCAAATATAGCTGTTCCTGTAGTACTCACATTTTTCATTTTCATTGTATTCATTTAATCACTTTCAGTTTATTCAAAGGAAATTGCAAGATTCGTGTTTGTTAGCACCTGCCTACACAGCATCAACACTTCAGGAGAGCAATGTGGCCAGGTAGCTGCGCAGGACAACAGAGACAAACAGATCTTGTTAGCTGAGTCACTCAGTCATTACTTGTATCTGAAATGTTGTAAGGCGTTATTATTGCTTGTTAATTTTTGTTACTATTTTTGGCTGAGAAATGGAAGATGTGGAGTATAGCACCTCAAAGAGGATACAGCCTGAGCTATCTGGAACAGTTCAGTGTGTTACTCAAAGGTTCACATGAAATACATGCTGACTGGTTAGCACTCGGGCAAATCCCTGTTGCACTTCTCAGCTGAAAGTGGTTATTGGAGAGTACCAGACAAATTCAGATCCTAGGACCAGCAATTAAACTGTCTATACTATTCTCCAAAGTTTTTAGCTTGTGCCTGAAGATACTTCTCATCCCACAGAACAATAGCTCTGAAGATCTTTCATTTCTTCCTAAAATTGCCCTAATGATCCCTTTAAACAAGAAAAGTAAGACATTTCTTTTAATCTATTGAAAATATTAGTGTGACAGGTGAACAAACCTTTGACCTGGTACTATCACTTTTTCAATGTCAATTTAACTGACAAAACTGTGAGTATGCCTACAGCTAATTGACCAACTAATTGCTGTCACTAGGCAGAAGTGGCTGAAGGCAAAAATCCACCTCCCAGTATAGGCACAGAAAGGCAGAGAAACAGCTGAAACTGGGTGTCCAACCGTAAGGAGACCTTCTTTGTGAATTGTCTTTGAATGAGGACTTCAAAATGTGCTGCATTTCCATAAATATGATTTTGAAATGGCAAACAAATACAAAAGACTCTGGAATACGAGAATCCTTGAAGACAGAGATGGACTATGAATATAGCGATTTTTAATGTTATAAAAAGAGAGCTGCTTGGAAATGGGGTTGGAGTCTGAGGTTTTTTTAAATCATTAACAATTTCTCTCCCTAAGAGAATTATGAGAACATCTAAGGAGGTCAAAAATTTTCTGCAAAAGTCTTCATTTGGACTAATAGCTTTTTAACTAGGAAAAAAAAATGGAAAATGTTGAACTATAATAGCTGATTTTCTCTACAGATCTCTAAGCAGAGAAAAAATCTTCTTCTGAGAGAAAAGGAAGAAAAAACTGTTTGAAATGAACCTAAAACTCAAACTATGGAATGTGTGTGGGCCAGTTGCAGACCTGGCTGCTCTTTTGTTTTTAGCTTTACATAAAAATTAACTCTGATTTTTCTTTGGATTTTTTTTACTCACTTGGAAAGGCAAAGATCTATTAATTCTCTTTCATCTATTAATGAGACTTGACAGTATGCCCTTTAACATGCCTTCTTTCCTTTTTCATAACAAAACATTTTAATAGTTTTCTTTTATAAGGGAAGATCATTGAGTGAGCACAAATGATTGTCAGCCCTTGGATGGAAAACTAGGTTTACTTAACTTGTCCTTGCAAACACAGGTGTGTTGCATCCCAAGTTATCTTCCAGACGGCTCTCTGCAATATTGGCGATTCTCATACCCAAAACTGAACCGCAAAGTCTAGCTTTTCACATCTTGTCTGCTGGGGAAGTAAATCAGTCTCTAAAACAGCTTATACCTTAAACCAATTTTTTTTTTTCCTAATATTCACACTTCTGTCTAACTGTTATTTTTCTAGTATTTCTGAATGCTCATCTTTTATTATGATAATGATGGAATTAGGGACCAGACAGGAATAAAGCCCATATATGCTAAAAATTTTGCAAATACAGAGCAGCTAGAAATTCTTCTTCTTCCAAAGAGTGAACTCTTGAAATGGGAAGGGTAGAAAATCATACACAAGGTGTAGGTAAAGCAGTCAGCGGGACTGCAGCAGTGATAAGTTTGTTCTTCTGACAACCACTTATCTTTTCACTTCCCTTGAAAAAGAAGGATTTCACTGAGCTTTCAGAGCTTTTTTCCTAATTCTTAGGGTAAGATTTTGAGAATTTTCTACTAGAGAGAAAGATGAGTAGAAGGGCAGGTAAAGCAGTACTGGGATGAGAGGATCACACCAGAAGGAACCAGATAGCAAGGCAATAAATACCCAATCAGCTGGATGTTGCCCTCACTAGTTGCTTGAAGGTGTTTCTGATGCTGCTGTTCCTCTCCTTGCTGCTGCAGGAAATTTTCCCTGGTTTGGTTCCTTGCTGGAAGTCCTTCCTCAGTCCAGGAATGGCAGTGCTGGAGGAACTTGACTGTCCTTTGAGGTAAGCGAGGACCTTCTATGTTGAGTTTGGCACTTTCCATGGTGTGACAGTGGTGACCAGCTACATCTCAGAGCCTGAAAGCACAAGAGGCAGCCCTCATGTGAATATGACTGCAGTGTGGGATCCCAGGACCTGGGCCTGCCAGTGCTCACTCATAAAGGAGTTTAAAACTAAATGTAGTCCTGTTAAGGTAGGGCATGATATGTCTGTAGGATCAGATCTAAACAATTCTGAAAGCATCACAGTGGAAGATATGTTTTTGTTAGTCACCTGAAACTACACTTGGAGAACTGAAAAGCTGAATTTTTTTCTGGAGACTGAGCATAGGGAGGGATTTTTGGATGAGCCAAAGTGAATTTTATATCTCTATGAGTAAGGGTATTAAAATTCTATTAGCTTTAAGATAATCATACTGTGCGATGTACGGCTGATGGAAAAGAGTTCATTGCTGACTGTTGTTCAGAGTGTGTGAGTTAATTAAAATAACAGTAACTTGGGGTGCTTCTTGAATTTTGTATATGTTTTCATTAGAAGCAAAAGGCTGCTGATCTCATTCTGAAAGAAAGTATCATGATGTACTTTGGTATTGCTTGTATAAGACCAAGAAGCTCATGAAAGCTTTGGATGCTTAATTTTGATAGGGCAGGAGCCTGGTAATCATGTGCTCTTGAAGTGTATGGTACTTTCTTTAATAAAATAATGTTGATGAAGGGCTTCTCTTACTGCAATTGTCAGTGCAATTAAGGTTAGTGTAATTGTCTCCCTCTAATCTTTATACCTCTGGACAGAGAGACACTACGGTGTAGTGTTTTTCTCTCTGGCAAAAGAGAATTCCGATTCTTTAACATCTCTTTATACCTTATGGAAAGGAAGCAGGGGAGGCTAAGGAATGAAAATACTTTTCTTCTAAAATCAAAAAGGAATTGTGCCCTTCATATCTCCTTGACATCACACAAGGTTCTTCCCTTTATAGTTTATGGATTTAAATTTTCTGTAACAGACTTTGCATAGTTGTTGACTTATTTTGTTGTGCTATTTTAAGAGCAAGAATAAAACTCAGTATTCTACTAAAAATACTTTGGGGTACCTCAAAAGTACCCCATAATATATAAGCTGGATTTCCTGGCTTAGAGGAGAAAGTGTGGACACTGATAAATAGTTCTTGGATCCTCTTCATAAAGTAATGGTTCTTGCAGTATGAGGTTTGAGGTGGGTGGGTTTGTTTGCTTGCTTGTTCTTTGTTGTTGTGGTGGTGATGGGTTTTCTGATTTATTTATTTTATTATTATTATGTTGGTTACCCAGAACGTGAAGGCTTTTCCTTCAGTACTGCCAACTTACAGAAACATCCCTATCAAGACTTCTCTTTCCAAGCTGTAATTAATCTGGTCTAGGTGCCTCACTGACTAATTACTCATCTCTTCTGGCATTTCATGAAGCTATTTAATCTCTTATTCCTTCAAACAGCAAAAGTTCCATAGCTGGCAGGTATCATTTTTAGCTTTTTTCATAGTACAGAGATAACGTTCACTTTGGGGTATGGTAATACCAACCTGCTCACTGACTAGCTTCCCACTTATGTTCTCTCACACTCCTTGAAAGTCCTCATCTGGTTGTTTGTACTGAAGAAATTCTTCCACCAAAAAAAGAAGTGTTTAATACTATTTCAGATATTTCTATGAAGCTTTCGGGCCATAGCTATGTTTCGCACCATGTCCTCAGTTGTCAGCTATTTCTTTGGCAGTAGTGTCCTAAGGCCATAAGAGAGACTGCTGTCCTTTACCCTTATACCTGCATGTATGAGACGGCCCTTCTTCAGAAGAATGTGGAATAAGTGTTGGGCAGGATCTGCAGAGGTGGAGGCAGGTGATTCTTGCCTTCTTATGAGCTCCTCTTGGACATGTGAAATCTTTGAATTACATGATGCAGCAGAAGCCACGTGCTTGCAGGATCTCCTTCATTACCCCACACATACTGCTGTTTGTACTTGGCCTAATAAGAAGGACAAAACTACATAAGTCTGTGACCTTCTGTCTTTCCTTAGAAGTGGCCCCGAGGAAGCATTTAGGCATAAGCAAGTGCTATTCCTATGTGGCATTGTCTCATAGATGTAACATAGCGGCCTCTCTGTATTAGTCACAGCTTTTCCTGTTTGACTGGACAAAGAAGTGAGTTAATATTTGTAACTAGTTTCTAAGTCACAAATAATCTAAGTGTTATTCTTTGTGCCATTAATGAAGTTTAAAGTAGTTACCAGTGTTGTTTCACTGGCTTAGAATCACACAAGAGAAATGATCAGTTTGTATTCTGCTGGGGCTGTGAAAGTAAGTTTTGGCTTCATCTGAAGAACTAGGAAGAAGACAAGGAAGGGAGGGACGACTTGTTCTTGACTTCTTTTTTCACCTTGAACAGAGACTGTAGTGTGCATGTGCGCCATTCAAACACAATAACTATGGTAACTCATCATTAAAAACAAAGGAAAGGTGACAGCAGAATCTCTTCCCCTCCAATCTATTATCTACCACAGTGAAGTAGTTGAGTATTCACCTAGAGGAGGATGAAGGGCAAACCAGAGGGTGAGAACATGATGCACAATTTGGTAGTGAGAGCACTCACTGCGAAGAAAGTAGACCTCAGCCTCAACTCCCGTCTGTGCAAAGTGAATGTCAAGAAATCGAGAGCAAGTCACCAGGTAGCCTATGGCAGAGATTTAAAGCATTTCTCTGGAATGTGACAGAATAGGTGGAGCCTGCTGGCAGGGAAGATTTCAACCTGAATTGCTGTACTGTGAGTGTAGCCCTTCATCAATATGTGGGCACATGCTCTTATTGAGAAGGACTTGATCTCACCTGTGGTGAAAGAAAGACTCGGTGGCAAGGCAGGAGAAGGATCCAAGGAAAAAGTAAGTTGGACAGAACTGAGCCAAAGGGGAAGATTGGGATTAAAGTCACAGAAAACTGTAGGTTGGAAGGGACCTCTGGAAATCATGTAGTCTAACTTGGTTCTCTGAGCAGAGCTCACCTTGATGCTAGATAAGGTTGCTTCATGTTCGTGTCCCACCTGGTATAACTGGACTCCCCCTAATCTGCTCTCATTTACAGAACAAAACAAAATCTTGAGAAGTCTTGGAAAAATCATCTTCTGCATTCATGTTATATTGGCCTAGCTCAACAAAATATCATAAGCCAGTTGTAAATGTGGCACTGAGGGAAGGTGTTGCAAGCTATGCCAAGGAGAGATAAAGGACTATGAAACTAATCTAGGAACTGAAGAAACAAATGATGTATAATGAAACAACAGAGGAAGGTTAACAGAGGGAGCACAACTATAAGAAAACATTAAATAGAGCGGAAAAGCTCGGCTGCTTAATAATTTTGCAAAGTGACATATCAACTGCTAACATGGAACAGGAGGCACAGAACAGCTTTGCAAATCTTTTTTTCTTTTTTTGATTAAAGATTGGGAGATTATCATGTTTAAAAGGGAAGGATTAGGATATCCACAGATTGCTCCTGAATTGGTTAGTGTGAAGATAAAAGCTATAATAGACTGTATGTTTCAGAGTATAAAAGCCAGAAAATATTAGTATGAAAACTGGAAGGAGCATTTTAAGGCAGTTAAAATAGTGGTATTTCACTGGAAGCATAAACAAGTGTTCATTTCAAACTCTATGAAGACTGAAGGAAACAGTGTTTAAAATTGTCAGCCTGAAGAAAACTCAGAGTGTTACGTAGCTTTCAGAAAGAAAACATACACCTTCATAAAGGGGTTTTGGTGCATTTGAGAAAGTTACGTGGACAAAGGGTGTTTTCCTGCTTGCTCTCATCTTCTGGGAAAAGGAGATTAAACTGTCGCAGCCTGAAAGGGGTCAGTTTGATTTCCTTTTGCAGGCGGCCAGATGCTCTAGCCCCGGGGGCAGCTGGGCAAGGAACCGAGCAGGGACCCATCCTCTGTTTCATGGAGTGACATTCCGAGAAAACTGCAGGTGATAGGGTTTTGCTGAACACTAGATATGGATACAAAATTTGGATTTAAACTGGGTAGGATGGGGAGAAAAATACTTGGCGAGGTAAAGATGAAACCACAGTCTGGTGTCACCTGGAAGAGTCGCTGGAGTAGCCATGCGGCTCGTGCTGCATTTCATCACTGCATGTGGATTTTTGTACACCCTTTCTGTTACATAGCAAGAGTAGTATGGAGACGCCACAAGTGAAAGATGTGTCTGAAAACAATGCAGTTGCTGGGCATGAAAGGTCTGGCTATGCCCATGTGCCCCTGCTCGCATAGGGCTCTGGCGCAGAAACACAAGAAGCAGAGGGGCCAGGAGGGGAGTCGTAAATGGTTCATGAAGGGGACATGTAAGGTGTGTCAAAATAGAAGGAAAAGTGAACAAAGCAAGTGGAAGCCAGGTTGACTGCAGGCCTGGATTCCATAGATCTCCGATATGAATGTGTTTCTTCTGTTTTGGGGTAGAGATTCTTTAAATTTCACAAATTAGAACTCACTTTCATCACATAGTGAACAGATTTACTACAGTGGGTGTCTCTCTCTGTCTCTTCAGACTTCAAACCATATATCATATTTCATATTGGAATATTTTTGGACTTTGTTTTTTTTGTTGTTTCAATATTCTCCTGTTAGGAGAAAGTGTATTTTCTTCCTTTGTCTTCTAGTTCTTAACCATCTAGTGCTCATGTTTCTTAAATGCAGCCTCAGATAGAAAAATAAGGTTGAAAAAGTAATTAAAAACTGAAATTAGACTGGAAATGTTTGTACTATCTTCTCTACAGATGTTCTTACATAGTGGTACAAAATACTTTTATGAACAGGACTCTGATTTACAAACAGATGTGAACATAAATGTGCTTATTTTACAGATATTAAAGACTCAAAATATAGGGGCTAAGTTTTTAGCTGAAGCTGTTTGTGCCAATAGTCAGCAACAACCCAGTACTGTGAAGCTGCAATAATGCTACTATGGAAAAAAAATTAATGAGCAGTAATGTAGTCAGATGAGGAAGGATATAGAACATGCTAGTACCTGGCCTGATTACAGATGGGAAGAGGGCTGTTCAATTTGTGGATAAATTTAGAATAATGGGTCTTAGAGTGTAGACTACAGTAAAAGAATAGCTGCTAATTAGAAAGTTGCTGCTGCATGCTGAATAGGAGGATGACTGGCGAGCCAATTTAGAAATATCCCCAGAAGACTTCTGCTTCAGGCTCAACAACAGAAAGGAAGGGACATGAGGAAGAGCCAGAACCTTCTTTTTCAGATGCCGTGCAAACACAGGGCTAGCCTGAATTGCACTGAGACCACCTCCTTGTCCCGGCCCTAAGAACTCCCCTGGCCCCAGTGGACAACCACCCTCTGTTTGCAGGGGAATCTATAATCCTGCAGTTTGTGTTGAGGGATTGACAATGAACCACAGTCTGTCAATTCGAGCCTCTGAAAGCAAGCTGCAAAACCAAAGACATCTCTGCTCAGTGAACACTTCTGCTACCTCGAGAAGACAAAATGCCTTTAAATGTCAGGAGTGGAGAAGAAGGCTTGGTAGTGAGAAATGCTGTGATTTGGGCTAATAAGATTCAGAACGTCTCGATATGCAAACAAATACCATCGGTACCCTTTGGTGAGGTTGTGTTAGCAGGGAGGGATCTGGCAGTACTATGACGTGATATTTCAGCTACATGATCTATGCCAAAGAGTGGGAGTTTGTGTGAATTTACCAGCCTGGCCATAAACCAGTCTGCCAGCTATTGTCCCACCTTGCCACTGGAACAGGACCGTGTCCAGGGAGTGGGATGGTGGGACTGAGGCTCATCGTGCACTCACTGATCTCTCAAGGCAAAACGGTTCCCAAATGGGGTGAGTCAAGATGACCTCCTCTGCCTGCCTGACCCGAGACTTGGAGGCACCCTTATTTGCCTCATGGTACCATTCAGAGTTTTGGGAGGAAGCCGTGGTACTTCCTTTCGAAGGCTGTCCAACAGGCAGGGGACTGACACGAGGCCTTTGCAGCCTCAATTCCCATTCTTTCCACATTTGCTGAAAAAGAGAAATATTCAGTAGGACTCAAAACCTTGCCATTAGATGGAATGAACTGGGAATTGTGTATATCGTCTATAACTGGAATTAGGAGAAAGTCAGATTGCAGGCTTGCCTTCACCTTTGTGGCGAGTGTCCACTTCAAAACAGTCCAGATGCTATTCAGTAGCAGTTTTCTCGTGTATTGAAGAGAAGTGCTAATTGCATGGCTTTTGAACATCAGCACCCTCGCTGTTAGGAAACCTCCCTTGTCCTGACTCGTTTCATTACTTTTTGTTTAGAAAGGGATCCAGTACTCCCTGTTGATATGTGAGTCAGCAGTCCTGTGGTGGGGAAAGCCCATCTTGCCAGCACCATGGCTGAGAGCAATGCTGCACAAGCAGAGCTGTAGCAGTCAACAGCTCAAAAGGAGGAATTTTGGACATCCTGTGTGTCTGAATCTGCAACTCGAACGAACAAGGCCTCCTTGCTTCATCCCGTGCTGCTTGCGGCAGCCATATCCCTCAGGAGCAGCGGTCTGAGAGCAAGTCTCGAAGCGCAGGAAAGGCCCTTCTCAGCAAAGCTAGTGCTTCCCAAACCTGAGCCCCTGTGAACTGATTCCCAGGTACTTCACATAAAAGCAGGACCAGGCTAATATGGAGGGTGAAGAACAAAACAAGATGAAACAGAAGTTTCATCTAGGAGGAGGGACCTGGCTTGTAGCTGACCCAGCAAAATGCAGAGCACAACAATGCTGAAGGTCTGCCCTTACCCTAATTTACTTGTGGAGCAGCGGGGTGCAGTCCTCAGCTGTGTTTCCAGGGACTGGAGGATTTTATTCTACAGCAATGCTTTTACTTTTTTTTAATACAATTCATGAACTTCTAAAAACTTCCTAGTGGATGTGGGGGTCCTATGTAGCAAATACCAGTCCAGCAACAAGCATTTGTGAGAATAAGGCTGAGGCACCACCATGCTGGGGGAAATCGAGGCGGAGAAATGCTTCACTGTGCTGTGAGCTCAGAGCCTGGTGGTTAAAGCTCGAGCTTCGGCAGTCTGCCTGCCTTCCACCTGCGACTGCACAAAGCTGCTTTCAGTACACAGCCCGTTTTAAATCCTTAGACCGCTGTTTTCACAGGTTTTGTTTCTGCCCTCGTGTGTACGGCTATTCCTTTTTACCCTTTACTCAGAAAAGGCTTTAACGTAAACCTGAAAGCACTCTGACAGACTATAGGAGGCTGGCCTTTTTTTTTTTTTTTTTAAGGGCAATGTGCAACAGGCTGTGTGGATTCTAATCATATGCAGAATTAATGTAATGATTTTTAATGAGACCACATATTATGATCAAAACACCAGCTGGTAAATGAAAGCAATAAAAGTATTAGAGGTTTTTATCTTCCGAGTATTGCGAGTTCATAGCTCACTAATAACCTTGGGACTTAAGTTGCTAATAATAACGCTTTCTGTTGCTAGGGAATGGTGCTGCATGATACATGGTGAATGCTGACTGGAGAGGATATGCCTAAAGAATGCCAGCAACTTGCTAAATTTTTTTTGTTAATTTATTGAATACAAATACTGTTTCACTACCTACAAAGTTGGATGCGGCTTACAGTGTTTGTTAATGTCGCTTCTCCTGATTAAGTGATTAGTTAAACAGCATTTTACTACAGCACGGGTATTTTCAATATTGGTTGCTGATGACAGTACTCTAGATGTAGTAGCATGCAGCGAGTAGGGTTCTCCAACACTCTGGCTGTTGTCTGCCACTAAACTGCTACATGCCTCAGCAAATTGTACCTCCTTGTGCCTTTGTCCACAAAGATGAGGCTCACCAGCAAGTATTTTGGGGCAAAGATGATTTCTTGCTCCCTTTTTATACTGCTTTGTATCTGGGATTCCCATATTTACCTGGGGCAAACACTAATTTTCAGCTTTGTGTTTTTTCTTCCAGATACTTAATTGATATTGTTATCAGAAATTCACATTTCCTCTGCAGTATAGAACTGCAGATTGACTACAATACCTCATTATTTAAAAAAAAAAAGTAGACCTTGTAGTACTACTGTGCCTGGCAGAAGACACAGCTGAATTACAGTACTCGGGCAGATGAGGACAGGGATACATCACCTCTGACATAATGCAGTCGGGGCACCCCAAAGAGGACAGTCATGTTCACAAAACAACTTGGCTGCGGTTTTTGGTCCTATGGGCCATCACAAGTTATACTAGCTAGCGCTCTCCTATAGAGTATTAGTGTCTTGATGTACTGCCATTTCTCCTCTATGCTTTGACCAAAGGGCTCATTTGCAGCTCTGTCTTACTCTACCAAGGAATAAGGTTTATTGAAACATAGTCAGTTATGCAATATGTGATTTAAGCTACTGTCCATCTATCAGCCCCCCACTGATAATTATTCAAACCTGTCTGTTGATCTCCTTCAAATTATAGAAAATTAAATTCCTGAAAACTTTTTAAAATTGATGCCTTCACAGAGTAGAAAGCTGAAAGATTTGTGCTCCCAGTGTCAGGAAAAGCAGCAGAATCCAGCTGCTGCTTGTGATTTGTTGGGGCTAATTTGCCAGATGTAATCTTGTCTGTCAGACTGTCGGTAGCTCCAGATTATCTGTATGTTGTCGATTACCTGATTAAAATATTAAAGGGGACCTAGGTTAAGTGTTACCTTGAAGGGAAGGGAGCAAGTTTGATAGACAAAGCATGACTACCACAGAAGAGCAGGCGTTAATAGTTCTGCTGCACATAAAGCAGCTTGTCTTCAGTCTTACCTGCATCCTTCCTCACTGCCCTGTGAATGTGGCGTGCCCTTTCAGTTTTGGCTGGAAATATCCTCTCCTAAGTAGTTATTTGTTACAGACTTATTCAAATACGTCACATGGGTTTGGTTCTGACACAAGGACCACCCTGGGAAAACAAAACACTGGGCACAGTGAGATCATACAGCAGACAGGCGCCTTCTGTACAACTGCGTGTTGAAACAAATCAGTTCTTATAATTTGCAGGTTAAAGCTTTGTTGTTCACAAGTCTCTGTCTCCCACAGATGGCCCCTAACTTTTCCATTCTGCCTGTTTAAAACATGTACTAAGCTTACTTCCTCCCCCTTTCCCCTCCCCTCACATTTTACAAGCAACATAAATTCCCAAGGTCAGTCTCGGGCAAAGTAATCACGATGGCCACCATGCTGTAATCTTGTCAAGTGCTGAATGCTGACTGTTCCCTTTGCGAAGCTGAAATCCAAGTGCTCAGTAATCTAACAGGGGCCATGGTCCTTCACTGGCACAAATGACTAAGAGTTGGTTAGAGACATTGATAGGACTCCTAGTAAAATTAAATATTGCAGACTTTCAGCAAAGCTCCTATTACAACAATGAAAAAGTTTGAATGGAAGAAAGCCAACGACAATATTCCATCTCTTCAGACTCTTTGGTTCCCTTTCATACAGCCCTGCATAAAACATATTTTTGTTTCTGTTAATTCTCAATGCCTGATGTCTCCTGTAGGTTCTCAGAAATGTTTTTCTCAAGCAATATGTTCCTTTCGAAGTGGTGGTTAGTCTTGGCTTAATCTTGCATTGCATTAATATTGTGTATTTATCAAATTAAAATGAAAATGTTTCAAAGATATGATTATCTTAAGTTTTCCATAATTTTGGAATGGAGAAGGACAGGTCATCAGCAAGGAAAAGAAAAACATTTACATGAAACATTGCAACTTCAAAATTCAACAGCTAGGGTAAAACACAGAGGTCAATGAATCGGAAATTATTTTCAGATCATTTTAGATAGAAGCAGCAGTATAGGCACATTGAGTTTTAAGCACCAGACAAAAAACACTGCTTTATGTAGTGTTATTAAACTCCTGAGTATTCTGCATCATCAAAGTTCCACTAAATCATAGAAATCACATCATTTTAAAGTGTTCATCCACAGACGTCTTCATCTTAAGGTCTGTGGTCTCGGCATATGTTCATCTGAGAAACACTTGTAAACAAATAACCTGCTTCACCGAGATGTCTGAACACCCTCGTTGCCTTCTGAGAGAAATAAGCTTCTGCTCGTGCAGAACTCTTAATGGTCTGTAATGGAAGGTCTGCCTTTTGCCACCCACTCCTAGACCAGTGTCTCCATTGTAAATGTAATTATTTGTGTTAGCCCTAATAGAGCAGTAATAAGTACAACTATTTGGATGATGACTTTGCATAATAGTTTGAATGTTCTAGGGAAACACGGCAAGAAAATTCAGTGTCATAATTTATATGATTTCTGTACTTTGGATGCTGCTTTCAGTTTTGCATTTATGAAGCAGAGTCTGGGTTTCAGCTCATGTACACTAGTTTTATGAAAATCTGTTAACAGTTCACTATAAAACCTCACTCAATTTTTTCCTCCATACTTTATTTCTTCCCGTCTTTGTTATACTAAATTAGCCTTGAAATTAGTCTCTGTCTTCATTCTCTATTTTCTTCTGCTTTGTGCACTCTACTCTAATGCGTGCAGTCTAGTAATTTAGCCCTATGAAGGGTAAATGCAGTTGTTAGAAAACCATCAAGCCATTTAAACTAGAGCCAGACGAATTTTATTGTTTTCTTAAAATCCTTCTGTTTAGGGAGTCGGTTTCTGTGGAAGCTAAATGATACTCAGGCTTGGGTTAAATTCAGTGAGTAGTTCCATCTCCACAAGGAGGAGAAACCGAGTAAGAAATTGTGTATGTGTTATGGTGTGATGCTTTTATTCCAGAAATCCTAGTGGGTGGGGGGTGCTGTCATTTAAAGCTTCAGAAATAGTACGCATTTTCTTTTATTTTAAAGTTAACAACTTCTGAAGGTTAGATAACCTGAGATCAGTACTTTTTTTTTCAAATTGAATGGATTGCTTTAAGATCAACTTGAAATAGATATGTCCCAGAATTTTTCTTACCCCTAGCTGGCCACTGAATTAAAATGTCATTACCCTAAATTTACTTTGAACAGATACAGCAATTGCAGCAGATAAGTGAGAACCAGGCCTCTTCCCCCCCCCAAATCCTTTTGTGCAAGCCATAAAACACATTTCAAGCCTTTTATTACTGTATTGAAATTAATATCCTGCATAATTAATTCCTTAAAAATGCTATTAATGAAGGATTAATAGAGTAAATCACATTTGATTTGCAATCAAAATGATACGAATAGCTAGAAACAGAGGACCATTTTGCATTTGTCTACTCTAAAAATGGAGCTATTACAATTCGTACTAGAGCTTGTCCTAAATTCTACCAAAATAAAATTCACAGTGACAAGACAATGCTGCATGGTCATTCAGGTTGCCAGATCAGATGGTCTCTTCTGGCTTGCAGAACCCAGCTGCTCACCACAAACACAACTGAGAAGTTGCTCATAATTGTTAGTGCATCGCTATTCAAAAATGCTGCTGTATCTTGCAACAGATAACTAACTTTGTATGAGATAAGGCTGGTTTCGGAGTAAACCTAAGAAAGTTAATACACTTCAGATTTGTTCCACTGTGTCCAATCATAAATTGTTCTTTGTTGCAAAAATTATATGCAGTTACTTCTATATGAGATTCTGCAACCCTCTTTCAGGTATCACTCAAGTGAAACCCCAGCCAAATTCACGTGGACTGTAATACCCAGCTTCAGTGATACAGTTGGGTGCATTGCAATGAGTGCTGTCGGTAAATCAAAAGGACTTTGGTCAAAATCAAAAACTGTAAATGGTATTACACACAAAATATGACGCAAAGCTTCAAGAAGCTTTGTATCTATAAAAATACATTATGAAATAACTGTGAGGAACTTTCAGTCTTAATTGTACAAGACTAGTTCTTGCTCCTTCTGCACACTTAAGATATGATTTTTCATACCACTCTTGCACTCTATTTTTACTCAAACAGGGAAAAATCAAGTGTGAAAAAACAAATTAGAACAAGATGGTAGCACCAGGATCAGCCAAAGCATGTTTGTCCTTGTAGGGGGAGTCAAATCAGAATTCTAGGTTTATAAATTATTTGGTACTCAGTGAAAAACCCTGTAACTTTTATACATCAAAAAAACACCAACCCAGCCACCTTTGGTGATTGCTGTTACAGTGTTTGGTAAATGGTAGACTATGAGTCTACCATATGCAAACAGTGCTTTTATTAAATGCTCTGGTCTCACCACAGAAAACTAGGGGGATATGTAAAAACCAGCAATGTTACCCGTCTTGCTGCGTCTGGGTAATACTGTCTTTGCAGACGGGACAATCAGTACTGTATTTGTTTCACCAGGCAGGTATGACAGCACAGATTTCTGTGGGATACCTCAGGTGGCAAAAGAACCATTTTAGTAGAATTGCTGTATGGTTTCATCTGTACTCTGTGTCCCATCAACTTTTTGGTCCCGAAAGCGCATCATACAGGGTCATGTATACTGTCACAAGCACTTCCATTGACGTCAGCACAAGTCCCGTGTCTGCAGCTGCAGAGATGTGGCCTATTACAAACTGCTTCATAAGGAAGAAATTTCTCTCTACCACTTGATTTTTTTCTGATTGGGAGAGATGAAATGTGAAAGGAGTGCTGAGAGGTGAAAAATCTGTAGGGATTTCCTGTCATAATCTGTAAAAATGGACAGAAGCTCTGCCAGGCCTTTTAGCTTTTGTTTTTTGGGTTTGTGGTGCTTTTTTCTTAATGGTCTTCACCCTAACCTTGAATGTTTGTGTAATAGATCATTGTAACAGAAATATAAAGGACTTTCTTCTTTCATGTGTACCATTTCCACTTTGGCCTGGATTTTGCCAGTAGGACTTAAACTTGGGGAGGTTGCTATGCAAACTTGAACCAACACAAGTTCTGCTGATAAAATGATGAAGAGTATGGAAATACAACCTAAAAATGAGTTTACGCCTTGCCAGAAACAAAACTTATTCTGATTCAGCCCCAGGAGAGAGGATCCATCTGATATACAGCAACCTGGCAGGGCTCTTCTAGTTCTGGCTTAACACTCTGTATTAGCAAAGCTGACTCTAAAAATGATAGCATATAGGGTCTTTGCAACTTTTCACACAAAAATGCATGAATAGAAAAACGCTTGTTTGAAACCTTCTGCAAGCTGTCGAGTTGGAGACCATCACGTCTCCAGCATTCGCAGCTGTAGGAGAGCAGTCATGCACCTCCTCAGTGTAAAACTGAAATGATTATTTCATGAAAAAAAGGGATAGTTGTGCCTTTTTGCCTAATGTACATCAAAATCCAAAGGTAGATAGTGCAGTTAAACTCTAAGTTGTCTAGAGTGGATTTCAACAGGTTAGATAAAAACATATTCTTTTTAAACTTCTCCTTTGCCTTGTGAAGACACGTTTCACTGGGTCTTGCATAGTTTAATTTCTTCAAGCCAGTGGTGCAAACCAGGCAAAATGTTTGTTACAGGTACTAGATTGTTTATTTACTGCTGCTCCTGAAAATATATTTTTCCTGAAGTGCAACTGAAAGACAGAATTAACCCCGCAGTCTTCATGTATGCACATCTGGGTGTTAGTCCTGAGAAATAAAGCACATAATTGCTCATCCACACACCGAGTTCAGCAACTTTCAGGCTGAGTTGTTAAGAGCAGAACTGTTTGTACAAAGCAAGACACTATACTCTGTCCAGCAAACACTTAGTAGGAATACCCAGTGAAAGCAATGGAAGTTATAAGAGCAGTTCAGGCTTGATCTAGCACTTCAAGACTCTTATGCAGCCAGTTAAAATTTACAGAGATAAAAAGATAAACAACTATCAGTGATCATGATGAAATGTGTGTATCATATGGTCATTTGAGTTTACAGTATGTAAAAACTAAAGGGCATATACACATGTGCACACAATATATTGTCATCTAACTGGTGAAAGTTGCTGAATTTTGAAAACATGGAACCCAAAACTTGTAGTAGAAATAGTGTACATGCACATACATATGGAATAACCATCTGACACATGGTCACAAGTGGTGCTCCTAGTAGACCTGCTGGCATTCGATCATGGTTTTTATAAGTGATCTCTTCACGTAGTCCTGATGGCTTTGCTTCCAGAGACAGCGAGTATTACTTTCCCTTTTACCTTGCTGCTTGTACCTAATTGCCAGCAGTGGCAGCTGGGCCTGCTGCTGGCCAGCCAGAGTACTCACGGAGATCTTCCCAGTCAGGCATGGAAGGTGCTATGGTTTCGGAGACAACTGCAGAGTCTAGCAGTCTGGTTGCACCAATGGAGAAAAAAATGGGTGTCATGGAAACAGGTTGGTCACTCTACGGAGACCCCATCTCCCCTGTCATGGAAACCAGTTGGTCACTCTACGGAGACCCAATCTCCCCTGTTCCAGAAGCAAGAAAAATCATTCTGCGAATAGGCGCATGATTGCTTGCTGCTTCCTGCTCCACAGCAAACAGCAGGAAAAATACAGGACTGCCCCTGGGCAGAAGGGGCAGCAAACCAGGGAGAAGGGATGACTCTAGTTAATACTGCTATTGACAGATTTTTTTCCATTCAGTTTATCCCATACAATTTAAATAAGGAACATGGGATTTTAGTCTGTAATCCAGGAAATCCGTATTACATGGGTTTTTCTCGCAACCTGTTGGTCAGTGAAAGTAAAAAATATGCCACACAGAGACAAGAAATTTCTTGAAGGGCACATGCCTCTCTGAGTTTTTCAAACATTTTAATATTGTAACACTTGGATATTGTGTTATGATTACATTTTCTACATGTTGCTGTACAGAGGGATCAAATACACAGCTTCTCTGCAGGCAGACCTGGTAGGCATTATCCGTCAAGCTCTGCATACCTGGGAACATACCTAAGCGAAAGTTCAGACCTTTGTCTAGCAAGCCATCCTTCGGTGGCTGTGGAAAGCTGTTACAGAGCTTTATAAAGGCCTCTAGGTGAACTTCTGGGAAACAAGCAAGTCTCTGAAATTGCCAGAAATCATTCTTTCAGTCATTTTTTTAAAGTATGGCTTTCTGAAAAGAGAGTACAAGAAGGGCACAGCGCTACAAGCTGTCTGACTGGTTTCTCCACATGTTCGTGAACCTGTGTGGACTCCAGCCGGCTTTATTGACACGTAGGGTTTTTTGCTGCTGCTGTTTTAGGAGAGCCTGAAGTCTTGACTCCTGTTAATTTTGCAGGGTTATGCTGCTAGCAGTGCTGAAGCGTGTTTTTTGTTTTGCATATGAGCAGAGTTGCTTAATCAGTTCCAATTAGAAGACTAATACATTTTTCTTAGGCTCACGCAAGAATAACCTTTAACAAGTAGCACTTGTTCTTTATGCCAGAAAAGCTGCATTTTATTAGTTTTGCTCTCCTGGCTACAAGTCAAGATCAAGTTGTTTGAATTGACACTTAGAACCTCTCCACTCCTCCAAACAAGTTCTCCTTGCCTCCTTCCAAAGAAGTGCTGTTACGGTTTCAGTTTAAGGGAAGACCCAACTTGCTCTTCTTGGATTAGACAATGATTAATCTTCTCTTGCGAGTAGGTAAGCGACAAAAGATTACATAGATGATCTTCCTTACACGTAGCAGAACTATGCAAAATGCTAAGGATGGCTTTGTGTGGTTGGAAGAACCTCTGGTTTATGGTGGCAGGCCGCACTGAACTCTGCTCTGGATGCTGTTAGCTGTGTCTGCTCTATGCCTCAAATGGAAGTTTTGTAACGGACACACGTTATAATTCATGTCTAAATTTCTAATTTTGGGTGCTCAAAATCAGGGCTCATTGATTAAATCGGAGGTGGAATCCAAGACATTTGAGGTAGCACCACACCATAAACAGATAAAGCAATTAATAGAAGGATTAATGTGTATGATTGAATTGCAAGATATAAAACTGGGTACAATATGCATTTGAGGTAACATGGCTCGAAGTGTAAGAAGGTTGCAGGGACGAAGTATTTGCAGTATTTCTTTGAAATGCAGTTGGGTGCTTGGAAGCAGCAAGTCATTTGATGCCCCTACATTTGCACACCTGTAGATACTTGCCACTGTCGTAAGGGGTTTACCTGCGTACCCTGATGTGAGTTGCTGGGTTGACAGGATCACGTCCTTCACAAAGGACTTCCAGGGCTTGTTCGAACTTGCAGAGATAAAAATATATGTGACCAATCTATACCTTCTGATATGAATATTTCGGAAGTTCTCTTGAGGCATTTAGAAACGATTTCATTTCTTTTGTGGCACAGAATATTTAAAAAAATGCTGGGGGAAAAAAATGAAGTAATCTAGAAAACCTTTCATGGTCTTTAAGAAAAAAAAATACGGAAGGGAGAAAAATGGTAGTATGCAGCTGACAGGAAATGAGGCAACGTATTTCTCTCTCCCTCCTACCTCCCATCCCCCTAGTTTTGCAGCACTGGATCCACTGGGCTAAGTCATTTAGAAAACGTTTTAGCATGGAGTATCATATCTCTGGAGCCAGAGGATGATAAACGCCTTCTTGTAGGCCAGATACAGGCTGCCTGCGGCAGACTGGGGGGTGAAAACAGACCCATGAATTTAACGTCCTTGTATTTTGAGATAATTAATGTACAAATAGAATGGTTCCTTCTGTCTAGAGCCATAACCAAAAGCAGTCTGGGATCATATCCAGACAACCAGGAGATAAGATCTGGTACTAGTGAGATGCCATACTGATACTGGATCGTGTATACCCGATTTCCTGACCCACAGGCACGCCTGCAGTCCCTTTCACAGCAAATATGCTTCTACGTCTTGGCAATCTGTGCATCACTTCCACTGCAGCTAACTGGATTTGATTCAAATTAATAATCTTTAATAAACTGAGGTGCAATTAGTACTGAATACAAAAAATACCTATTGCTAAAATTAATGTTTAGATTGCAGGAAAGTTCCTCCCACTTTCCACTTTAAACAGAGATAAAACTTCGGCTTCCTGTAAAACTTTTGACTGAGGTTAAGGGCTGCAGAGAGAAAAAAAGTTAGTACACTATGTCATAAAATGCAGGTAGCTTGTAACTTTTTTTTTTTAAACAATTTAGCAGGATTTTACATGTAACTTACCCAATACATGCACTTTATTCTCTTTACGTTAAAAGCATTTGGATTTTTAAAATTTTAAGACCTGCAGGGGTAATAGTTTGTGACAGGAATGGAAAAAACTGATCTGTGACTCTTCTGAAGCCTCTTGGAATGCTTGAATTTTGAGGAAGGAGAGTAAAATGGGAGTAAGTACTATGTACATATGTGTGAGGAAACAGCTCTTAAACACTCTTCAGCTTTTTGATGTCTGTAGGATCAGATTCCCATTTCCTAGTTTCTCTTGCTTTTATTGCCTACAGTGCCTTTTAATTTTACAAGAATTACTTTAAGGCAAGATGGATCAATTAATGTCTTAGTGTTGAAATAATCAGTCTGTTGACAATCTCAAATGTTAAGGCAAAGGCCTGTTGAGATGATACGGTCATACTGAAATATTATAGAGCAATCCTCTCTTTATACTTTTTATTTTTAAAGCAGCTGAAAGACGTACATGCATACTCACAGAATCACAGAATGTAAGGGGTTGGAAGGGACCTCTGTGAGTCATCTAGTCCAACCCTCCTGCCAAAGCAGGGTCACCTACAGCAGGCTGCACAGGACCTTGTCCAGGTGGGTCTTGAATATCTCCAGAGAAGGAGACTCCAGCACCTCCCTGGGCAGCCTGTTCCAGTGCTCTGTCACCCTCAGAGGGAAGAAGTTCTTCCTCATGTTAAGATGGAACTTCATATACTTCAGTTTGTGCCCATTGCCCCTTGTCCTGTCGCTGGGCACCACTGAAAAGAGTTTGGCCCCATCCTCCTGACACCCACCCTTCAGATATTTATAGGCATTTATAAGGTCCCTTCTCAGCTTTCTCTTCTTTAGGTTAAACAAGCCCAGCTCCCTCAGCCTCTCCTCGTAGGAGAGATGTTCCAGTCCCCTCACCATCCTCATAGCCCTCCGCTGGACTCTCTCCAGTAGCTCCTCATCTTTCTTGAAGTGGGGAGCCCAGAACTGGA
>Ga0065711_1030111_pt1 | contig 33665 bp, 15 predicted proteins | sample Hoacrofraction12_FD_59098 | JGI IMG/M metagenome (GOLD analysis project Ga0065711, IMG submission 59098) | Hoatzin crop microbial communities from Cojedes, Venezuela - Epithelial fraction 12 v2 (version 2) | ecosystem: Host-associated > Birds > Digestive system > Esophagus > Crop | place...
CCCCATGAGAACCAGGGCCTGTGACTGTGAGGCTGCTTGCAGCTGCCTGTAGAAGGCCTCATCAACCTCCTCTTCCTGGTCAGGTGGCCTGTAGTACACACCCACCGTAATGTCACCCTTATGAGCCTGTACCTTAATTCTAACCCACAAGCTTTCAACTCGTTCCTTATTTGCCCCCAGGCCAAGCTCAATGCAGTCAAGAGCAGGGAAAAACTCTTTCTCAGTGCTGTACCCCAGGTATCACTCCCATGGAAGAGCTGGGATAGCCAGGCAGGAGCCAAGGGAAAGTGAAGCCAACCCTCTGCTCCCCAACATGCTTCCCAGATCTGAGCAAGTTGAAGGAGCACAGCCATCCTCCTCTTCCTCCCTCACTCGCAGGTAGCCTGGAGCCTCAGAACAGGTTTGCTGTTTGGCTTATCACCAGCTTGGGCTTTGTTTCTTTTGAGTACCAAGTTGCCAGCCCTGTGCTATGCAGGATTCTTGGGGAATTATGCCTCAACTTAATACAATCAGGGTGTTTTTTAAATTTGGTAATATTTACTAAAATTTAGTTTTTAAAATGTTGTAAAAATGTTTATAAATTTTTTTTTAGTAAAATTTAGTAATTTTTGAGTGAGAGTCAGAGAAAGGCATGACTTACAGTAGTAGCTACAAAGAATGAAGCTGTAAGAATAAATGCAGACACCCTTGGTGAATGAACGACCACTCTGCTCCGTCCGGGAGCACTTTGAGCCTCCTTTCAAAAGCTTTGCCTTTGTAGACAGTAATTTTCATAAAACATTTCATTTCTCCTCTTACTTTTCAGCATAATCAGGTTGCTGTGTTATTTCCACACAGCTGCGGCCGCCTCTTGAGGAAGGTGCCGTTGGACACGAGCAGGGCTGGCAGAATAGGGCCCTCAGTGAAGAGAGCAAAAGCGAAGGTTGCAGGCTACCTGCCACTAATCTGTCCAGACAGGGAGGCAAAGAGACAGAGCCAGAGTTTGGACCTTCTATATTTAGCTCCAAGGTGGCCATGCTATCTGCACGCCATCACTGAGCAGTGGGATTGCATCTGTCCAGCCTGCTTCATGTGGCTGCTTACACCATCCTCTTTTGTACGGGCATCTGAAGTAGCTAAGCAGGAAAAATGGCAATAAACCCTCACCTCCAGGGACATGCAGCATTGCTCATCTGAGGGGCACATCTCCTGTCCACAAATGTGATGACAGATCCAGGCTTCTTTTCTGCTTTTGGAGACTAAAGAGTACAAGGCAGGGAGATGCTAAGTGAAGCAGGTTGAGACTCACCTTCTGGGAACAGTGTTTGCTTCAGGAGCATCTCAGGAGTCTCTGAACACCCAGAAAGCCCAAGGGCTGCAGCTCTGGGCAGACCTTTACGTGGTCTTTGCAAAGAGAAAGAGGTCTTTCTAGCTTCTCCTCCCGTCTGGGCCACCTCAAGGCTGGAAATCAGTGAAGCGGAGCTTCTCAAGGAGCAAGGGGGCTGCTCCTGCCGCTTCAGTCCTAGGCAGCAATACCCACGCGAATGAATTGAAAAGTAATAAGTTCAACGAGTTTGACACAATCTATGGATTCAGAAGTAATTAACAAGGATAATTAATTTTAAAAGGGAAACTAGATGATTTGTAACAAAGAAGTGGAGAAGAGATTTAGTGTTATTCATCCAGCTGATTCCCTTGAATAGATCAGCTTAATCTTCCGCTATGGAGATACTGTACCAGCATCAAGCACATCTGCTTTTTCCCTTTGCCTGTCTTCCTGGTTTTAGATCATGCTTGTATCAACACAATTTTGGGTAAACACCTGAGCATTTTCCAGAAATCAGTGATCCATCAAACTATTATTAACTGGACCTGTGGCTGAAATAAATTATGTATAAACTCATTAAATAAATCATGTAACATTGTGATTGTTGATCCAGTCGTTACGTTAACTTTATACTGTTACTGTGGCTGGCAAGGTGTTAGTATCTGAAACTCATGTTCAGGAAGAGGACTTGCCTTCTTTTCATCATACTTTTATGTGTGCATTATGTCCGTATGGACAGAACCCTGTTATAGGCAAGCGTTCATCTGGATTTGCTTTTATACCCCACCTTTCAGTTTTTGGAAAGGTCAGATTCTCTGTAGATTTTTTTTTGCCACACAAGAAACTGTCTGTAGCTCCTCAGGCCAGTCCTTCCCAATTCCTAATTGAAAGCGAAGAATATCTAGAAGTACGAAAAAAAACATCCAGAAACTTCTCTTCTGACTGCTTCCTGTCTGTTGCTACATCCAGCATTTTCTGATTGAGCTATGGTCCTCTAATCATGTCTGTGACGAAGAAATATTTGTGCAGCCCATCTGCCAGCATCGGCAGAACCCTTATTTCCTTGATTTCTATTTCCCTTAGAATGTGTTTCAGATTCAGTGTGTCTCTACCCCTCCTCCGCTCCGTTTTGCTGCTATCTGAGGCCTCTGTGGGACTTTTGAAAGCTAACAATGAAACATTGCATAAAAACACTATTTCCTCCAGTTTTCATCTCCACTCCATTTCATTTTTTTAAGCATTATTATTTTGGTGAAAAATAGCTTTTTGGAAAAAATCTGTCTCAGTGTTGGTTGTTGCTTTTTTTTCCATAGCTTCTTTTATTTAATCCAGTGTGTGGATGCTACGTAGGCTGATTATGGCCTCAGAAATATTTATAAGAAATATTCTTAAAATTAATGGGAATTGTGGAGGAGGCAAAATTTGATGATTTCCTTTTCTTAGGCTAAGTTTCTTAGAGCAGTTCACATTTTTTATAGCATCTGGCCAATGAGGGTGACAATATCAGATGGAAAGTGAAGCAATTGCCAGATATTTTCCATTTCAGTTAATAAGCCCCCTGCTCTGTGTCAGGCTGAAGCTTATACTGAGGGCAGGCAAAGATTTTATATTATTTTATCCTGGAAATATATTTCTAATGTTCTTTAAAAAAAAAAGAATTTTATTACCCATTCAGTCCTCATATTTTTAATCCTTAAGTTCTACCAGTGGTTTAGGGCCAAATGTTGAGCGATTGCATAATACAAACACAAGTCCAGCCTGGAAAAAGTACAGCAGAGCAAAACCTTTCTGCTTTGGACCTTCTGTCGCTATCTGGTGTAGCGACAGTGAGATTTAAGGTACTGAAAGGCTGCCAGTGCAAGAATTCAAGATCTGAACAAGCATGTTACTTGTTAGGTGAAACTGTGGGTATTTCATGGTGCTTTACAAGACTCTTTTACATACAAAATAATGATATATATGCAAAACCTAAATCCCATGACAAAGTTTCTGACTCACTGAGTTTAACACTGTTTCCTGTTAAGAAATGCTTCCTTTGTGCATGTCAACAGCGCTTTCAGTTATTATGTTCAGTTTGCTTTTACAGGTTTCAAAAAGATCTTCCCTTTTTTTTTTTACTTTGCTTTCTCCATAGTTTTTCTTAATTTATTTATACAGTAGTAGCATTTTGAAACAATATGTAATAATATAAATTATATTTTTAATTTTTCAAAGCTATTGGACATATGCTTTATTGTTGATTTGTCCAATATGACACCCATCATACAGTGTGTTAATAAAAATCATATTTCACAGACTGGTGTTAAGTGCCCTTTATTCTTGCTTGTTACGGACATTAGAGGGAAAAGCACTGCAAGGCTCAGATAACAATTTCAACAAGCCTTGGTTCTCTAAAGGCTTCTCTTCTTTTCATCACTGCTGACTTTTTTGGGTTTGGGTTTTGGATTTATTTGTTTCTTTCTGTAGTTTTTGTGCATTTACTACTCGTGGAAAATGCTGGATTTAGAGCTCTGGTGTACCTATCTTCTACTGTTCTCAGTGTCTCCGCAGGAAAACACAGGAATCTAACTTCAGATATGCTAAAACCAGATGTAAACCCATTATCCCATCGCTTTTTTCCCAATGACAACAGTGAGCAGGTCCCTGTCTAGTTCTTGACAAGACTATAGCTGCCTGTGGGTAATTTTTAGCAGACAATGGAAAAACCAGTCCTTTGATACAAACTGGCGCAGATCTGCTCAAGACAGTTGGATTATTTACATTTTCAGTTTGACTGAGAAAGACAATTTAGAGAGAAAGAATATGTTTCATTACAGCCCATTGGCTATAGCGAATCACACATGGTGTTACAAATACTGCTGGCCACCTCCAAATGCATAGTGCATTTCTGCAGAGCAGACATCTTTTCAGTGAAAAAACCCTCCAACCCACTAATGCAAATAAGATTCTTTCATCTTTCCAGATCCTTGCATCTGAATTTCTAATATGTAGACTTTTGGTGTTTGTGGTGTATTTTTTTCACTTTACACCAGTGTCAAGTGCAACAAAGACAGTACTTGAGTATGGTTAGTTACAGCAGAAAATGTTAGAGCTTTTCACTAATACAAGACCATGGATAAGCACATTTTCCTTTCTGTGTGTGTGTTTTAAAGGCATTGATGTCTGAGATTTGTCTATACAAAATAATATGCATGCAGCACAAAGGCCAGTTACTAAAACTGGTCTTAGGTGCAGCCCAGGTTAACATTCAGTTTAAGTTAATTTATAGTCTACATTAGAAGGGAAAAGCATTGAAAACATCATTGTTGAGATGAATGTATTACTTATTGTACAAAGTACTTCTTGTAACAATGACGGGATCTACAAATACTTGAAAAGTTAGTACTATTTTAGAAGCGACAGAATGCAAGCTAAACAAATACAGGTTGTCATCCTCACAGCCAAGCACACAAATTTTCCAGTGCCCAAACAGTTTTAAGATTGCAGCTAAGAGTATGCAAGGTATTGTCTCTGCCTGTTTGCCAAAGTTCACATTACTCAGGAGTCTGGCTTAGCCCACGGCGTTGCAATAGCTGATGATGGTATGGATGAATGAATTTGTTAAAGTCTCCATTGCCTTTCTGAGTAAGTTTGCCTACGAGGCTTTATCGTGGATTCATCAAATACATATTACAAAAGCAGCGTGGGACTTGAATGCTCAATTGTAGCTGATCTGATACGGATGAATCTTATACACGAGGAAACCTCAGTGCTCTTTCATTTTTCATACATTAACTTTAAAGTAAGCAGTGGGAAAATGTCAAAGAAAATAAAGAAGGCAAAATAAGGTACTTAAGGTTTAAGAAGTTAGGTTCTTTTCAAAGCGATGCATGGGTGGTACTGTATAAATTCCTGTTTGTGAAAAAGATTTGTGTATGCCTCCCATGTACCATTATGAAAAGATACTCTCAGTCTTAGAACATTTGTATTTGTCTTTCATTAAGAAAATGTAACGCAGTGAGTCACCTGTTGAAAAGAGGGCTGCAGAACCACTACTGTCAAAGCCCAGGATTGTTGAAAAGAGGGACTGTGTGTGTGAAATATCAAAACTTCAAACTGCGGAAGAATGTCTCTTGTTTCCTCTCTCAATTCAAAATGTAGAGGTCTGTGCTTAAACTCTTATCTCATTATTGATATTATTATTATCAGTCTTATTATTATCATTTATTTATTTGTACAGCTCTGCATCTCGCTAGGTACTTTACATGTGGGTGAAATGCACATTATTTCCCCTAGATAACAAGCTATTTTTCTTCTCTCTTATTATTTTTCAAATTATTCCACGAGTCACAGTCTGTAGTTACTGTATGCCATTAGCTAAAATTTCAAACATCGTAAACATGGAATTAAGATTTCAGTCAGGAAGAAGAAAAGGATGAGGTATGGTTGAGTCAGAAACTGTATGTCTCTTTGCAGATAAACACCTTAATAATTAGCATTTGGAGGAAAGAACAAAGAGCTCAGAACTAGACTCTAATGTTTAATCACTTGTTATACATAAAATGCATTGTTTAAACTGAATTTTGAAAAGTGTTGATGTTTAAGGGGGAGGTGGATACTTGCTCAACTCAGTTGCATAAAAAAGCGAGCTTACCTGCAGACGCTAATCCTAACAGTAAAAATAATAGTTGGCAAAGGGAGGTGAGAAGAGAATGAAGCATTGATTCTGCTGACCAGAGCACCACTAAGAAACCTGATTTGTTGCAAGATGACATGTAGTTTGTGGACTGCTGCAATTCTCTTCCCATCAGTCCCAAATGGCAGCTGCCAACTGAGTTACGTCTTGATAGTTGCAAACTAGCTCCTACTGTGTCCTTCAGCAAGAGGACCAGGTAGATCACCTTAACTGAGACCCATATCACAGGCTCAGATCAGCCCAAGGGACAAGGTAAAATTCAGCCCACCAAAGTATTTTTACCTCTGTGAGAAAATATAGAATCATGGGCGCACGTCCATTCATCAGACTTGCTGTTAGGACCTGTTTGTTAGGATTTATAGGATCTAACCTAATGATTCTAAGGATTTTTTTCCTATTAGGTATTTGGGAGTTTTATTCTGTCTTTTTTTTGTTTTCCTGTGCATCATCAACATAGTTTGTGGTGCTTAAGCCATAATCAGTTATTCTTGTGCAACGTGTTCAGAAGATACGATAGTCACAGCACAATGCTATTATTAATTTTCCTTTCTTACTGCCTCCAGAATGAGACTCCCTTTCACACACACACACAGAAAAAAAGCCAAACCCATATATTCTGAATCTCAAAAACAGTTTTCTGGATGACAGCTTAAATTACCACCGTTTTATTTCATATCTACATATACCTCTCAGTTATATACACTCGATATTGGAATCTATATGCAAAGAATGCTTCTGTTGTAAAAATGTTGCTATTGACTATCATGCTAAGTTGGAATTTAAATTGCACTAGAGATAATACATAGCAAATCTCAACCAAAATTGTCTTAGGAAACAAAAAACATGAACTGTTTTATGGCTGTTGATGTCTGAGAAGAAAAAAGCTGTACCAAAGTGACACCACGGTAACATATTTTGTAATCCAAGACTTTTATGGAGTTTTCAGAGCTACATCCCAGCCGTCTCACTTACAGGGGACAATATGAGCATCGCATCTTAGCACCTTTGTTATAACAACCTCAGTGCACAGCCCAACTGCCATGAAGCCCTGCTCCGTGGCTGGGTAGTGAGGTGATGATTGTGCAATCCTTGCACCCACTGAGTCCTCTAAACCTATTTTACTTGAGACAAGATTCCAGCTGAGGCAGCACAAGTCCCATTGGAAAAGCTGAAGAGATGCACAGCTCTGTAATCCCTGCAAGAGACAATTCCCACCTCCCTGCTTCGCACTGGCTGCATGGGATTAGTGGGGGACAGAAGAGCATCCGTAACAAAGGCACACAAACCATACCTCACTGCTTAGCATCCTCTGCACAAGCCTGAGGTCTCTACAGGCCAATATAGGCATAGATTTTTAGTCTTTTCCTTACAGAGCTGTTGCACAAAAAACAGTGGGAAATAACGGCAGGTGTTTGGCAATCATAATCCCTTGGAACATCTCATTACTGTATGGCAGAACAGACACAAATCTCATATATATATCAGGTATGGAGCTTTTCTGTACCCTAGAATATTTCTTTGTGGTGGCTGGTAATAAAATATTTAAGTGTTGTACAGGAAAGTTCTCACCGATAGACCTGAGAAATTAATGGAAAGACTCTTTGGTGCCTAACTTAGTTCCAGTGCATGGATGTCCACCATGCCATCAGCGTGTGAGTCAGTCCTTTCAGCAGTACAAGATAACTCTCCTGCACAGAAACAATGCTTAAACATACGCAAATATAGTCCATAACAAAGCCCAAATTATGACATAAAATTAAGCTGAAGCAATAAAATATTATTTTGTCCCTTCATACTCACCCAAAGAACATTACTGTATTCTATTTGAAAGCATGAGATATGGAATAAATATTGTCAAATATTTATGTCAAATGTTTAAAGAAGGGAAACCTCTTCTAATACTTTTTAATTTATATGTTTTTGTTGCATGAGTCCTTTAAAAATAGTAACCACAGATTTTGTAGTCTGTCTGGACGCAGAAGATTTATTAGTAGTTATAAATGTGAAGAGGTTTCTATTACCGTATTCACTACTGCATTTAGCTTTTTAAGTCGCCTGTTCTGCAGGTCAGATTTCAGGAAAGGCAAATATTTTTGCCCACAGTTTCTCTCAGTTTTCGATAGTCTTTGCAGTTTTTGTAGGGTGGGGGAACAGCAACTTCACAAGCTCTTCCCCATGGCTCAGCAGGTAGTTTCCCATGCAGTGTCTCATAGTTCAGAGCATCTTTTTCGGTCTGCCTGCGAAGCCTGCTTCAAGGTGTTGCTCTCAAAGGAAGGTGGAAGACATGCTAAAGAGACAATTTTCTGATACAACATACAGTAGTTCACCACAGGTTGATATATATATTTGTCTAGCAAAACTGCCCTTATTATGCACTTTACGTGTAAGTTATGTCCTTTCAACCAGTAAATACACAGAGCTGCTATATTACTCAGTCTTCACTTACAGAATCATATAGTCATAGAATCTTTTAGGTTGGAGACCTCTGAGATCGTTGAGCCCAATCATTAACCATTACGTGTAGCAGTATTTCTAAAAATTGTCATAGTAGAGACCTGTGCTGTTCATAGTCATTTATACCATGAGGAGAGAAAACATTAATCATTTTACTGACTTTGGTAGGGTTTGGATTCTAATTGGTGGTGTAGTTACAGCTAAATTGCTCTCACAGGATAGAAATCTGCTGCTAGAGAACTTTGAAATGGCTGTATTCATACAGATGTCAAAACTGTAAGAAGGCAGGTTCCTTTAACCAGATGTCAGAAATACCTTTTTACCAGGTGGCTGTGTTATCTATTCTCCAAAAGTGTAGTTTGTTTTAGAGAAAAGTTATTTCTAAAAGTTTTATTGGCATAATAAAGTCAGTTTATCACATAATTCTGTAATTCATCATATGCACAGCACTGTTTGATGAATATATATTTTCTTGCCAAATACTTGTATACGTGCCAAAGTTTTACAGTTAATTAGATAGTTGGCTTTATGCATTGGCTTCAATAAAGTTACCCCAAAGATGAAATTGGCCCAATGTTTATGAAATGCTAAATAAGAGCTAAGTAAAATGTTTCCTAATTAGGTGGGGGGTGTTGTGGGCTAAGTTCTACTATTAACTAGACAGAAAATATCAAACTCACTTTTATATTATGAACCTGAGTCAGATTAGAACCATGCCTTGAGAAGCCTTCCTTGATTTTCTGTCAGCTGAATCCATTTTATTTTCATTTTCCAAACCAGAACACTTTTTAGATATAATAATTTTTTTGTCCTAATGCCCCGTTTTTTAAATCTAATTTAAAACTCCATTTAAAAAAGTAAAATGTTTGGGAAACTTTAGAGGCAAAGAGTTGAAATGGAATGACTTGAACTGGCTGTTCCAAAAAAAAAGCTGAATTAGAAAAGCAGATTCTGTTTCTGGCGTGGAGTGGACATAATGTTATTTGAGCAGAGCTTTGGAATAAGGAAATAAAATGGCAAAGGGCAGGAGCAGAAAAATTGAAAGTCTTTGTATAACTACTATTGTTTACTTTAAATGCAAAGGATATTCTTTTGAACTGAATATTTTGTGAAGTGTTAAGCCAAAACCAAAATTATATGAATGGAAAGAAAGTAAAGAGTTTGACTCCCTGATGAATTTTTTAAATTCCTGTGGAAAGTTTGACGGCCTGTCTTTCTCCTTACAAATAAACTACAGTGGTTTTAAGACATGTGTTGAGTCTTGGTTTATTTAATTCAGAGTAGCCAGAAAAAAGGGACCCAGTAGGTACTACAAAATACATTAGCAGTAAACTAGCTGCTTATGCCGGAGAGATAGAGATGTTTACATATTTCTACAAAGGAAGCTTGTGTGTGTATGGCATTTTTTCAGCAGCTCACATGGGGATATGCTCTATGTTGCTTGGGGCTCGTACACTGTAATGACAGTTCCCGGTGAGGAAAGATGCTCAAAGCAGATCAAGTCCTCTGCTTTGTGTGGTTATAGTTTGTTGGTTACTATTCTTGTCCCTTGGTGCCGTTTCTCTTTAAATCATAAGGCCACTGAAGTAAAAGGCAAAAATTTTCTTCATTTCAGCATGGTCAAACTGCTGCGTTGGTGTCATCAGCTTTGGGATCAGTGCAGAGTGAGCTGTGTGCTTTGTAACTTAGAGGTGATTCAGAAACACAGTTTCTCTATTTTTTCTGTTCTTTTAGCAGTTAAATGATCTTTACCTACCTAATATTCTGTCACCTGCTATTTTTATTCTTCTTTTGCTCAGTGGATGTCCTTGATTTTTAGCTTTCCTATGTGTTTCCTGGCTGGTTGGAAGTATTCTCTGACACCTGCAGCGGGCTGAAGCTTGGGGATTTTGGGGAAAGTGTGTCAGAAACTGAACTCTGAAAGGAAGGACTGTACACACCTCCTGTGGATGGACAGGTGGGCTTGAGGACTGTGGGGTCAAGAAGAAGAGCTATGACTCCAGCTCCTGCAGTTCCCAGCAAAACATCTCCTAGCGATGCTGCTCAACCCAGTTCAAGCCCAGTTCTACACCCAGCCCCTGACGCTCCAGGTGTGCCCCTCTGTCCCCCGCCACATGGCTCTGTGCAGCCGTGCAGCTGAACCAGTTCCTCAATCCGGCCCTCCACCAGCTGCACGAACATCTGCAGGGCCGTGGGGGAGGCAGCGGCGCGGGTCAGCGTGGGAGGGCGGCCAGGACCGCCAGCAGAAACGCTCACCCTTGTTTTGGAGGCTGGGTGGTTGATTAATCGTGCAACCGGTGGTGAAGCAGGTAGGGCAAACTGGTGTGAAAGGAGGGGTGAGCATGATCCAGCGCCCCTATCACAGACACAGTTCTTCAGAAAATCCCAGTTCCGGGCAATTTTATACACAGCTTTGCTGAGGCAGTAAGTTTAATACTAATTGCGTTCTTGGGACTTACCGGCTTCCTCCTAACAAATCTTGTCACCTTTGGTGTGTCTCTTTAAGCACAGTTATCACAGACTAAAATATTTTTTCCGTCATGCACTTTCTTAGAGAAGAGGATAGAATAATGTCGGAAATGCAACGTGGAAACAGAAGGTCTCTTCTGTCAAGTGGTAGCAACAGGTTGGGACACGAGGGCTGGCCTCACCAGCAGGAGAAAAATAGTGACAGAGAAACCCTAGCCATCCATTTTTGTCTGTGTTACTCACAATTTGTCTGTAAAATTTACCTTTAATGAACTATTTCTTTGGAGAGACAGCTCTGCTTTGGTTATCCTTTGTTTACTGACTCTCCTTCCTTCGCTTTTCCATGGGGTTTGCTGCGCACCTCTTCATGGCACAGAATCACAGAATCACAGAATGTTTGGGGTTGGAAGGGACCTCTGTGGGTCATCCAGTCCAACCCCCCTGCTGAAGCAGGGTCACCTACAGTAGGCTGTAGAGGACCTTGTCCAGGTGGGTCCTGAATATCTCCAAAGAAGGAGACTCCACAACCTCCCTGGGCAGCCTGTTCCAGTGCTCCGTCGCAACGTTAGCTGCTTGTCCCACCACCTCTGGTGCCTCAGAAGTCTATTTTACAGTTCTTCCAAAGACAATACACTTTTTCAATGAGGCAGTGGCCATATGGAGTCTTGGATTATGCAAAGTGTATATACCCACTCACGTACCAAGACGGGGATCATCCCATGCTCATTGTGTACCACTGAACACCAACAAGGGCTGCTTCAGGGACAGCGCTCTTTTTCCAGCAGATTACCAGGGAAAAATGTGATGAAGATTCACGGGATTGGATCTGGCTTTCTACAAAGAGAGGATTTGACCCATACCATACAGATGGCCCATAGAAGCGACAACAGCTCCACGGCCACACTCGGAGTGTCCCTGGAGGAATATTCTTCTTCCTCCCCTTTCCCTGCAGAGCAGATAGAGGAGCAAACTGCCTGTGCTGGTGGATTTGCCCCTAAAAGCATCTAGCTCCTCTGTGATTGACAGTGATAGCACACGTACTTTGAAAGCTCTAATGTTGATGATTAAGCTTTAATAAAAGCAAATAAGGTGGTGTCTGTGTGTACCCCAGTCAGCCAAGCAGATATCTACCTGGCATCTTGTAAATTAATCTGGGTGTTTATGCTGTAGATCATGATGAACTTGTTGCTATAGCAACCTACATTTCTTCCATTTTTTGGCTGCTAATTATCCTAACATCACCACCAGCTACTAAATCTTTGCATTCCTAATGAACGCGTGTGGAAGGCAGTTTCTTGATATCTCTCTTACTATATCAGCAGGATGAGATAATTAAAGATTAATGGATATTGATTATTTAGGTTTTATTGGAGCCTGTCATTCTAATACACGTGTGCTTGTGCACCCAGAGGATCTGCCTGATTGTGCTTGGCTCGTTCTGAAAATCTGCTCCAATTGTTGGCGAAACCATGCTAGGAGAGTGCACTTTCTGTCAGACTCTCAACGCACTGCTCCCACACACTTCATGCCTTTGCTAGCTTGGGATACGGGTCCCCAAATTCAGCTCACCTCACTGGCACAGTTGTCACAACACCTATAAGCACTACCTGGTTTGCTGTTGCCGTTTTTTTTGGTTTGGGGTTGGGTTTGGGTTGGTTTTTTGTTTTTTTTGGAGGGGAGGTGGCATGTAGTTGATTTTATTGATTTGTGTTTTGTTTTGTTTTTTTACTTAACTGATACATTATAAAAGCAAAATGTTTTTGCCTTCTTGAAAAAGTGAATGTTCTGAGTCGTTTCTGAGACACTGCATGTTGTTGAAGCTGTGAGCATCACTGGTCAGTACACCTCTCTCAGGGCTATTACTTCAGGCTGTTAACAGACTCAAACACATCTTGAAGATGTTACCACCACAGCTTCAAGCTTTCTTTGTAAGGTATTACAACTAGATAGTCTTTGTTTTAATATGGTAATAAATTTGCTTCAGCATTGCAATGTCAGGACCAAAGCTCCTCAGGTCCAGCCTGCAGTATGTGATTCTTCACCTGACCTTGATGAAATCCCCTTTCCTCTAGAAATCCAGCGCTTCTCCATGAGTTGCCATCTATGCCTAGTATCCCCCAGGTATTTCACCCTTGTAAAATCATTTAAGGAAGAGAGGAAACATTAAGTGAGACTGGAAAATACACATAGAAACATATCAACTTTGATCTTGTCCCAAGAACACAGTAAAGGAAGAAAATGTTCTTTTTATTTTTTGTCTTTGAATCTGACTTTTGATTACTGATTATTCTGTATATTTTAATTGTATTTGTACTTAAAAGCAAGCTGAGATACAGCTATGGAAAGTGCTCCTTAAAGATATTTGTAAATAAATATCTAACTGATTGGAGGAATGAGAAGAGCTAGAAAAAGTGATGGCAATCAGAAAGTCACAAATGCAACAGTCTCTGGTTTTAGGAGGTTTTTTTTCTGTGTTTACATCATAATTAAAGCTATGCTATATGTTGTTTTTACTCCCCAGTTAACCTCTCTGTTTGATCCCTATGGACACACATGACAGCCTGGATTTTGTTTCTCACTGAATTTTGCATTGATGTAAAATGAAAGTAATTTCACTGAAAGCACTGAGATGTAGATCAGAATCCAGAGTAGTAATTCTGTACTTTAAAAAGCTTTACAATTTCTATAAGGTAGTAGTAAAGGAAAAAATATTGCTGAAAGTAAGTATTGAAGAGAATTGCTTCCTAACTGAGACCTTGAATAGCAGCTTCAGTGAAGAACAAAGTTTGAATGTTGCATTACATGCTCCTGTAAATGGCATTTTAATATAAAAATGCTAGCAGTCCCTTAATTAGTGTTCATAGCCGTGCAAGCTGGAGTACACTGGTGTTTAGGATATATATTATGTCCAGCTAATATAATTGCTTTCTCTTATATTCAGTGCAGTAAGCAATAAAACAATTAGGCAGCTTTTCAAATTTATCAAAGTAGCAGTAGCAAAGAAATCTTTTGTTCCATTTTCTCTGTGTGGATCCTGAAGACTGGCAGCACAACAGTGACTCTTGCCACAATCATGGCTTAAAAAACCTTATTGCACAAAGAGCCAATGAATGTTTGTGTGCCTTCTGGATTTTCTGCATATAGAGATTAAGTACCTTGCATAACAGAGGTCAGAAGAAAGGAAAAAGTTCAGTTCCTCAAAGTGAGCAAAACAAGTTAGAGAAAATACATTTAAAATAGATGGGTTTTTTTTCTCCAAGCACAAAAAAATTCTCTCACATATCTATTGTTTTTCTTGACAGCCATGTTAGAGAAATATTGTGAAGATGCACAGGTGAATTTTAGCCTTATAAGGGTGTCACCAGGTCATCAATTCAGTGCCCTTAGCTGAAACAAAATCAGGAAAATCAAATTAGATTCACTGAAAAGCTATATTCAACCTGAGTGCTAAGTTTTGACCTAAGCTAAATTTATTTCAAACCTGGAACAGGTTAGTTTTGAGTGGAAATGATGTCTGTTTCTGTTTTTGCATACCTTCCACCATAAACCAAGAAAAGACAGTTCCAGCTGAGTTTTGCTTTGAGTTTCTTAGTTCATATGAAACTCAAAATGAAACTCATGATTGTGTGAACCGAAACTGGAAAAAAATGCACACAGCTTTAGACAGCGTGTTGCTTGCAGAACAACTGTGTCATCACAAACATGAAGGGCAAAGCTTCGCTTTTCCTTGTATGCATACAACAAAAAAGAGAGTAAAATATTCTGATCTACTTTTATTTCTGGTGAGTCTCTGTACAAAAATTAGGTAGGGTTCCATTCATCTCCTAGGTGTAAGCTCTGGATGCCTCGTCAATACATCCGTGGGATTTATGCGTAAGGGAAACAAGTCTGCCATGCTCTGAAGCTAACAGTTTCACAAGCTCGGAAGTGATATGCTACTTAAAAGTGCAAGCCTGTTTTCCTCACACATTCTTCAAAGTACATTTAGAAGCAATTTATCTGATATATTTTTAGTGGACATACGAAAATGACGAGAGAGGATGAATGTTTGTAATAATAATTCCTCTCGCCAACCCATCCACCTCCGTATACCTCCCTGATTTCTCTCACTGGTTAAGGCACTTTCTATTCTTACTCCTCCCACTGATTTCCTGTTTTGTTATCATTTGTGTTTTAATAGCACTGAGAAGCCTGTAAGCGTTTGCATTGGGTGAAATCATATCTCAGCTGAGAACCTGCACACCTTTAATACTGTTGAAGCGTAAGGTAAGGAGTGTGCTAAACGAAAGAAGGACACTGCCCGAGGGTCTTAAAACCAGAAGATAACACAGTTCCTCCTCTTATGACCTGCTATAGTACTTATATAAATATATAAACCTATAGGAGCAACACTTCCTAGAGACAGTCTGGATCCCCAAGCCTTCACAGTGTCAAGAAGTCTCCAGCAAGCCACCCCTATGCAGCTCCTCTTTCTGTCCTCCCATATGTTTGTCTTCTCTTGAGCCCAGTGCTGAGCATCTGATAATTGTGTTTGCCAGAAAACATGCCAAATAAAGCAGATCCACCACTGGAAAAAAAGAAAGGGGAAAAAGGAAAAAAAAAAAAGGAAAAGGCAAAAAAGGTCTATCCTAATAACGTTATTTATAGGTTCAAGACTTTGTGCTGATTTTAATTGAAGAAACATTTTAAACATTTATCCAGGCTTTCAAAAGCATGTATTAGTCATTGACTTATATATTCTTCTACATGTGCTCAATATTTAGGCAATTTACTATTTTTATCTTAATTAAGATAGATCTTCTAAGCCAGCAACAAGCTAAGTCATCTGTACTGTCATAGCAGTCAAGCCGCCGAGGCGCTGAATTTTGAGATGTGTCTGCCTCAGTGGGAGGGTTCCTAGAAGAAACATTAGTTTCATTTAGAAACGAACGTACGTAAAAATGCCTCTCGATAAAAGACTGATGAAGCTCAGCCTACCCAGCAAAGGCATGACAAGACCCTTGTCACTAAAAGCAGTTCAGGGTCGAAGATGCATCATTTTTCTACTTATTTAAATATAGGTAATGAGATTTTCATTGTTCTGATGTTTCTGAGTCAAAATGGACATATTTTTTAAGGATATCTACTAGGATTTTTATATGCTTTGGAATGGAGTCTATGGTGAAACTCCATCACCTCTAGGCAGATGAGGTGTTCATGGTGGTGCTCTTTAGCTGAAATCTCTATACAGCCATCTCTATTTGGAGTGTCAGGTGTCCTGTCTGTTTAATATACAAATACTCTGATACTTAAGGAAGTGGTTTGTGCTCCATCTGAAACATTTTCATATTTTACATATAACCTGGATAATAAAATATAGAGAAACAAATTTGACAGCTCATCTTTCAAGATCATTTTTGGATCTCTAATGATGAAACAGGCAAGTTAAATTATGCATATCCATATATTACCTGTTCATTGTAACATAAAATCAGCAGCCTAACAAAGTTACACATTTTATCTGACTTTTTTTTCCAAATTTACCAGAATGTGCTTTATAAAATGAAGGTTATGAAAACATCTCCATAGACTATGGTAGCAGAGCATAAACTTCTGTCAAAAAAAAAGATTTAGATTAGATATTGGGAAAAAAGTCTTTACTGAAAGAGTGGTCAGGCATTGGAACAGGTTGCCCAGGGAGGTGGTGGAGTCACCAGCCCAGGAGGTGTTCAAAACATGTGGCACTTCAGGACATGGTTTAGCAGGCATGGTGGTGTTGGGGTGACGGTTGGACGTGATGATCTTAGAGGTTTTTTCCAACCTCTGATTCCATGATTTTATGAATCAAATCTAAAACTGTTTACCTGTCTCTGGCAAGCAAATTTCACAAGTTCTGTAAACTCCTTTTCCTCATATAAATCCTTTGGGATCAATCAGAAGTGATGGAGTTTGACAGGAATTCCCATCCAATTTTAAACACTTGTGAACTTGCACAGATCACACCACTACAAAAAAAATCCTTTGGGATAGTCTGCTAGTTGTCCTCCTGATGCTCAAGGAAATAAATAAATAAATATGAAAAGAAAACAGTAGAAATGAATGAAGAAAGCTTTACCTGAGTATCAAAAGAAACTTTATAGGGATAATTATATACTGGGAAATGATGAAGAAACCACTTTTTAGTTCATTCAGAGCAGTCCTATTACTCTGTTCTCTTATTCATTAATGGTTTAGGGTCTGCTCTGAAAAATCACTGGTGTAAACCACGTAATTGCATATTTCCCCTTTAGTTCTCCTTCCTCCATCTTGAAAGACAGAGAAGACCACAATGATCCTTGCTTGACTAATGGTATCTTGAAAAGTATGGGAGGTATTTCCAGGACTGGGCCTTTCACTTTTCTAGTCCACTCTCCGTGCTTCCATTCGCAGCCCTCAATCACATGGCAAACACGAAGCCTCCACAGAATCTCACACAATTGCCATCTGCCCTATTTAAAACTCCAGCCAATCTGTTGTATCTGTGGCTTCCTTCAACCTCGATTTGTAGCCTATATTTATTCACAATCCTTACCATCCAATTGAAAGGTGATGCACACATCTAGCTACAATATATATAATGATGTGCATATATGTATACATACACATGCATATACACACACATATATACACATTTATATTTATCATTTATCTCCAGTGATAACAAGTATAGCAGTTTTTATTTTTTCCTACTGTTGTGCACAAAGAAGACTACAGGGAAAAACAGCCCTGAAATTGCCAGAACATAAGTTAAACAGCACTATGTTTTGTTATAAAAATACAAATTGTTTACAGCAATTTATGATATGCAGATATGTTTTAAATGGGCAAATCTTAACATTTCCTACTTGAATTCTAGCAGCTAAGTATAATTCAGCACTACTTTAATTTTCTATTATATTCATGCTAAGTGATTTTCATGCACATCAGATTCAGTATGCAGCTTGAAGTAGCAGTGGATAGAGAAATCTAAAATCCTTCTAGCTGGTACTGGGAGATAAAGAAACTGAGTTGGTTTTAATATTAGAGGTAGATTTATGGTAAAATTAGATGACGGACTAATCCCTAGACACTATCTACGCTCTCTTCACAGAAACAGTTCTTTTCTGTACAGTCTTTGCGTATGTTCATTTAAAATGTCATCTCCTCGACTTATTAGTCTCTGCCTAAGCAAAATTTGATCAAGTGCAGGAAATATCATGAAATTACTATTGACAGGGGATACCCAAAAATTTATACGACACAGATTTTACTACATCCAGGCCCAACTTTGTGATCTCATAGCGAGTGTTACCACTGAAGTATATAAAGTAAATCTCGAGCTCCTCACGCAAACTAAAGAAGCTCCGCTGTTCTGGACGCTGCATCACGAAAAGAGTTGGATGAAGCCACGATAGTGAAGAGCACAAACATGAGGACCCTGCCATTCTGCTGTTGGGGTAAAGGATCCTTGGTGGTAAAAGTCTCATCTCACTCGAATCAGAGAAGGGAACCATAAACCCCATAAGGTCATTTAAGCAGGTGAAGAAAGAGACATCTGCCTATCAACCTCTTGAATTTGTTTGTATAAATAGTCCCACTATCACTATTCTTAAAAGTACTAATATTATTTCTGCGCAAGCTCTCGACTTTCATCGGTGGCTGGATAATGAAAAAATACTTCACAAAGAGTTTTATCCTCAAACTGCCTTACCAATCAACAAAATTAGATGAGGCAGTCTTGTGAGGGAAATTCAATCATATACTGACAGCTTCCAAAAACATTTTTACTTTTTTTCCCTCTTAGGGATCCAGCTTATGAACATGAGCTGAAGACCACGAACAAGTTCATTTCCAGTGTGGTCCATGGGAATGCCAACATCAACATGTGATGCCGCAGAGCTCACAGACATCACCAGGGCAATAGCACCAATAAAGGGTGCTATTGTGATGATAAAGATATTGAAGTTTTCTGTTGACCTTAGCATGAGAGCAGAAGTGTATTGCCACACTGTTCTGATCAAAAGAGTCTTGAACCTCTCAGCTATGATGAAATCAAAGGTACTGCATGCACAGAGATGAGATCTTTTTTATGTATGAATCTAACTGAAAAAACATTTTTCTGGAGAGGCTGTACTATCATTTTCTAAACTTTTATTAAAGGAGTTCTGTACCTATCATTTTTGTATGCTTCCTTAACCAGCAAATGATGTGGTAAAATTGTGGGTAGTGGCAGCATGAAGAACAGAACCATTTTAATTTGTCCCATCTGGCATATTAACATTAATAAAAGATGTTTAAAAAGAAATGCCTTGAAAGGCTTTCACCTACTGATTTAACAAGATAATAAGGAAAGCTTGCAATCTGCCACTAAATATAACTGATAAGAATAAGAGTGAGTTTAAGATGATGATAACAGAGATTAACCTCCAAAACACTGATATAAAAAGGAAAAAAAAGCCCTGCTGATTGCAACATATGAACATTAAAACTGGCAACCAAACTGTCTATTATTTTTGGCTAATAGGGTACATCCGAGTACAGACTATCGCCAATTTAACAAACATTGTGAACCATCAAGGGACTTTACACCAATCAGGTCAACGCAGAGACAGAGCATTCCTAACCCTATAATTGCCCACCGAGGGTACCCCATGCTGGGGAATTAACTGCTCTTTGATTGTTCCATTAAAATTTAACCAATGAATTGTCCTATTTTCAGGCTGTTCTAAGGGGGAAAGCAACAATTTTAATTTGTCTAAAATAATTATACCATTACTTATTTTGGTTATTTGTACTCCAGTATTTAAATGCCCTGAGTGGTTTGTCAGAGGCAGAGTGGGCTGGCTGCAGAGAGCGGTACTGGTAATTCCCCCCACTGCCCTGCTTAGTCCCTGATTTCAGTCTTTCGTGCCCAAATATAAATTCAGAGAAAAAGCTAGGGTTTTCACACATTTGGTAGCAAATTTTCTGGCAACATCTCCCCCCACCCGCCCCTGGCAGATTATTCTGATGTTGGAAATGGGCTCACTCTCCTCTCTCTCCATTGTCTGCCTCGGAGCCACTTTTTTGTCCCTTCCTTTTTTCGCCCGTGCCTTGGTCTATTTCTCAGAGTAAAATGATCTTTTTCCTTTTATTGTTCACAAAGAGATTTGTATTTAAGTCTGTGAGAAGGTGCACGCTCAATTTTTGTTCCCAGGAAAACAACAGTTGGTATACGGTATGTCTGATACTGCAAGAGCGAGATTCACCTTCTGTGTTCCCAGCTGGGATGAAATAAGCTGGTGGCATCCAAGTATCACTTTTGGGGTCGTAGAGGTGTGTGATAAACCAGGATTAAGCCTTATTGTCCAAGTTTATATACTACGCTCACCTCTCATGCGTCACTTAAACGCATTGGTAACCCAGGCAAACAACTATTTAATTCACCTGGAAGTGAGAGGCAAGTTTCTGAGCCAGAACCAAATGAGTGTCACTGCAGAGCTCAGCCAGCGAAGCGGCAGCCTGCCCTCCAAGCTGCCCTTTTGCTCCAGACCTCCTCCTCTCTTCAGCAGATGCCGAGCAGCTCTGCGCAGTTTTGATGTGCAGAAGTGGGTATAACGGTATGAACGATCCGTGTGTCTTGCCAAACACCATGACGCCCTATCAGGAAACTAGGGATCAAGATGCGGGAGAAAATCATCTGAAAAATACCTGAAACAGATGTAAATGTCAAAATATTTTAAAATATAATAATTTCCATTAGCTATATAAATAGAACAGCAGGAAAAAAATGACAAAGGCTGTAACATAGCTGTGACAAAGAGACAGTGAGAAGTAATAGCATGTATCAGTGTTTACAGAAATAATGGGTTTTATTTAGCATATCTATTTTCAACCAGTTAGACAGTGTACGTATTCCAATGTTCATGTCTCCAACTCGGGGATCAGATTACAGAATACGACAGATGATGAATTAGGGAGATGGGACAATAACAAGACTAAAGTTTATTAAAAGGTTAAGAGCTCTTAAAACCAGACTCAGTCTAGACAAATTGATGCCGAGCTGCAGGACAAGTGCAGAAAATATCAGAAAGTTTAAGAGATGTTCTTAGTGCTTACTCAGTGTAGGAAAAGACTATCTGGGTTACAAAATGGCAGACATTGGTGGTTATTTAAGGAGAGCCTGTAACACAGAATTTATGAACTTTTTCCTGCTGTTTTATCTTTGAAGACAAATATCAAGCCTTGGTGTAGATGGGTAGAAAATATGACAAGTCGTTCATGTCAAAGGACAATTCCTAAAATCAAGCAGGGTTCTTCATTGCTGTGGTGGCTCAGGAGGAGAATCAACGTTATATCTGAGTTTCTTTGGGAAGTACTTCAGGACATCATACCTTTCATCGATTTTTGGGCTATTTCCTTTTTTGGGGGCTTTCCTTTGCTTCTGCATTCACGTGCTTAAATGTGGGCCTCAGGTGCCTTTTCTCTCACCATGACAAATGTCGTAGTTCATTGCTACCAGTGGCAACACCATCACGTGTTTCGCTTTACAGCAGATGTTACTATCTTCCTGTATTTTTAGCACTCGGATGTCTAAACTTGTCTAAGCCTGGTTAAACTATGTGATGGCAGAACTTAAGCAGCCACCAGCATTTTGATCATACTAACGTTCCCACCACCGCTACCACCAGAGTAGATTTACTGAAGTTAATTTGTTTGACAAGTACAATGAATTAGAGAAGCGATTTGTCATATAGTGTCATATTGCTTCTCTGCGTATTTGTACCTTGCATAACAAAATGGGAACGTGGTCCAGTTCTAGGGCTCCATCACCCACCCCCTCCTCCTCCTCAGCGTCGCCAGCACTACCCAACACCGTCATTCAAAAAGGTAAACACATTTTATTTCATAACATATTCCAATATGTTCAAAATGTATTTTGACATGTTCTTCTTCCCTAGCTATGCCTATTTTCTAAACACCCTGGCACATTGTCAACACTGCTGATTCACTGTGGTCTTTCTTTGATTGCTGTGATATCAATTAAAATTGGAAAGATGTCACAAAGAACTGTTGGGGAGGGGAGGGAATTGCATTTATGTCCTACAACACAAATGTGTGTGCACATCTGATTATTCACAGGATTACAAATTCATAACGTAAATTTAACCAAGGCTTACATACTGACAGTTGTGTAACTGACAACCAAGCCCTTAAAAATGCTGCAAAGATTTGATCAGTTACATAAATGAGCATAGGTGAATAATCCAATACGGACATACGGATCTGCCAATTTCTTTTTTTCCTTTCATATGAGCCTTTTTGTTAAAGAAGTGGGAAATGTATGACGCTTTGCAATTGTCATCAATAAAATAAAATAAATGCTCACTTAAAGCACACGTTAGAGATTTCTCCCTACACTCATGGAATGGAGTCTGACGTCACATGGAAATTAGGGCTAACAAAGAATTCAGGACTCTCCCCTCTCTAATGGAATAATGAGGCTTTTTTGAGGACTCGTCTAGGTTTTCAGTGCATGTAAGCTTCTCTAGATCCAACGAAGTCAAAGGAGTCAGACTTATTAGTAGCCAGTTACGCTGCAGCCTGCAGTGTTTCTGTCTCTCTCAGAAATGTTTTGTGACATTAGTCTGACTACAACAGTGGAGCAAGATTTCCATCATACATCAGGAGCACTGACAGAGCAGCTGTTAACTCCAAGGGTTTAGGTGTGACACACGTTGCGTCATCTAAGAATCTGCATGTAGATGAAAAATGGACTTTAAAGGATGACATTTGTAAACATACTACCAATATACATACCCTTTCTTTTTTTTTCCTACAGAAACTTTAATCATTGCAAACACCATTCAAGTTTAGTAAATCATACGTGATCCTGCTGACGTGCAGGTAGAACAAGCTATATTGAGAACCTCATGGTGATTTTGAAGTTGCTGACTTGGAGCAGACTAACCAGCACTGAAGGCAATTAGCACCTACACGGGTGACTCAGACTGAGCATGAATTGGCTTTGGGGAAAAGGAGAGTGTTTGTTCAGATCTTGGAGGTTATCTTTATTTTTGCCTGTGCTTAGCAATATCGATAATATCACACAGCATTTTGACCAGTGCATATTCACAGCTTTCAAGAAGAAAACCCTGGAACATATGCTTAGAGGAAGCGTTTGTAATGTAGTTATTCTCAGAGCACACTGGGACCTCAGCACACCTAAACAGCTTTAGGAACTGGGCTTGACGCCTAGCATATAATCCTTTATAGTGGTCCAAGTTCACAGCACTTAAAATTAATAGCTGTAGTTTATGGGCTGGGATAAGGTCCACGCAGCTGATTGTTTGGCTATTAATTTGACTTAATATCCTCAGTCTTCTGGGAAGGTAAAAGATACAAAAATAGTTTATGTATGTCACTATGATTGTAGGCTTCTCTGAATATCATACAATAATAGCTCAATCTTCCGTATTCTAAAGTAACACAGTGAAAACATAAAAAGTTACAAATGGCATGAAAATGCTTGTTTGAAGATGGAAGAAATTAGTTCTAATGTAAACTTCAGCTTAGCTCATGAAATAAATAAACTTAAAAATGGAGGATGGAAAAGAGCTCGACAGAGAACAAATCTCATTTCACCAGGATTTTGCAGCAATTTATTTTAGTTTAAGATGCTACAAAATAGTCTTGATCAACTGTTTTTTCCCCCCTCCCATAAGGTTCTACTTTAAGACCTCCATATGCTCAATTTTAATAATTTGCTTCCAAAACCCAGGAAGGATTCCAAATGTGAGTTATGGAAATATTATGCTTCTTATTAAAAAAGAGAAATCCAAAGCCCAGGTACCAAATCTTTGAAATACACAGCGTGGAAAAAAATATTTTTAAACACATTCACAGATTCTGTTGCTTTTCCTCTGGAAACAGAAACCGCTCTAAGAACTTTGTTGTATATGCTACAGCGAAGTTTCCTCTTGTTGCAGCGTGGCTTTTTGAGCTACCTGAGTAACTTAGAGCTGCTAACCATCACTTGCCATTCAGCTACCACACAGGTTCCTGCTAGTGAGGCACCTCTGCAAGGGTGAGCTGGACTATTCGGATATTTTGTGCCGGGAAAAGAGTCAACTGCTTTTGCAAAAGTCATTACTGTGTTAGAGAAGCAGGAAGACACTTACGGAGAAGGACAAACTTTCTTGATTTGTTTTTATATTAGGACTAAGTACTAAATCATTGGGAAAGACTGTGGAGGAATACTCAGTGAGATCACCTGTTTAAACAGAAAAAAGAGACTTCACCAACTTTGGGTACACTGCTTAGTGAAATGTTCCACCCATTAATTTTGTCAGAGCATATCAACATCCAGCCTCAGAGTCTAGACACAAAGTACAGACAAAATACTCTTCTCAGTGTGGGTGAAGGAAGACTACCTACAAAGCACTGTATAGTCCTTTACAACCTAGCAAGGGCACTGAGATCTTGAAGAAGTTCTTGCCAGCCCCGTAATGGAGGTTTCTAGGACCAGGAGTGGGCGTTTCTTAACAGTCCTCCTCCAGCTGCAGAAACTCTTTCCTCTACATAGTGTACGACACCTGTATTTTAGCCATTGTCAGTCACTATCAGTAGGTTTGAGTAAGTAAGGATTTTTCGAGCTACTATTTTGCAGGACCAGACCTGCAACATTCCTGCTGCGTACAGGCATGGACAGAGCCAGGAATTAGGGGACCACCGCTGCAGTGTGCTGTAACACACAGCCGCTGGCATCCCAGCCAACACATGTCGTTCATCCGTACCGGTGGAGAGCCTTCTCCTGTTTGCATCGCTCAGTGAATACAGGAAAAGAGTGATGCCAAAATTACACGAGGATTTTCAAACAAATGAACCCTCTGACAGTACTTGATGTCGTAAGCAAGCAGGTTTTCAAGTGGAAAAGTGTTCTAGAAATCAATTTTTGGGGTCTGGACAAGCTGGAATAGCCATCTCCTGAAGATGTCAAAGGTAGGAACATCAAGCTGCTGCTGGTCATTACAGCTATGATGACAGAAACGACTGGAAGCTGGAAGGCACCATCCAGAGCTTGCTGAAATCAGTGAAAACATTCCTAAAGACTTTAATAGGCTTTGGCTCAGTCCTGGAGAGAGCGAACGTGGAAAACGGAGTTGTTTCTGAGTGGAGTCAGAATAAGGGAGTGTAGCTGGAGTGAACACATATGTTCCTACCATATGGGTGGAGAGCTCTGGGATTTCTGCCATATTGGTCCTGAAGTCAAATACAATTTGTTTTTCTAGTTCGGATAAACTGGATACTCAAGTGAAGAATATTTAACTTCAGATGAATGCTGAGCCTGGTGCCTTCAGAGACCGATTTGTAAGCCCGTGAGCCCATCTATACCGTGAGAAAGAGAGCACATCCTAAGTTGACTGGCCTTGATCCGTAGTTATAATTGAAAAGCTAAAGAAATCTCTACCTAAAACACTGTATTCTTTCTGTCTGTATTTGTCATTTTTAAGGAGACTTGATTTGATTAGTTTTATTTTTCGTAGATGCAGAGGTCACTCTTCAATTGTTCTGTAGGAGCTGTATTGTATAGGAGACATTTCCAATGAAAAGAAGGGTGAAGCATCGAGGGGTATAGATCATCTATACAGAAAAAATTGTAGCTCTTTTTCAGCGAAGGACTACATGTATTTACTTAAATGAGTGTTGGGATCAACATCCAGGTAACTTAGCTGTATGTGTTTCTCAGTATATCATCAAGTTGATGCCCTTAGAATAATTAATTTTAATTATTTCAGGGCTAAGCCCTGCATTCAGCAGGGTTTATGACATTAGCAACAACTAGGTAAGTACTCACACTTTGGCCAGTGACTCATTCACAGTTAATTTGGGGGTCATATAGTAGGAAATGGTTGGATCATAAATAGCCAGAAGAATTTTGGAAATCCAGAATTTCTGTTTTGAAATATATCAGTCCTCACAGAACAATAAATTTCATCATTCTGAACGTTCTCAAGTATCTTTTTCTGTAATCACCAGGATAATTTTTTTCTTGTAATCCTGAAAACTTCCTCCGTCTTAGGTGAAGGGTACTATAAGGATCACCCCATGTAATCTTAATTTTGTATTTTTTATCCTCGAGATATATACAAAGACACACGCAGTTTAAAAGAAAAATGTAGGTAAAGTAGTTATTCACGATTTTTCAAAGCAAAAAATTTTGATTTAGTTGGTGAAAAATCTCAAATGATTCTTTAGTTGTCTAAGACAGTTTATCCGTTTGTGTATAGGCGAACACAGGCTACTACTACTTTAGGTTGAAAGAAGACGTACAGATTTGCTTAGATTAATTTAGACATAATTCAGATGGACCAGGGTGTTGTTTGAGAAAGTGATTAGCACGAAGATTACTAGCCGCGAACACATTTGATTGACATGTGTTTCAGACTGTAATTAATTAGCAATATGTTTCTCTCATGTCACCAAGAATTTTTGTACATGACAGTGAACATACAACTTTAATTCAAACAGCACCTCTGAGGTGGGGTGACCTGAATAGTTTCCACCCAGAGGACTATTGCGTTTCTCTCCTGATCCCGGCCAGCTGGTCACAGAGACGCAGCCACTTGCTCCTCACTTGAGGAAGGGTGATAGGTAACAGCTCCGGTATCAAGTGTGTAGGGGGGAGAGGGAAAAACAAATGCATGGGCCACACAGATAACTCTGGTGACAGTAATAAGGACGGCTGATAACGTGACACAGAGAAGTATAAACTCATTTCAGGGAACCTCAGCATTTTTTTTTTCTCTTGTAGTGACGATCCAAAATGTTTTCTCTTACTGGGACTGCACGGTTTTGTGCTAAAGATAGATTTGACCATCAAAGTTAGAGAAAAGCTTAGACCATCACAAGACCTTGCTAGGGAGGGTTTTGTGGTGCTTTCTGAACACAGTACAGCACCGGTTTGTAAATCGGCTCATGAAGCAATTGGTGGCTGTATGGAGAAAACTGGATTGGAAACTCCCGTTTTGAGTTGCTACAATGTGCTGAAAACCCATCAAAATGGCACAAAGTTTCCTGATTAGGTGCAAATAACTCCATAGCTGCCATGGCAATGCCAGAGGACCCCAAGAGGGATAGGAGTGGTCTGCCAGGGGAGCTGCTGCAGGATACAATCCTGTCTCAGAAATGTGCTTCTTACCTACAAAATATTTGAGCCATCCACAAAGCACCTCGAAGAATTTCCTCACCTATCAAACTAATTGCATGTAGTGTTCCTCTATAATTTTTTTTTTGTTCCTGCAGGCTGTACGGACATGGGTGATGCGTTTGCCTTCCACAGGAATTTTTGAGATTTGCAGTAAAAGTCTTTTGTTTGGAGACTGAGGAGTGCTCTGTCTGGGATAAGCTATTGACTAATGGTCTTGCTGTTGGGGCAGCCAGTCCTAGTTCCTACACTTTGGTTGTTTAATGCTTCCCATTACAAAAGATACTTGCGAGATTTCCTGAGAAGTCTGAGAAGATTTAACACCTCTTTTGGAAACAAGCGTTTGGAGTTTGGCAAGGAGAAAGCCTCTGGGCTGGAGAAGAGCCTTTGTCCCAGCTATAAATATCTGCGATATAAATATCTGCTGTGGTTTGTCTTCCTCAAGAAAATTTGGGCAGCCTGTCAAAAGAATAACTGCACATGAATACTCTCATCAAAGCCCAGACCTCTCCTGCCGCCAGAGCAGTAGCAGCAGCAGTACATGCTGCAATGGAAAAGCATAGATATGGACTGGATGCTCCAGATGGAGCAGGAAAACAGAAGCAAACAGGTCCAGAGCTGCTCATAGTGTGCTTTGGACAGATAATTATATTTAGCGGATGATGTGCTGAAACACTGGGTTGGAGAACAGGCAGAGCTTGTGTGCTTTGTGTAGACATATCTCAGAGATTGGTCTGGATTCAGCGCTCACCTCTCTATGCTGCAGCTACACCTCTGGCTTTGGGAGGGCGAAAGGAGGGAAACACCCATGGGCAGGTTCCCTGTGGTGAGAAACTGCAAGAGGAAGAAAGGCAAGTGTCACATTTATCATCAACATATGCATGTGCATTATAATATTGGCTTTGGCTGCACTATTCTGCTATATTTTTCAACCAGACAGCTGCTGTGTCCAGTGTGTACGAAACAGGATTAATGTCACAGGGGAACCTGTCAGTCTGATGCTGTTGAGTGTCCATGGAACCAGAGGGGCATCTCAGTGTCCTCCTACAAGGCTCTCGGAAGACCTTAACTGCCAGTTGGTCAGCCACTGGAGTCAAGCAGGAGATACTGTTGTTCAACATCTTAGCTCAAGCACAGCTCTTCTAACAGCGCAGCTCTCCTAGTATTACACTGCAATATTAGCGTTGGATCTGAGCCCAAATCCTGATGTGGGATTTAACTCACTACTCTGGCCCAGAGGCAGATAAGTAATCCTAGCAATACACTGTAAATGGGCTAAACAGACATAAATCCTGGAATTATTAACATGCATAGTATCCAAAACTGTCCTAAAAATACAAAACCTATGCCCCTCTCATATTAGCACTAGAAAATATTGATGAAGGAGGCAGCCAGCCCATGAAAGCTGATATTTTATCCATACATATATATATAAACTGTTTTTTTAGGCTTCTGCTGTTCACTTTTGTAAACAGCTGGTAACCAACTGTAATTCAGAATTGAACCTGATAACTTTACTTCTTTTGCTCATTAGATAAAAATAGAAAAACTGTTGGGCTGTATTTGCTTAAATCAAAGAAAATATTGAAATTCGCATATTTCTCCTCTTAACATAACCTTCTGGAAATGCCTTACATAACGATGTAATGAAGATTACAACTGCATTGTCAAAAGAAGCCCAGTGCTAAAATTTGTTACAGAGACGTTAGGGTAAGTGTTCCCAATTGTGAGCAGGTGGTACTAACACGAACCCTACTGAGATATAATGAGATGTGTATACATGGGAAGTTTAGGAACCTCCTGTGCATCTTTTTGAAAACGACATAAAACAACTTGCAATTAAACTCTATTTGATGCCAGATGAGAAACAAATGTTTGGGGGAAAGTAGTTTTTAATACAATAATAATTCACTTTACATGTGCATGCCAGCAGCTTTGCATGCTACTTCCCCAACCAGCAAGAAGCCTTACAATCATTCAGCAGGGGAAGAGATCTTCCATTTCACATATCTTTACAGGGATATTTCCTCTGAGTTGTTGCATTTGCACAACGGCAACAACTCAGTGTGACAGGTCTGGTTTTATGCTTATGCAAAACTCCAACCAGAGGAGCACTTCAGCACATGTTTAACCTTACGTGCACCAGTACTGCTCGTTAAAGCAACAAAGAGCTCCACTGAAGCCAGAGGATGAATGTGCTTGCTGGACTGAAGCCTGAAGGTGCAGGACATGCCATTTCCACACTGGGTTTGTAAATTAGGTGCAATGGGAAGCGTCACTACTGTTTTCTACAGAACTGGTTTTCTCCTCTTCCAAAAGCACTAAATCCACACACCACATACCTGCAAGTGGCACCTATGATGTGCAGAGAGTTATCCCCATTTTTCAAGTACACAGTTTTTTTCTGCCTATGAGTGAAATTCCCTGCTCCAGTAGAAGACACAATTCTTCCAGTCCAATCCGCATATACCCAGTGGGGTGCAGCACTCGTGCCTACCAGTGCACATCCCATAAATGCTGAGTAGGAGACGACGCTGTCAACTTTATGCTCACAGTGCATATTTCAGTCCAGCACGTATTCTTTCCGCGGCTTTCCCAAGGTGGGAAAATTAATCTAAGTAACATATTGAATCTGCTTTTGTAAGTTTCTCCAGAACTAAAATGAGATAACAGACAAAAAATAAGTCTATAGGGCCATGGCATGACCAGAACAAACAGTACAGTTAATGGCACAGTGCTGCAGCCACCACTTGCTTCTGCTAAAATTCTTAGAAGTGCCAGTTTCTGTACCATAGTTTCTAACTAATTGGAGAAAGTGAAACAAAAGATTAGGCAGTCTGGTTGGCATGTTGACGAAGGATTAAGGATTAATATGTTGCTAAAAAGCATGCTTCAGTAAGCCACGTGTTTCCCTTAATTCCTTGTAGATCTTTGTTCTATTTTCATGCTTATAGACACTCCTAAATATCTGGAACTTGTCTCAGCTGTGTGAAACATTGAAGGAAAAGAGATGAGAAGCTGGAAGAAGATTCTGCAATGCATCATTTGACAGGAAGTCAAGTTATCAGAATGAAGCCTTATAGGTATCAATCTTACACCCATATATGGTGTACGTCCTAGTTACCATACAGATATGAAAGGGCCATTAGGGCCTCTTATCAGCTGTATATTGGTGTAATTAAAGGGTGTGATAGCATTAACCTGAACTGTGAAAGTCTCCAGACAATGCACTCTATCAGTCATCTGACCCTTGAGTTTAAACAGCTACAACAAGACTTTCTCCTCTGCTTTCCAGAGGACACACTGAGCTGCTGATTTGAGTGGCCTTTTAAAGAAAAAGCCTTGATTTTTTTCCCCTGAAAAGCAAACCGCTCTTTTTAATCTGGCCTTCTACTTCAACAACAGCAGGGGGAAAAAAAAGCACCTTTTCCTCCCTAATATATTGCCATATTTTGATGAATATCTAATGTAGGGTACAGAAGAATTTACACTTTTTTTCTTCGTGTGCTTTAGTAGATGTACCTTGTTTTCGATTTTAGCCCATGTTGTTTCGTGGCCAAATGACGTGTGAGAATTCAGTGACATTATTTACCTCTTTTTAGCTCTTTCCCTGTATACGCAAAAAAAAAAGGAATCCTTTTTAACATACGCTAAGAAGCTCAGATTTGATCTAGAAGCCTAAACAAAATCTGGACCTAGGAGTTTAGTTACCTTTTTGTCCTGTTGTTTTGCAGGTGGTGTTAAAGAAAGACTATTATTTGCCATCCCAAAGGCTTGCTGAATTTACAGCAGGGATAATAGGGGACAGCAAAGCTGCTAATCATCAGGAAGATTTAATCAACATTTTACTTTGGGGAATTTGGATATGCCTTAAATTTTTAAGAAAGACTAATCCATGATCTAGTTTAAAAACAAAATTAAAAAAAAAGTGCCAAAAATTAAAATGGGGTTGTTGAAAATTTTTCCTAAAGGAATTTTTCATTTTCAGCTATGACTCCTTTTGCGTCCAGAATTTAAATTACTTTCGTGGAAAACAGCGCTTTCAGTGTTTTGGTTTCACACACTGTATTTTTAAAGGATTGTCTGAACTAGAATAATGTAAAATCATTTCCAGTTTAGTAACGTGGTATCTGTCTTTGGGTAGTTGCCACTACAGTCATCTCACTCCTAGTTTATCATGGTCACAAGTAAGCTCATCCTATCCTACTCCCAGTCGGCCACACCTCTGCAACACCTTCTTATCAAGAACTCTGAACAGTTCATGCAATTCCTAAGGAATCTTTCAAGACTTGCAATATTCCTCTCTTTTTTTCTGTTTTACTTCCTTTTTTTTTGTTTCTGTTCTCTAGCAGATTGGTATTTCATGGGCTTTTGTCCTTTTTGCATCTGTTGCATTGTACAGAAAGTCTTTATATTATATAAAAATACGCATACCACCCTCTCCCAAGAAAATCCCACCGAAGATTGTAGTCCATGATAAATGGAGGGAATACCAATTTTAAATATTGAGAAAACTTCTTTTCCTCCAGACAGCTAGAGTCCAAATACCATTCACCAAAATCCCTCTGTATGTCTAACCATCCTTCTGTGTACCTATTTCATACTTATAGTAGACACAGTACTGACAGGAAATGTAAAGGAAAAAAAAAAAACTGGCAGAAGTTGTTATAGCCAGATGTAATGTATGCTTTTTCCATATATAGTAATGCAGTAAAAACATAATTTAACTTTACATTAAACTAAACATCATGTTTAAATTTTTCTTTAATGGAAACCTTACTCTAAATCAGTTACCATGGCTCAAGTAGCATGAAACTTTAAAATAAGAATTTTAATTTAGCTGGAAAGCGATGAAGGAGACTTTGGTAAACATTATTGTTATCTGTGCAATAGGCAACTTGAATGTTTATGAATGAATCATAAATTAACTACACTAACAAAACAAACAGCTGTGCATGGTCTTACAAGACTGGGATGGAATCGTCATGTTGCCCTCAGCTAAAATATAATATCTGTCCTATAGTGTAACTTTACCCTCATTTTCTAAACAGAGCCTGAATAAGCTTGCCTTTAGTGTCGTAGAAGTGATGCTAAAAAATTTACCAAAATGACTATGACTGTATCTTGATCTTGCAGCTAGCATGGAGGAATGATGTCTTGAACAATGAATCTGTAGTTAACCAGATGAATTCTGGTGATTTTGTTGGGCTTTGGATAGGCCCGTCCAAGAGCGTGCTTCGCATTACATATGCACAAGTAAATAATAACAAATGTCCTTTTAACATGGGTTTTTCCTCCTTTGAGTGGATGCTATATGACAGTCAAACTTTATCAAGAAAAAGATATTTAAAGTCAAGTGACTGTGGCTGTTGAATGTGAGTATGCAAGGTGTTTGTAAAAATACTTCATAGCTAAAGTCTTTATTTGGTAACGGACAGAAACTATGCCATGAGCCTTATCAGCCAATTACAACTAACCAATATAATTCAAGGCTCTCTGAATATGCAGAAAGAATCATTTGATATTCATCTGTCACACTAAAGAGATAATTATTGAAGGAAGTCACATTAAACCATTAGCAGAAAGAGAGTTGGTGTTCATGAAATACTTTTGTACTGTGAATTCTTTAAGAAACAGTAAAGTTTATGCACTAAATTTTGTGCTTACTGGACACTCTGAGTACCATGTAGAAATGGAGATTCTTGTGGAATTATCACAAGCATGACTGATAAAAATAGAAAAGAAACGGATGATGCTTATTGCATTTCTCCCAAATGCCACCACTATGCAGGCAGCAAGAAGCAAAGAAGCCCCTTGCTCAGTGCTGCAAGTGTTAACCACTGAAGAGGGAAGCACACATTTTCAGTCTTGCCATCTGCTACTAAGATTTGCTGTTTATGTTCTTGCATGTTGGTTGGTTGGGTGGGTGGTTGGTTGGTTGTTTTAGGAGTTATGAAAATGTAGCAAACTTCATATTTCTCTTTCTAGGAATTACTGACTGAGGAGCTGAAACATTTCTGGAGTCCCAAAATGGTGCCCCTACACACTATGTAGCACTGGAGTACACCTGCATGAACACAAATCCCACAGCAACGAGTTGGGTATCAGTGATTACAACTGTAAACACCCACACCTCCTGCTAAAGGCAATGAGAAGTTTGGGGTATAGAAAGGATTTCAATGAAAGCCCATAAGAACAAGATATACATCATGAAAAATTTTAAAGAACAAAAGTATTTTTGTTGTGTGGGTGTGGGTTTATTGTTTTAAAAGAATATATTGCTTCACAATACTAGAGAGTCCGTGTTACTTTTGTCAGCTTCAATGAAGGATTCAAGAAATAAGTGAAGTTAAGAGAACGGGACTTTAAGTAAGTGCATGTTCACGCTGGATACAAAAAAGAATTCGCTTCTGGGGTGCATCAAGAAGAGTGTGGCCAGCAGGACGAGGGACGTTCTGCTTCCCCTCTACACTGCCCTGGTGAGGTCTCATCTGGAGTACTCTGTCCAGTTCTGGGCTCCCCAGTTCAAGAAAGATGAGGAGCTACTGGAGAGAGTCCAGCAGAGGGCTACGAGGATG
>Ga0065711_1030112_pt1 | contig 33659 bp, 6 predicted proteins | sample Hoacrofraction12_FD_59098 | JGI IMG/M metagenome (GOLD analysis project Ga0065711, IMG submission 59098) | Hoatzin crop microbial communities from Cojedes, Venezuela - Epithelial fraction 12 v2 (version 2) | ecosystem: Host-associated > Birds > Digestive system > Esophagus > Crop | place...
TGCACGTCCTTGAACACATCTTGTTTTTGCTAACCCACATCATGTGCACTATCAGAACTTTCTCAATGGCTATTCTTAGCTGCCCTTTCCAGCGGCCTGTTCAGTTATGCTGTTTTGCTTAAGTGGCCTAGTCATGCTAACTCTCAAGCTACATCGACCCCAACAAAGCCTAAAGTCAAATTAAGATTTTACAGGGAACTATTTTGTCAAGTTATCACATTTTACGTTTACTAACTTTATTGCTGCTTACCTTCCTGAGGAGTTGAAACCACTGGTGTATAAATGAATTCTTCAATTTTTTTTCCCCAGTTATTTACACTACAGCTTTTTTTTCCCTTCACGATAAATACTTTTTTGTGTGATTTCTGGCTTCAAATTGGAACAATACTAATCCCAAATTCTGTAAAGAAGTAGTGCAAATTTTAAGCCAGAGGATTGGCACATCTGACTAGTAGTGTTTTGGCTAAATGATATATTTTTCTTTTGTAGCACTGAAGAACACAGAAGTCTCTTAACATTTTTCAGAAGCCTTTCGTCTTATGCTGAGTGGTATGAACATCGTAGATGCACCTTCCTACATTTCAAGGTAGTGTCTATCCAGCCTTTATGTATCAGTAGTATATTTAGTTCTTTTATTTTCTTAAGGCAGAGAAATGGAGGTTAGATTAGCACTCTTGAGCAGAGTATGGGAATCTTAATTGTGCACATTGTGGAGAAGAGAATATTAGCTAAAGATTTTTGTGTTGCGTTCAAGGGGTAATGCCCTTGCTTGGTATTTGTTTTGATTTTTACTATGCTGTGTTCCTCTTACATGGGGGGAAGTAAGAATACCTGTGCCTTTATGTGAGGGAGTAAGACAATTTTTAGGCGGTATTGCATTTCATTTTGAACAAAGAAAAGGCAAAAGAAGAAATTAAAAGGAAACAATATTTGTATACAGTCGTTGGCATTTGAATGTTAGTTCCGAAGGACTGGATCTGTCTCTCTTGAAAATATGGCAGCATGCATTTGGACGATGGCGTTTTCAGTTCTGCATTGTTTTATTTGAATGGGAAATAAACTGTTCCTCACTCTTAACTGGAACATGGTATTTGAACTTAGTTTTAAATTACCATTATTTGGCTTGTTTGCTTTGTCTTTTTGCTGGTTTTAAGATAAACAAGTATTCCTTGGAGTAAAAATACTGTAGTCTTACAGATACAGAACAGAACATCTTATATGATGATTAATGTTGGAGAAGGACATTTAGCTGCTTAATTGTCTGGTGGTTTTAGTTCAGTTTTCTTTAGCTCAGGCTTTTACTGTCATTAAACTCAGCACCATGTTTGCTCTTCAGCTGTAGTATTAAGTGGGAACTGCTCTGTCTCACATTTTTTGAATATTATGGGGTGGGATTCTGAGTTTATAGCTTTTCTATTTTTTTGTTATTTATAAGAAAATTACCCAAGCTGTTAAGTAGAAATAGACAGTGCTGCTAGCAGTTTTCTCACAGTGTAATGTAAAAAGAGGAAAGGCAGATTATTTTTTGTTTTCTATTAGTTTTGGCACTTGAGAAGACAGGAATAATGTAGAAGTGGATAATAAGTGTTTGAGATGAATGACAGTTGCAAGTTTCAAGCAAAGTTGGACAGTACAGCACTTCTAAAAAGTTGACTGCCAAAAATGGCCGTTTTGTAGTCAGTTTTCCCAGTTAGCAAGAGTAATGGTGGGATGGATAACTCCGCTTAAGCAAAAAAGCAATTTAAAATATGCATTGATTTGACTGTAAGCAGGCTTTCCTAGAAAGCAGGGGCAGGTTTAGGTTGGTGTGAGTAGAGCAATGTTCAGTTGCAAGCGTTTTGTGCTCTATGTTGTATACTCCCTGGCATTGTGCTTTAGCAGTTGTGGTTTTGTACTGAAATAGCTTAGTCTACAACTTGCATGCTTCTCACACACACAGCTGAGGATTGAGCATACCATTACTACCCTCTGCTGCTCCTCCATTCTACTGAAAAAATCTATAAAATAGTGCTTTAAATAGATTTTGAAGGGGCGAGTGAAGTGTCCCACAAGTCTTTTGTATGGCATTACTTGTCCAGCAGGTCTTACTACATTGCCACAATCATTATTATGTCTGCAAAATGGATGTACATCTGCAAATAATTTAGGCTGCTATGAGGCTGAACAACTGAAGCATGCTGCAATTGGTGGAAGAGCAGATTGTTGAAGCTGATATTGATAAACAAGAAAAATATTGAAGTTTTGTTGGCAATACAGCACAGAAATGAGAGATAGGAAGAAAATAAATGGTGCACATTCAGCTTGGTATTAGTATTGGTCACACAAATAGGATGCAAGAAAACCTGCATACTGAAGCCCTTCTCACTTAATATTTCGATGAGTTATTTGCTATGATTGGGGAAGGTAAACTAAAACATATGAGATAATACCAGTTGTCTACTTCAGTTTGCTCACAAAATGTTAAGATGGTTAATTAGTGTTACTGTTGAGATTTAGTACTTTTCCAAAAATATATACAGCATTTTAATGTAAAATTGGTAATGTGGTAGTGGTTACATCTTTATGTTTACACGTATGTATACATTACATAAATGTGCATATATTTGTGTATACATGTGTAATTATTTTCATGGGTAGACTTTTGGTGATAGTGATCCTATTAATACTGGAAAGAGCTTTATTTATTAATAATGATTTGTGATGTGAATAACATCAGAGGCTACTGCTTATGTAATGCTGTTACACTTCTAGCTGTGTTTTCTCCATCCTAGGCATTTATCAAAAGACAGAAAACTGATGGCTTTTATTTTTTCCTAGTATAAATTTGGCTTGAAGTTGGAATGTATTTTCACATGCTTTGGGGTTATTTTTTACCTTTTGCTACAATCCTTGAAACATCAAAGTTTTATGATTTACGTGGGAAAGTGAAAACCAAGTATCATTCTCACTGTCAGACTTTGTTTTGTTCTCAGTTGTACTAAGACAATGGAATTTCTTTCTTGTTGTATCAAATAACTTAAAAGAGAAAATATTGGGGATTGCTATGATTTTCTTGGGTAATAGGTTCAGGGCAAAAATATTTTTGTCCTGCATTTCATAATTGCGTCCTCTTTCCAGAAAGATGAGCCCACGGTTGATGCTTGACGTAGTCACTTAAAAAGTGGCTGAAAGTCACTGAAGTCTCAACCCTCATAGTGTCAGAGCATCAGTATGTTCAGAATTAAGTGTGCACTTAATTCTCCATAGCACAAGCATTAACAGTCAAGGCTTAGCTAAAGAAAATAAACAAAACTAATACAAAATATCTTGTAAAATCAGTATTCTAGATGTAGTGATATATCCTCATGCATTTGATGCTTAACTATTTATACAACTTAGGAATCGATACTAGCTTCAAAATTAGTATGAAGTTGATCTGGTAATAGTAACTAGCACACTTTTGGCATGAATTTATCTGAAGAGTTTACACCCATGGTAGATATTTGAGGGGACAAACTGAAAATGAGTGTCAGAAGTGTATAGTTGTGTAATTAAACATTGTGTCCTGTGTCAGGTCTAGTTTTAGGTGAACTGACTGTTGAGGCCTGCACAGGTCGATTTGTGTTATTAATATGCTGCATAGTTTAAATTGAGTGAAACAGTGCTTGAAGTTAAGCCTATTTTTAGATTAATGATTATTTTTCTTTTTAATTTAAAGATCTGATTTGATTTTTCCCTTAATGAGTGAAAGTATTTTTGTACAAGGGTAATTCTATTTCTTTGCACTGACATCTAGCTGACATCTTACTTATTTACAGGTTACAAACAATAATTCAACTTTGCTATTAATTATGTTGTCACGTTTCCTTGTCAAGAAAAAGCAGTGGCACAAGGCTTGGCCTACATCCTCTGTTAATGACCAAGATACTTTGAGTCATACTATGCTGTACTTTGACCATTGTATTAAAATGGGAAACTAGTGTTTGTAAAAATGACCCTTGTGAGTACAGCTGAGCAAAATGTATATATTTTAATTAAAACTACCTTGTGTAAAAATAAAATATGTATATAATATATACACACACACTCTTAGATTATCTTGAAAGCAAAATAGTAGAAGGAGATTTAACACATCTATGAAAAGTTTCACTTGCTATGTTGCTTGCTACACTAAGCCTTAATAGGAATTATTCTCGTTTTCCACTATCCAGGTTTTTAAGGAAGCTTTAATGAAGTTAAGCTTTGAGAAGTTCTGTTTCTAAACATAACTTTCTTTTGTATGCAACTTCATCCAATACACTTTTGAAGGTCAACTAAAAAAGCTTCATTTCAGATTAAAAAGTGGGATTGGAATGAACATACTTTTTTTTTTTTTCTCCTCCCTCTGTAGCTTCCTCAAAGAATGTTTTGCATTTGTCTAAAATTAATATGTAGTGATTGTTCTGGGTACTGGTAAAGAATGTGAACAAGCAGTTACTTGCGTGATTTTACCTACAGGTAAAGAATATGAGGTGAAAGAAAAGTTGAGAAGATGTGTGTGCATATATGTATTTTTACACTTTCGTAAAAAAGCATGGTGACATTGTAACTACTAAATAAACTGGCTGTTTTGAAATACTCATTTCAGAGGAGAACCACATTTCAACATAGTAAAAGCTTCTAGGTATGCAGGGATAACGACATTAGTAAGGGAGAGGATATAAACATGTAAACAAAGGAAAAAGAACAATATTTGTTACATGACAAAACTTAAACATGGTATAATTACGTAAGTAGTGGCTAGTAGTATGTTCCTACGGGCAGTGTTCGCAAGCAGGAAAAAGCATTGACGTGTTTTGCCAAGAGGATCGGATTGCCTTCCATTCTTATCTCATCCATATGTGTGCGGATGTAACGTGTGTTATTAGATTTGCAGAATGTGTCATCTGTGATCGTTGTAATATTGTTGTACTGCAAAACAAAAGTTTTTTATAAATAAGTAAACAAACACACAGACATATATACACACACCCATACATGTAGAAGAATTTTCAGACATTAATTTTATTCCTTTTACCCTCCCATTTTATTGTCATTAGGATCGATTTGTGTGTACTATAGATGTGTAGGAATCAAGTATCTTCAAACCAATTAGTGGGCTGATAAGTAATCTGAGACTGTTACTGATGTTTGAAATGTATTGTTGATAAAAGATTATTACTTATTTTTACTATTTCCTATCCTTGATATACAGAAACTTTTCAGAAATTCTTACACGGTAATTAGAATCATAGAATCATTAACATTGGAAAAGACCTGTAAGATCATCAAGTCCAACTGTCAACCCATCACCACCATGCTTACTAAACCATGTTCTGAAGTGCAATGTCTGCATGTTTTTTGAACCCCTCCAGGGTTGGTGACTCCACCACTTCCCTGGGCAGCCTTTTCCAATGCCTGATCACTCTTTCAGTAAAGAAATTTTTCCTAATATCCCATCTGAACCTCCCCTGACACAACTTGAGGCCCTTGCCTCTCGTCCTATGGCTAGTTACTTGGAAGAAGAGACCAACCCGCGCCTCACTACACCCTCCTTTGAGGTAGCTGTAGAGAGCAATAAGGTCTCCCCCTCAGCCTCTTCTTTGCCAGGCTAAACAGCCCCAGCTGCCTCAGCCACTCCTCATAAGACTTGTTCTCCAGACCCCTCAGCAGCCTCGTTTCCCTTCTCTGGACATGCTCCCGCCCATCACTGTCCTTCTTGTAGTGAGAGGCCCAAAACTGAACACAGTACTCCAGGTGCGGCCTCACCAGTGCTGAGTACAGGGGCATGATCCCCTCCTTACTCCTGCTGGCCACACTATTCCTGATACAAGTCAGGATGCCGTTGGTCGTCTTGGCCACCTGGGCACACTACTGGCTCATGGTCAGCCAGCTGTCGACCAACACCCCAAGGTTCTTTTCTGCCAGACAGCTTTGCAGCCACTCCTCCCCAAGCCTGTAGTGTTGCATGGGGTTGTGACTGAAGTGCAGGACCTGGCGCTTGACCAGTTGGCCTCGGCCCATTGATCCACTCTGTCCAGATCCCTCTGCAGAGCCTTCGTACCCTCAAGCAGATCGACACTCCTGGCCAACTTGGTGTCATCTGCAAACTTACTGAGGGAGTACTCGATCCCCTCAACCAGATCATTGATAAAGATGTTAAACAAGACAGGACCCAAAACTAAGCCCTGGGGGGCACCACTTGTAACCGGCCACCAGCTGGATTTAACTCCATTCACCACCACTCTCTGTGCTTGGCCATCTAGTCAGTTCATTATGCAGCGAAGAGTACACCCACCCAAACCATGGGCAGCTAGTTTCTCTAGGAGGATGCTGTGGGGAACAGTGTCAAAAGCCTTACTAAAGTCCAGGTAGATAACATCTACAGTCTTTCTGTCATCCACTGAGCGGGTCACCTAGTCATAGAGGAGATTAGGTTGGTCAGGCAGGACCTGCCTTGCATGAACCCATGCTGGCTGGGCCTGATCCCCTGGTTGTCCTTCATGTGCATGGTGAGTGCACTCAAAATGAACTGCTCTGTAATCTTCCCCAGTACTGAGGTCAGCTAACAAACAACTTCTGAACACTGAATGGTTGTGGCCGTAGAGATTAGAGGTAAATTGTGTTATCTGGAGGAGCATCAGACAACTGTAGCACACCTGCAGTGTGAAGTGTTTTAAAAGACAGTGGGTTTGGTTTGAAGTATGAAACTAATGAGGCTCTTTGTAATAGAATGTTAAGGAAATAGTTCAAAAATACCTGAAGGTGAAGAATACGTAGACTTTCCGGTAAGTTAAGGGGAACAGATTCTAGTGCGTTGTGTCCTAGGTAGAGGTAGGCCAAATTTGTCAGCTTCTAATAGGAAGAAAGAGAGATAATTAATGCTGATACTACTTATCTGAAGTGAAGTAACTTGTGCCTGTTAGAAGACATCAGTGTTTTTTTCTGATCACATAGAAAACATGTAAAGTGTTCTAGCATGTAATGTTCTTTTGCTGTGAATGTTTAATTCTCTTGTATCGAGAAACTCCTATAGAACAGCCCTTCTACATTTTGGAATTTTCACTGTCAGCTTTTTGATTACAAAACTTGAGACCACTATGAAGTTATATCCTTGTTTATTAGTATTTATGTGATTCTGTGTTTGAGCCACCAGTTTTGAATTGAGTTTTTCTTTGCATGTAGCAGAGAAAGGAAGTAGGTAAGATATTTCATAGAAATTTTTTGTATGAATGACATGACAGTGTGCAAAGGACTATTATTGTGAAGTGTCTTAAAAACAAAACAAAGGCTGGAAGGCTTCATTGTCGTAGTTTATTTCTTAGATTACAAAAATACAGAAAAATTAATTTGGTGGTACACTGGGTAGTCTGGTTACTAATTTTATCTACTTTGGTTACTTTAATTATTGTCTTTTACTTACCTTGAAAGCATTTGCTTTGATTCCTCTGCTCTTGATTCTGTTTTGGTTTGCATTAAATGTTGTTAGTTTGGGAGGTAGAATGGGAAGTTTTAGAAGTCGATTTTCAGCAAGAGAAAGTTCTTCCAGTAACAGAAGCTTTGAAAAGGCTCCATCTTCTATTTCTTCTATCCTATTTCCACTAAAATCAATTCTTCTCAAGGTAGCTTTACACAAAAGAAATGAAAATCTGAATATTGAATTTATAATTACATGGTATGTGAAATGTGTATGGTTGTATATGTTAGATGTTACACTGTTGGCTGTACCATCCTAATTGTGATCTGCAAGTGTAAATACTATTTAAATATGAATAAAATCCACATATGGATTTCCTCGTGGTCTTAAAAAAAAAAAAAACAAAAAAAAAAACAACCAAAAAAAACCCCCAAAAAACCCACTGGATCCTTCCTTTGTTTTCTTAGAGACAACATGATGCCAGGTATTCATAGAATTTGTCATGTTGTAGAGTGAGTTTGCTGGGAGAGATGTCCCTGAAGCATTTGAAGGGAAAATAATACCTGGTCTTTGGAGACTGGATGGGATGCAGAGTTAAATTTTATTTTTAGCAATCTGCTCTTTCTGTGATTGCATAGGAAGATAAAGATGGATATATGAGCCAAAATGGGTTTCCATATTGCCTTCATAGTTCCTGTTCTAATACAGGCATGGAATTAAATAAGTAATACACATAACGAAATCTAGCAAAGTATATAATACATCTTATTTTTGTAATCTTGGCATACTATTAAGGGACAACAACTTCAAATATACTGTCAGGTAAACAGAAATTAAATTTTGAACGTTACTTACTAATGTCAGCAAAATCTGATACTGCTATCCTTTTTATTTTGTTAAATCGTGCATAAAGATATGCTGTTTCCTTTGGCAGTGGGGGTACAGCTTCAATGTCAATTTCCTCGCAGTACACTGATCCGCTTAAACATACGCAGAGCAGACAAGTAGGTAAATCTGAAAGCAAATTATTTTATGTAGAGAATTAGAAGCTATTCAACTAACTTAAGCTCAAATATTCAAAATAGAATTTTCTCTGATGTCTTTTAAGATTTCACATCATTAGATTTTTAAAAAATTCTATTGACATCGAATTCTGAAAAGATTTAATATTCTGAACTTAATTTTGAGTTTTGTATTCTTTTTATTGTGCATAATTTCCCTGTGTATATTCTCTGTTCTTATCAGAGCATGTGTTGAAATGCTATTAATTGATCTCAATTCAGTTTCATTCTTTAATTGGCATAGAGTGTTGTGATTATAACAACTGCAACTCTGTGACTGTGTTAAATGTCATCTTTAGAACCACTCTTTTGAAAAGAGAAATCCATTCAGGGGTGGCATCTGGCAGTGCACAAATTTGATGCTGTAATTTCATTGGAGCATTTGTGGCAGGGTCATATATTCTCTGTGTTATTCCTAGCTAGTATTTTTGTCTAATCCTTTTTATAAAAACTCCAGCAGTGATGACTATGTAAGTACTTCGGGCAATCTGTTCCAGCTTTTTACTGATGGTTTTTTATAGCTGTTGTTTTAAGTAGCGAGAGAAACTTTTTGAATGCATTTTAAGCCCGTTATGGCTGGTTCCATTCCTCATAGACGTGAGTAGAGTATGAGTCATTTCTGCTTTGCATTAATCCTGTATGACAACAGTATTGCAATACATGTAGTGAATATGGCTTTCAATCCAGTTTTGTCACCACTGCTGTCTGATCTACTGTGTTTTCTATATTGTGAGAGTTTTGGTTAGCTTCCAGACTGGTCTGTCTGTAGTAGTCTCATACTACTAGGTAGTTTGTTATCACTACGTAGTAAAGTAGGATCTTCGACAACTAGTGAGGAGTTGTAGAAGTAGCTAGTCAATACTGGGAAGCCAATCTGGTATATATAGTCAGAGTAATTCTTTTGCAGAGATACTGCATAGAATGGAATTCAGATTTTGAACTTTAGCTTTGTGAATATTACAGTTTGTTAGTCTTTAGAGTTCTGCTCCATTTGCCTTTTTTGATTTAGTGACGTGTTTGTCATATGCTAGAGCGTAGGTAATGGAAAATGGTTGGGAAGCAATGTTGTCACTATTTAAAAGACAACAGTTTTTATGCTTGTCTGTGACTGGAAGCTCTGGTTTTCTTACAGATTTGTTCTGCTTCTGATGGGGGCTTCTTGACAGGTGCTATTTGGTAATAATTAACTTTGATTATTTTTGGAAGTTTAGATCACAGATACACCTGAAATATGCATGGGGTGGTTTGGGGTTTTTTAAATGCTCTGTTTGGCAGACAAAAACTTTGCTCCTTTGAAGTTTAGAAATCACTCTGGCTCGTTTGGAGAAGTCTGGAAAATATAACTCAGAGCCTGTAGGAAGCTTAGCCTGGTGAAGAATGTTCCTGATGTGTTTTAACCATTGACCTCCTCAATCATCAGATGTAAATTGTGAGAATAGCCAGTTCTTTGAAGAAATCTATTTAAGTAATTTAAGGACATCATGCGTTATCATCATTTGGTTAAACTGTGCAACTTCGTGGGGTGTGTATTTTGTTTTTCTTGGTTGTCTTGCCTAACTTATTTAACGTAGGTACATCTCTACAGCAAATATGACTAGGTAAGTCTGTAGAGATTGTTATGAGCTGTACTTTCTGTATTTGGAGTTTACTTGAGGATCCTTTAAATTTTTTCAACCTGCTCTATCAGATGTTAGAAGACTTTCCACAGGAGATTTGAAAGATGTTCATAAATGAAAAGATTTTCTATATCCCTTGACATCCTTTGCATATTAAATTTTCATACTAAAATATGTTCTTTTGGAGAGCCTAAATGTTACAATATTCATACCAGTTAACTTACTTGTATCCTTTGTTGGTGGTACATTGCTTTCACTATCATCCGCCTGCAGTCTTAGGGAAGTGTCAAGAGAAACGTTTGTTCCATCCTTTGTGTGAGAGCAAATGTCATTTTAAAAAACAAACAGCAAACAAAAACCAGAGTATTATAAGGATCTGAAATAGCACATCTTTTTAAAATGAGCTTCCTATGACATACTTAATTAGGACATTTAGTTTTTAAAATCACGTTAGTCATCCAGTGTACAAGAGTATATATTATCCCTTTTGTGCATGAGCTATTCACTTTGAAAGGCAAGAAGGGAAGATGGTGCTGTTAGTGTTATTTAGAAAAGTAAAGTTCTTTAGCAAAGAACAGTAGACAAAATAGAGAAAATATAGACTATGTGGTGGGGAAGGAATATGTAAGTGATGGATGTCTACCAAAATCGGGAGTTCTGAAGATAGATGATTCTGCACATCATGCAAAATTAGACAGGATTCTTCTGAATATAGGTTGAATTTTTTGTTTTACCCAAATAGTCTCAGCAAATTAACATTTCTTTGCGTTTAAAGTTATTCAGAATTCCCTGTTCAGATAGCCATTGCATCTTTTCAGTTGCAAGCCAACTTCATTTATAAACATGTTCCTTTCGGGTATTGGCTGAAATTTAGCAATTAATTTCCACTAACTGCACTGAAGTCTGTTTGAAGACCTGAGCTGCTAATGGAAATGGCCTTCTGTGGTGCAGGAAATGGTAGTCAGCTTTTCATTGAATGCCATAGGAATTTTAGAGAATCACATACAATTTCTAAAATTATAGTATACAAACAGTGGGTTATACTATTATTTACATGTATTAAAGTTAAGGGGATTTTTAGGTTGACCGTGGCAGTTGGGCCTGGCTGGCATCATTTGATGTCTTTTTTGATGGAGAATAGTTGTAGGATGGAGTAAGACAATACGCTTTTTGGTCTGCATTGCTTGAAAACACATGGGGTAAAGTACATTATGGGGTGTGGAGGGTATTTTTCTTAAATGTGCTGAAGGATCAGGCCCTGGCGGGAGTACAGTCCCTCTTGCAGAGAGCTTCTTATGCACTGCGAGTGCTTACAAGTGACCTGATTTGTTTTTTTTTTCTTTTTTTTTAGATTCTACACCCCCACCCCCTTGGTGTGTAGCACACAGGTAGTTCATCTACTAGAACAATGTGAAAGTAACACTATCTGTCAAGTTACTTTTGATAATAATTTTGTTTTATTTAGAATTTGGTTGCTTGCGCATATTTTACTGCGGGGAATTTTTGTATTCTGCAAAATAAAACCCTCAAGCTTGACATAAAGCCTGAGAAGCAAATATCTTGGCCAGCCTCTGTCATTTTTACCCTTTTTTAGCCAGTGACTCATTCATCTGTTAGCTCCTCCCTGCGTCTGTCTGTGAAGGTTATGGCTCGTCTTTTTGTGTAATGTTTGGGACAGGTTGGTTTGTTCAAATAAGACTTTAATACCCAAGTTAGAGTTCTGGTAACAGTTCAGCAGCTGTAGCATGAATCTTCTGTGTAGGGTAATAGCTTTTGTAGTATTTGGGGTAGAGAAGCTGGGGGGTGTGAGCTGAGCAGTTGGACTCAAGCAGCAAATCTTACAGAACATTTCTGCAAAAATGTTTAGCTTACATATATACGTTGATCAGGCATGTGAAGACGTGATCTTTGCAGTATCCATGCCAGTAGAGACTTCTGTGTGGATGGACTTACAGTAGAACAACTGGACTTCTGTTGTTGTAGCATGTTTGGCTCATAGGGGACATTTTTAATATGGCTATATGAAAAATATGTTTGCTGACATAGCATATGTGTAACAGGTGTAGATTTCTAGTAAAGTATCTTACATGAGGTGTGAGCCATAAAAGAGTATGCATTTGAGTTCTTTGAAGAATACAGTGTACAACTAATTTCTACGATCAGGAAACACCAACAAAAAAACAAAACTGATTATTTGCAGAGTACTGTTAAATGCACAAAAACTAAACAACAGATTCCCTACACGTGCACGCACACACACCCCCCCCAGAAGTAGTATAAATAACCAACACGATGGAAGTATTTCCTGGTCAGCTATAAAAATTCCTAGCTGTGGAATATCAGTGCAGAAGATTGTTTGGATTATAACCACAGGAAGTCCATTACTTGCATACGTAGGGAAGGCACCGAAGGAATATTGGCCTACTTACACACTTAAATTCCACCTGCCTTTTGCACTTTACAGACATGAATTACCCATACAAGACCACGTTAGCATTTTACATCTAAATACTATGACCATCTTAAAACTTCTGCAAAGCTGATAGTTTATATTCAGTGCAGTGAATTAGTCCAGATATGACACAGTGTTTAATTGGGTGGTGCTGTTCTGTTGTGAAAATGAAGATTTCATTATTTTAAACATCTATTATTTTCATTCAGGACTGGGGTGGCTGTGGTTTCCAATAATTATTGTAATAAATTTTGCTTGGCTGACCTTTTCCTTAGTAGAAGAGCAGGGTTCACTCCATTTTGTTGATTGCTAACACAAATAGATTTCTTTTGATGTTTTCACCAAAAATCTTTTTTCTAACTGTGTGTTAGAGCACACAGTGAGGAGTTAAATTTGTCATGCAAGATAGATTTCTGATTGGGCATGTTTGAGGAAATTGTTGGCATATATTACAGTTAACACTTGAAATATTCTGGGAGACGGATTTTGTGCAATAAATGAATAGAAGATTTGTTTGCATGTCCCACGGTTTAAATTTGGAACACTGGAACTTGTGTTGATGTATTCGTTGCACATAAGGAACTAATTTATTATTTTGCAATGAAAACATGTAATTGGAGAACTGACCTGATGGAAATAATGACCGACTGCATTCCTAGAATTACCCAAGCAGAACTGTTGGCCTTCAGAAGACCTCTAGCTTGCAGCACTGCCAGTACGGACTTTGATTAGTCTGTGGCGCATCTGTTGGCACCATTTCCTTGTAGGTATACTCCTAATTGTTCTTTTTACTGAAACAGTAGTATGTTCTTATTAGAACGATTCTAGTAATGAATGTCATCTGATGCTGTGCCTGTGTAGTTAATTTTAACATTTTTAGTATTTTTTTAAAAAACTTGATTGGTTGTGAGCAGATAGCCACCTGTTAATTAAAAGTAATTTAAACAGTCTCCTTTCATAGGTTCATGAAACATTACTTCATCACTGTGGCAGATGTCAGATTTAAAAATACCTTAGACATTTTTCAATATAAGTATATAGCTGCTTTTTTTAGTCGTAACAGTGGAAAGCTACAATTTAAGTAGAATTGGGAAAATATTAGAAAGGTATACAGAAGGGATTTTTCTATATATGTGCTGCAATTTTCTACTTATACTAATTATCTTTTGCTGTCGTCTTTTTTCTGGTTTGTCAGAGTAAGTTATTGTAACAAGTACAGTTAATATTAATGAAAACTTCCTTGAGTTTATTAATAGTTGGTTGTTCCCGCTTTGTCTGGGTGTGTGGTATTTTCCTTGGCAACTAGTCTCAGGGCAATCATTGTTAGTTTTTCTTCCCTCTGCCTGATCGATGTTCTATCTTGTTCTCTCGATGTGTATCGTTTGGGTCCTGTCAGAGGCAGTCTGCATAGAGGTGTGAGGTTTTTAACTGCCCCTGTCAGCTGAGACTGTTGCACTTCATTTAACTCTCCTCTGGTTTTCTGTCGTTGGCTTAAGTGTTTAAATTGAGGCGTGTATGTGGAGCACGTAGCAGAAAAGTTCAGAATTGACCGTTTGGGGGTGCTGCTCAGTGCCATGGGGTATAATCTTTGTTGCTGCCTTTAGGAGTCTCAAAGTGTTGATAATGTAGGTGACTACCGCAGGACTGGACATTCCATGGTAGTTCAGGGTTGCAAACAAAAAATGAGGCAAAAAACTTGATTGTTTGGTAAGTTAAAAGAGAACCTGTGGTTTATGCAGGCAGGTTATGTCCAGTAAAAGGTACTGTTTCAAATATTACTTTGATATTAAAAAAAAAAAAATTCCTAAAGAAAATCACCCTTCTTGTTTTTAAACAAGCTTACCGTTTTAATACAATGTTACTTAAACTGTTGAGCTAATATGCTAGTATATCCCATTCTTGAAACTTGTAACAGTAGGCACATAATTACAGCAGAGTTAAAAGATGATGCCTTAGGCTTATTTGTGAAAGCATGTCTTTAGTGGGTTTCTCAAACTGTAGCAAGGGTAGTATTTTTGTGGTTTTAATTGGAGCGGCTTTCCCTATGTCTGAAACCATTGTATGTTTTGCTATTCCATAAAACTTGCATACATGCATGTAACACCTTATTCATATAATGCTTAGCAGTTAAAAATATGAAACTGATAATATAAATAAAATACCTTTCTTATATCCTTGGATTGCATTTCATAATCTTGTTGGATCAGGCTTCCCATGGTAAGATCTGTATCATACTCATAAAACTGGAGTGATTCTTGCTGTATAGGTGGTGCTGGATTTACCAAAGGTACAAACACAAACAAAAAAAAAGTAGTCTGCAAAGTCTTCATTCTTGCATGGAACAATGTGTCTGGCTTTCACTGAGCTGCTGAGAATCTGCTCGTGTGTTGGTTATGGAGAGTACTTTGTGACTGGAAATGAAAACGCAATCCGTCAAAACAATATTTAAAGCCTAGAGGACTAGTTGGCAGGGGTTTCTAACGCATAAGGAACATGGAACAACTTTTAACTCTTGATATCCTTTAATTAGACTCCAGCATTATAAAAACTTCTTAACATGAAAAGAAACTGGGAAATAATAAACAACTTTTTCCAGCTAATAAGGAAAATATTATCTGAATTCCATTTGTTTGTTTCCCAGTGTGTTATTTTTGTTAATAGCAAGAGGGATTTTGTAAAGCGTTTTATGAAACTTTTGGCGTGTATGCAGCTGAACTAATTAAAACGAGTTAGGTTCAAATGCATTTTTCTCAGTTGTCAAAATAATGATTTTTCAAACCTAAATGCTCTGTAACAATAATCTCACATTGTCTTTGTCTTTACATTTGAAAGTAAACAAGAGAACTTAACACTTCCTGAGTTTTTGCAGGTTGTACATTTATCTGGCAGGGGGAGGAGACTACAAACATAAACTTTAAAACATTTAAAATACACATGCAAGAATTTTAAAAATCAATCTTTACACTGCATTTTTTCCTGTTTACTGTAATTGTGTTTTATTTACCCTTTTGGATAATATACTTTTAGGAAAAAGGTCCACCTACCGTTTTAGCAGATCCAGAGTTCTTCTGTGATTGTCATAAAACTAGGTATCCTAATCTGTATTTGAACCAAAAATGGATTAATAAAAGAGTGAAGTTATGAATTATATCCACGTTCTTGAAATGAATACTCTTTCAAAGCTTGACAGTCTTAAAAGTGCTTTCCATGGGGTAAAAATTGCTTTGCCAGCATTCTTTCCCTAGGGTAAGGGGTAATATCCTGGAGCAGGGGGGCTGTACTTTGAATAACGTGTGTAAATGCTAAAGTTGTCTAGCTCATCCTACATTTGATATTGCTTGTTAAAATGTTAGCCTTCTGCTTTGTGGTGATTAACTCTTTATTAATTGCTAAGGCTTTTTCTGTAAATCAAATATTAATTGTGCAAACTAGAGGTCTATAGCAAGGCATGTGTTACCCATTTTGTTTAATGGTTTAGCTAAGACACAAAGCAGCTGCTTTCTGACTGAGACAGAGGTAGAGCCAAAACATACGTATACCATATTAGTCACGTTTTATGAGTAATAAAATGTTTTGTTACGAGTTGTGTATGCTTAGAGAAGTTTCACCTAAGTATGAAATGGAAACTTCTCAGTCTGAAGAGTTCAGAAAAAAAAACCACTTTTTAGAACTCTGTGTGTGTGTTGAGATTTTTCAGAGATGTAATTCATGTCTAAATGCTTCATGGAATGACTTCTTAGGCAATTTGTTGAGAAATTGGTTTCACACTAAGTACTTGTTTTGACTAAAGTTCTGTGTCCATTCTATAGATAACTTAGCAAACACTGTCCAGGTGTAGAGTTTTCGTCTGATCTACAAGCAGCAGTTTTCTGCATTTCTAATGCATTTCTTCCTTCCCCATTCTTTTCCTTACTATGTATTTTTGGCAGTCAGTACAAATGGGAGCCAGATGACCAACTTTAAAATTTATGAAGTAGCTTTTTTTAGTCTTTAAAAAGTATGTAGCAATAAAATCTATTGGGAGTATATTCAGATTTACTTTTCTCTTTCCTTTTCGTACTTTTTTTTAGATAGGACTGTCAGCTAGAGTAATGCTGGGGGTAAACAGTGGACCTGTTTGGTTAAGTTTTCTTGTAAGTGCTGCCTTGTTTAGAAACCAGATATCTGTAGTAAATCTGCAAACTATAGCTACAGCCATTTGCTCTCTGAACTTTTTTCCAGTTTATAATCAGTTACCACTTTCTGAACTTAATAGACTTTTATAAAAATGGTTTTCATTTAGCTCATATGCAAATTAAATGATGTCATAGTTTGGACTTGGAGCTTGCTCTAGGATAATGACTTTGCTGTAAGTCTGTAACTTAAATGTAAAGGGAGGAGGCTCAATAATAGTGGAAACTGGACTCTGAATCATTGGTTGCTATTCTGCTGGAACAATAAGAACAACATAAGTTTTGATGTGGCTAGGTTATTAAAGTGTTCTCTACTGCAGTGCATAGGAACTTTCAGTTGGAAGCGCTGCGTGTGGTAGAAAGGGTGGATTTGCTGAGGAAGGGACAAAAAAGTTGCAAGGTCAATACTGTCTTACCATCCCTCGTGGTTTCCTGCATGTTTCAGATGTAATGACAGCAGCTCTGCTTTGTACTTACCGCTTTCCAGCTGCCACCCCCCCGCTGAACATCCACAATAAGATTTCATCTGGCTCTGGGGCATCTGAATTTTTCCAATACTTGAATGTAAACAAAGGAGAAATGTTATAAGGGAAAAGTATAAAGTGTTGAAGCTGAAAGCATGATATAAAATGTTAACTATATTTGTTATATTGTTATGATAATTTATTTTGTAAGTACTGAAATCTTAGATTTCACAGCTATGTAGATGGAATATCTTGGGAATAGATTATTTTTTTCCTTATATATGATGATTTCTAAAAATGAGGGAAAATTACTAGATAAATAAGGCTTTGAAAATTCGGCAAGTCTTCATGCAAGCAGGCTCTTACTTGCTTTGATTTGCAAGAGGAGAAGAGGCTCTGTAATGTCACCAGACTTTAGTCACAGCTTCTGCAGAAAACATTGTCAAAAGTCTGTTTGTCAGGGTCACAAGATTTCAGTGGTTTGCTTACCACAGAAACATTGTGTAATGTGTGTACTCGTTATCCAAGCCCTTAGAAGAAACTCATGAACACTTACTTACAAATTAATTTGCGGAGTGATATGTTAAGTAATTACTTTGGCATGATGTCTCATCAAGGTTTACCTTACAGTATAGCATTACTGTCACTTTTTAAACTGTCAGTGCCAAAAAAAGTAGTAGTCCTGTCGCATATTTTGTCTGCTTGTCATCCCTTGTGCCAGGAAGAAAAATAGCAGTAATAAGTGATTTCAAATAAAAACTGTTTTTATCTGAACGTGTAACATGCTTATATCAGCACAAGGAAGGGGGTGGCACAAGTAACTGTGAACAAGGAAGGCAACAGTGCTGCTCTATTCTTGTTCAAAATGACTTGAAGCAACCACAATATCCAAATTGTCTGGAATGAAAAGTGTGGTTCATATGCGTTGGCAGTAGGGAAGCTACCAGGAAGTATTCGCCCTGGCACGCAGAGTGTGCTTTCTCAGCACTGGTAGTGCTTAGATGCTTGATGTATATAACAGGTACCTGTTTCTTGGACTCTGGTTACAAGGATCTGTGTGCTTAGAAGGTGGTTTCTTTTCAGAAAATCTGAACAAGCTCAGTTGTTAAGTAATTGAGGTCCAGTTTTTGCAAAGGGCCTCAATAATGTGTTTATGGTATGCTTTCTGATTAGTCAGGTGTGCCTTTTATCCGCTCCCCCCCCGAAGTCTCACTTTCATGGACTGACTTCCCCCACAAGATACTTTCATCTGCAATATCAGGAATTTTAAATTTTGCTAATTGTGTTGAAATTGAATCCTGGCTTAAATTTGAATGGTAGTTATTTCCTTACAATTTTGTAAGGATATGAAATGTAGCTGACGGTGTAAATGAAGTATAATGCTTTTTTACTTCTAGTACAGGGATTCCAAGTCAGCCTAACAAGGGACACTTGCTCTCTGGATTCTACTTTCAGAAAAACTTGACTTTAGGGGAAAAGGTTTATGTACAGGGTAGGTATAAAATTTGTTACCCATTTGGGCTTTCTGTCGGCATAGACAGTGAAGAATAAAAGGCTTTTAGGAGAGAAAAAGAGAGAAGTTGAATGGGTATGGATGGCAGAGTTAGGAAAGGTATGGGAGAACAAGACGAAAATTAAGGTAACTATCCAAACTACACATGTTGCTGATTAAATCTTCAGCATCTGGGAAGGAATCAACTGTTTAGTGGTGTTTATGTGTCAAGAGCAGGTAAAGCAAAAAATCAAGCTGAAAATGTGCTGGAGGAAGAGAGAGTTTGTTTTGCAGGCAGATGCATGGGTTTTGTGAATTATTTGAACTGGCTGATGTTCAGCTCAGTCTGTTTATCTTGTACTTGAAGTGGCCTCAGATATTATGCCCTGCTCAGAGCTTTAGTATGACTAGTTCATTTCTGTTCTCACCTTTCTACTATGACTTCAAAATGCAGATCAAAAAGACACAATTCTTCCTTAAAAACTAATCATGCAGGTGCGTACTGCAAAAGCTGCCATGGGCAGTTCTTGCCTATGTCTCATGGGTGCTAGCATGTTAATTACCTTTTTACCTTGTTGGTGTTTAGCACTTTCCACTCAATACTTAGTAGCTTAGTACGAAAATGATAGGAGAGAGCTTTTGGGTGCTTTTAGTGTTGCTTTGAAATGCTGTAATGTGTTACAATGGAACTGAGGGCAGATTGCTGGCAATTCTCAGTGTGTGGCACTTACGTCTTGTTCCTGGGAAACCTGCCTGCAAGCACTGAAGAACTAATTGACCTGACAAGAGCCAGATTACAAGAGGGGATAGCCTTTCCTTTGTGTAAGAACCCCAGTATGTAGAGAGTTGTGTGATGGGAGGCAGAACTCGAAGGGAAGGGAAGGGAGAATAATGGCCGGGGGCCCTATCTCTGGGCTGCATGGGTTAATAGGGCTATGAGGAAGCACTAGGGAGAGAGTTCAGTAAGGTGGCTATTAAGATATTCCTTATGAAATAAACCAAAGCTGAGAGGTTTATAATTTTTAAATAATCAGGTTTGTTCTATATTTAGGCAAAGAAAGTGTATTTTTGCAGCTGCTTAAAGACTTTGGCTTTTATGATGTATCATAGTCTCTAAAGGACGATGTTGGCAAGTTCTGTATTTTTCTGGGTTTTATTGTTTTTAAGCATTCTTGGAAGAAAGAAGTATGGATTATTGCTTAGCTTCCTCATGCCTGGTGAACAATGAGGATTGCTTATGCAGAATGTTCAAAAATTAGTGTCTTCTCTTGGGTAGAAATGTGTCTGTGACAGAACAGGATGGGGGCAAATTAGGAAAGCTTTTTTAGACTTGCTGGGCATTTATAGAGCTAGACACAATGCTGAGTTTTCTTTTGTATGTGATTTTTTTGCTCCATGTGGAAGGTAACACATTCAATATTCCTAGCATATCTTTTGTATGAAGTGTGATTGAACACTTTGCAATGCTGATCAGCTGCTCTGCATTGGAATAATTATAATAGAAAAGATTATATCGAATAAAAGGTAGTTATGTCTGATTATGCTAGGGCTGCATTCATTCTGGGAACAAAAAGTCAGAGTACCCAAAGGGAGGGAGCAGCCTCCTGGCTTGTTCTTGAGCAATGCACAGAAATTGGGTTGAAGGTGATACTGTAGAAGAGGAGTTGTGTAATACTAAGCAAAGTATATTCCAATTCAGCATGCTTGAGGGATGGAAGAGGGTTCGTAGGTAGTATTAAATGTAAAATAAATGGTCATCATGTCTTACAGAAAAAAACTTAGAACAATCCTAAAGATTTAGAATGACCAAAAAAGTACCAGATATGAAATAGTTATGAATAATAACACCTCCAGTATTTTTATGAAAAGTTACAACTATTTCCAAGGCTCAGTGAATTAGATTGTTTAGGTCACTGTTAGGGCCACCAGCTGCAAAATAGAGACAGCTGAAAATTGGCCTAGTGATTGTATGAACATCCTTCCATATGTTTCTGATTTATAATCAGAATTTTTTAAAGCTGAAGACATTACCCTCATTCTTTGCATTTCTGAAAAAGAAACAAACTCCTTGTATCTGTTACTGTGTTATAACTGAATAAAGCACACATTTAAAATGATGCACAACAGTAAACAGAAATCAAATTATGGCTAACAAATACAAATGGTAACTGGGGTAATAGTACTGTCTGCTAGTTACCCAGGCCCCTCTGTTGAACACATGTTCTCTTGAACTTCGCCTACATATCATCAGTTATACCCTGAATCAAAAGCCAACCTACCTCAATTTATTAAAATTGCTAAGAATTACTTCTGGAATTGCCATTACTTCATAAACTGGTTTGTTGAGAGCCGTTATTATGTCTATAGGGCCACTAGAGTCAGGCATTATAAGTGTATTGTATATTATATTGGCGTTCTATGTATTCTGCTTAATCACAGAAACATAGAATGCTTGGGGTTGGAAGGGACCTTTAGAGGCCATCTAGCCGAAGCCCTCTGCAGTCAGTAGGGACATCTTCAGCTAGACCAGGTTGCTCAGAGCCCTGTCCAACCTGGCCTTAAATGTTTATCTGTTCCTTTTGTTGTTCATAGCATCTACATTACTTTCTGTATTTATAGCTAATTTGCATATCTGTCTAATTTTTTTGTGTGTTGTGCTTTATAATAGGGGAAAGTTTATTTTTTTTTTCTCTGTAGAAGACTATGCAACGAATTACAACACTAAGGATTTATTTATTTTCCTTTTAAATTAATTAGGTTGCTAGAAATGTAAATTTTGGACAAAATAGTTTAAAACATTGTATGATAAATATGTATATTTGTGGAGTTCCATAACTTCTAATAGTGTACACAATGTGGTTTATAGCTGAAAAGTTCATACTCTTACACTAGTATTGGAAAATCATAGCAAAATCTTTTTAGTGTACTTTTTTTTGTTAAAATAGTCTGTTCTCCTTTCATGTTTTTCAGATAGGAAATTCCTATGTTTATTGCTTGCAATGATCAAGTTGGGAAACAAAGAAGGAAATTGATACTGTAACAGTGGAATCTGAATGCAATAAAAGCAGTCAGAAAACTTGAATTGTAAACCATCTGTTTTCTGTTAAGGAGTTTCTTTCCTAGTCTATGTAACTTTTATTATCAGAATATGGAATTAAATATATCAAAAAATAAGCCTTATAAGTATTAAATAACAAAAACAAAAAATGGAAAAAAGGTGAAATATATTCCCACTGTTTTGAGGCTAGAGGAAGAAATGTAGACAGTTGGATTAAACTACTGTTATTTCACTGTCTCTATTTTGATTTTTGCAGTAGCAAAATCTAGTGGTATAGATTTTGTGAAAAGAATCTGTCATTTTTTTTGTCGTTTTGAGAGGTTTATTTTGTGGATTTAAGCTTCATCATAACTGAATGTTTTCCAGAAATCTATGAGGCTTTTCCCCTGTAGGTTTACAAGGGTATCAGAATGTTCTACAGTGCTCTCGGCCAACCTTACTAATTATTATGCACTCTGGATAATGCTGATAATATTTAGTTCAAGAAGGTTCCATCCTCGTTTACACAGATAAAACTTGGCAAACATTTTTTTTCAGAATAGTTTGTCCAAAGCTGAAAGTAGAACTGAGATGTCATTTTTCTCAGTTGCTGTGTTTCTGATTCTGTTAGTGTTCGTAAGTGCCTCTCCGTCAAAAAACAGTCTCATGGCCTCATCACAAGTATTTTGCTCTACTGATCCACCCTAGAGCTTCACCTTAATTGCTAATGCAGACACAGTGTTGTAAACTGGATCAGGCTTTGTTTCTGTATTTACTGACTCTGCTCTAAATAAACTAATTAAACTGTCTGATATTTGTTAGGCTTTGCTGTCACTGACAAAATAATTAGCATTTTAATACATATTTATTTCTTAGGTTATGAATCTATTTCCTGCTTAAAAAGATATATAATATTCTGAAAAGAAATACCAGAGCAAACATGAAGAAAATATATTTAGGTACCAAAATCTGTGTAGTTATGTAGTGGTATAATTTGGTTTGTACAGACCTCCACACTTACGTGGCTAGGGTGCTTTGAGTACCTGAATCAGTATGGGTGTCTGCTATAGAACACTGCAATGTGGAGCATGATAGACATGCTGTTTCAAAATTACATGAGCTAGAATATGCTTTGGCATATAACCATATTTGGTAGTGCTGGAAAAAAAAGGTGTAAAATTCATTTATATCAGAGCAATAAGCATTTACTAGTAGTGAAGAGCAATACCAACATGTTACCATAGTCCAGTATAGGGATAACATAGAACTGGGTGTGGAATTCAAAATAAAGGTTAGTGTGTAATATCCTGTCTCCAGCAATGGCCGTAAGCAGATGCTTTGGGAAGACTGAGAATAGAACAAGCATGTATGATTCTTGTCTCATCCCGTCTCCAAATATTCTTCCATTCTCCAGCTATTTTCAGCTCAACACTTTTGTACCTGTCTGTGCTTTGTCTGTTTAACAATGTATAATAGATCTCTTCCAAGAAATACAGTTACTTACCCAGTTTTCCCTTGAAACCATGTATAAAATCGCTGCTGCATCCACTGTGTTCTCAGGCATGCAGTTTAATGGGCTGACTACTAATTGCTTACAAGCTTTTGTTTGGCTAGTTTGTACTTGCTACATACTAGATTCATTTGATGGCTCCTTGCTTTTCTAGTGGAGCAGTTGATCCATGGACACACGCTGTCTATGCAACTCATAATTTTGTGGATATCCTCTATAGATCCCCTTAGCCAGCTCTTTTCTGAACTGGTGAGTTCTAGCCTCCTCAGCATTGCTTATATAGAAGCCGTTCCTTACCTTTGACCTTGATACCTTTCTCTGTTTCTTTTCTAATTATGCCGTATGTAGAGATTATAGCTACCTGAAGGACTCAGAAATTAATAGTGTGTCTAATGGCTGCGTGAGCCACAGATTTATGATGGCATCATGATGTCTCTTGTTTTCTATTTCTCTCTAGTTACTCTCTGCATCTGAGTTTCCTTTTTACTGCTACTGAGTATCAAGCCAGTGTTTTGCCTGTTATTACTTCCAAGTCTTGCTCCTGAGTGGTGAGGGTGAGGTCATGCTTTTCAGGTTTTATGTGAAGCCAGTATCATCTTTTCCGTGGATATCGCTTTTCGTTTCACAATGTTGAATTTCATTGGCTATTCTAGCATACTGAGATCCTTTTGCACTTGTTCTTCATTGGCACTTAGCAATGTTTGCCCAATTTGTCTATCTTTTGCAAGTATATTAAACTGAATAAATTCCAGCATAGACCCTTTGCAGAACTCCCACCAGTGGGCTCCCTTCACAGCAAGAACCAACCATTTATTCTTGTGCTGTTTCTTATATTTGATTTTATTTTGTCCATGATGTCACCTCTGTGGCATCTTAATTTCCTTAAAAACATTTCAGGAATTTTTGTAGGCTGTTTGGACCAGGATCTGCGTTTTCCACATCCATCATGATTCTTTCAAAGAACTCCAAGAGATTAGCGAGAGAAAAACGTCATGGCTTTTACAGAAGCCGTGCCCAGTCTTACCAGAGCAAACTGTATTTATCTAAGTACCTATTCATTCTGTACTGTATTAGAACTTCTCATTTCTCTAATACAGACATAAGGCTAGTAAGCCTTTAGTTCACTCACCACCCTGAAATCTTTTTTAAAGAATGGCATCATATTTGCCACAGATGACATACGATAATATTAATTGAATGAAAAGTGGGTTATGATGGTTCTGCTTGTAATACAATTCTTAAGTTCCATCTGAATATAGTTTAGTGTAATGAGACAGTTCTAAAGTTTTCAGTAATTATCAGTTTGACTTATATTTAAACTTTAAGAAACCTATATAACTGATATAAAGTCAATGTCTTTAATTCTACTTTAAAGCTAAGCTTTGCTTCATATAAGTTTTTATAGAACAGAAAGTTCGTGATAAAAGATAGAAAACTTGTGCTATATTTGAATAGTGTTCTTTTTTGAAGCTGAGCAAGCCTTTCAAAAAAGCCTGTATTTAGATTTGCAGTTTGTGCACTATTCACTTATACTTAAAATCTGAAATAGACGAAAAGTTATAAAGGTTCCCTAAGGTTACTATGCTACATGTTTATACTAATAAAACTATGAAGTTAAAGATATTTATATTTAAATTTAGGTGTATATAATGTACACAGGTTTTTGATAAGGGTATTTAAATAAAGTGCTGGAAACATGCATACATTCCTCCTTCATGAAGCCAGAGGTACTTGAGGTTGATAAAGGTTAACAAACATTTTTTTAAAAAAAAGGAAGATAAATTCTGCAGAGCTGTATATTTGTGGGACGACCATAAAATACTTTGCCATGAATATTACATCTGTTCAGAAACTAGATAAGAAGAAAGGGAAAGAGAGAAAGAGTAGATTTCTTGAGTTAGTTGACCTAAGACCCACAACTTGATATAATAAATCTTGTATCCACAAATTTTTACAATCAGTTGTTCTTAAAGATTATATATGTTCTAAAAGGTTATATTCATGGGCTTATGAGGAATTTCTTTCCATTAAAAAAATATCATTAAGTATTTTCATTTTGTTAAGTTTTTAGCTGATGCAACAGAAACCAAAATATACTAAGATGGGCTTCAAAAAAAAGTGAAATTGTAAGAGAAAAAACCTAACCTGTCTGAAACTTTTTGAAAATTCCAATACAAACTTGCTCGTGTAATTTTATATAGCTTTTTTAGTTTTCCTATACTTAAAGTATAATGGAAAATTAATAGCATGATGTATGGCTCAATTTCTTGCATTCATTTGTTTTTCCTGTTAAAAACATTGGTTATTCCTCACTGCTAACAAAGATTTATCAGGGAAAAAGTGCTGAAAAAATAAAGAATTTAAATGAAACAAAAGCAGTAAAGTGCCCTGTAATACTATCTTACCTTGTAGTTATTTGAATCTGTTTCTAGGCATAAGACGTAGTAAAAAACTTTGCGTAGCTCAAATAGTATATAGTACTTTTCTTTAGATTGCTTAAAGCAATTTTTGTTCAACTTTGAAGTAGAATATAGCTAATAGTTATGCATAAGGATAGTCTAAATTAATAATTTAAAACCCCTGTAATGCTACTATTTGTACCTGTTCTACTTGGTGAGCAATTCTAGTAAAAAGATTACATGACATTTTTAGGTGCCTTCTAAAGTAACATGGACTAAAGCATAAGTCAAATGTAAATACTATACTTCAGTTATATTAATGCACATCCTTTTCCCTAGATCCTAAGACCTTGGAGAAAAGGTCATTTATTGCCTATATTACTAATCAGCTAAAATGTCCTGTGAAAGAGTTGTGATAGTTGAGGTACAACCTGAGAAGTAAATATTATAATATACCTTGGCAGGACACTGCAAACATAATATGAGGAAGAATCGAAACCCAAAGTTTGTAGTTTTCCTGTCCAGTTAGAAATTGGAGCAAGATACACCTGTATTTGTGGAAGTATCTTTGTGATCTTACCTTCCCATCCTTTTCTCTAGTGCATTTATCTTCTGCTGTCAGTAGCAGTATGTATAGCTGGATGGATTTTTTGCTTTATTGACTTGTTCCTATTAAGCATGACATTGATTTGTATTACAGACATTTTGCAGGTTGGATCACTTTAGAAAGGAGAAGGTTTTTCAGGTCTATTTTCTTCAGCTTAGGCTGCCCACCCAAGGAAAAGTCCATCATCAACCCAGGTTATATAGCAGACTGCTATCTAATGCTGTGGTGAGTGCTCTTTGCTCCTAGTATTATGTTTTTTACTACATCAATAATAGGACATTTACCTACACTAAAATCCTGTCTCCACTTTATAGATGTATCTTAAATATCTCAAACTATCCAACTGTTCTAAAATGGATGTGAATGCCGCACAGCTAAGGAAAAGTTTCCATGTATACTCATTAACAATGATTACTTCACTAAAAGTAAGGGTGAAAGTAGTTGTCTTCTGCATCATGATCTTCAGTTTCATGATCATGTCTTTCTTGATCGTCTTCTGCTTCATCGTATTCTTCATGTGTTAAAAATCGTCGAAACACTGGTATTCTTAGCTGAGTTGACTTGTTGACGTTTTGTTCGCCATAATAAATGGTTCGAATGTGAGGGAAGCAAAAGAATGCATATGTGCTTATTGGAATTGTAAGCTTATTTTGGTCCACTCGTATATACGTTAATTGATTCATGTTCGTTGGATCAATAGATGGACACATCAGAGTAACATTTATGACTGTAAGAGAGAGAAAAATATTCATTAAAATGCAGAAAACAATTATATTTAAGACCTATTGTGAAAGTGAAACTTAGGTTTTGAAATTTAAAATGGAAAATAATTTGCATTTCACAGTATTAATATAATGCTTCCCTGTGTTTTAAATTGGTTTATAAATGACAGTGACAACAACTTTGGGGTTTGCAAAGTATAAGGTTGTCGGGTAAAGAAAAAAAAAGGTGACTACTGCTACAATTTGTAATTACTATTTTATGCGAATGGAATATTTTTGTAATTCCTTTTCTCTGTATGTTTTTATTGATTGCCTAATCAGAAGCAATTTTCAAATAGGTTTGAGCATGTTATATGAAAAGCTGGTGTTTACACTTACAAAAAATTGTAGATTGGGGGTAAGGTACAAAAATAAGATATTTTCTAGTTTCGCCAATTTGGTCTCAACTAAACGCGGATGTGTTTACACTGCATCTTGAAGATGGGGTGATATTCTTCTTGCAGTGTAAGCTGATCAAGAGCTACATGGCTGCATTTGGTCCTGAGAAGTACAGTGTATATGAACTCTGGGTGAGTGCCACATGAACTGATTAGTTCAGAAAACTTAATAGCTCAAGCTCACCTCTCTGCAAAGGACATCAGAGTACCTCTTGAACAATGTGCGGTTTTGGGTGACTGCTGGATTCTGTGCTTGATTTATACATGACCTAACTGAGAAGCTGTAAGGTGGCAGGCCCTTGAAACCAAGGACACAGCAAAAGAGGTGTTTCTGATAGTTCCTGATTTAGGCTAAAAGTTCTTAATCCTGCATGGAAAACATACCAAACTCACCCCCTCCCACATCCAATGCCAGTATCCACTAAGTTTTTTGTTTTTGAAGGGTTACAACTATGAACATACTTTCAATGTCGTTGTCTTCAATATACAAATGCTGCAAACTTCTTGGAATATAGAATACTTGTTTCAATTTGTTGTGTCCAAGATTAAGTTCTAGAAGATTAGGTAGATTGAAGGTGTTGCGTGGAATGCTCTGCAGGTTATTGTGGGACATTCTTAGAGCAATGATTTTTGGAAGTCTGTTGAAATAGTTTTCTGGAATAGAAGAAATGGAGTTATTTTCAAGAGAGAGATACATAAGTGACGATGGTAGATCAGGAGGCATAGTCTGTAATTTGTTGTTGCATAAGTTGAGCTGCATTAAATTTTTCATATTTGAAAAGGGTCTTCCTTTGAGTACTAAGTCGTCAAGAAAGTTATTGCAAAGGTCCAGCATGGTTATGTTAGGTAATCCTTCCAGTGCATTTCCAGATAACCGAGAAATCTTATTGAAACCAAGGAGGACTCTCTCTAGAGAGCTTGGAAGTGGGAATGGAAATTCTTCTAATTCATTATGTTGTAAATGAAGTTGCACCAAGTTTGAAAGTTTGGCAAAAACACCATGGTCAATCATATGAAATTTAATTTTGTTGTGGCTGAGGTTAATTTCTCTTAAGAAGGTAACATTAGTGAATGGTCCTACAGGCACAGCTTCAATATCATTGTTCTGCAGATAAAGTTGTTGGATGTGACTAGGGATATTTGGTATGGTCTTAAGTTTGCGATGATCACAGTACATTGATAATGGAAAAGCTGATGGACAAAAGCATTCTCTGGCACATTCAACTGGAAAAGGAGAGCGAGGAAATTCAGCTTGTGTATTTGGATTAAAATAATATGGATGTTGATGATCTGGCCTCTCATCATATTCATCCTCAAAATCATAGTCTTCATATTGACAAAAGACCATAGCAGCCCAGAGGAGATGAATGATTGATATCTGGCACATAATCCCCATATTTAAATTTGTATGTTGTATCCTGTTGATGAGAAGGAAAAACAAGTTTATTAGATAGTCATAAAGTAAATTACATATAACTTTCAGTTTTAAGAAGAAGAAATATAAAATAAAGTAAATAGAATAATGAGTTTTTGGAAACACTGTCAGTGACATTGTTAGCAAAAACAAGTTTAAATCTGTATCTTCCAAGAAAACAGCTGTAAACAAATACACAGTCCTTGAAGTAAAAGTGTTTTATTGTCCAACTGCAGATGAGGAACAGCTTTCTACCTGTGCTGTGACTGTTACTGAAGGATACCATAACAGTTGGGAGAGGAAAAAAAAATCCCAGTCTTCATTCCTTTTTCGCTTTAATTTATGACAGAGAAGTTGAGAAAGGACTTAAATACAAAGTGATATAGTCTGGGATTTGTGTTGGACATTTGAGGCATTGCATTCTTTCCAGTGTAGTGAGTTAAGCATCAGCCTTAGAAGTTAGTTTTAAATGGGTGCAGATAGAATTCCTGAGCAACATTTCTTCCTCAGACCTTTGGAAACACACAGATAGCAGTATTAAACTCTGGCAAGATGAAAATGTTGTTGCAAATGTGTTGGTTATTCTCACTACAAACTTGCACTGCACAAATGGTGCCTGGTCAATATAGAACCCCAGAATTACTGTTTGGAAGGGACTTTTGGCGCTCATGTAGCCCAGCCTGGTGCCCCAAATGTTGCCATCTCCAACAGTAGATTAGGTCAGCCTAGACTTTGTCTGAGTGAGCCTTGAAAATCTTCAAGGGTGGAATTCCAGCATCTCTCTAAATAACCCAAGTTAGTGTTGTACTCCACTTCTTGTGAAGAGATTTCATAGTCTTACTAAGCATCCAAGCCGTGGCTTGTGTCTATTGTTCTTGTTATTTTAATATAACAAAGTTATATTTGTTAAAAACATATATCCTCAGTTAAGGTGAGGTAACTGCAGGATTGTTTCTATAAATAGCACAGTGAAATAGATTACTTTGAAATACTGTATTTTATGTAAGATAGAAATTTATGTGGAATTAGTGATTGTATGTTCTATGGCATTTTATGTTGTTTTTCTACTATTTTCTGCAAAACATGGCAGACAGTACAATGCATTAATGATGATAAAAATTAATTTTTCTGTTCTTGTCACTTCACTAAATCAGATACAATTCAACCATTGTGTACTGCACATCGTGTAAAATCTTCATGGACAGAAAGTTTTCTTTACTGTCTTCCTTGTGCTTCTGTAATCATATGTCCTTTATAGACATGGACTGATTTACCTTCATAGTACCCTTCTGAGGTGAAATACTGATGTTGTGAAAGACAAATAATTTTGCATTTCAAATTTCTGATGCTCAAAGCCAGACTAACATTTTAGAGCATTTTATGCAGTCAGAGGAGCCCTATTATTTGTCAGAATTAGAGTTGTGAATCATGTCAAGCTGTTCAACTTAACGCTTGGATCAAAATGTAACCTTGCGGGTCAAAGCGCATGAATCATAGAAAATTTTAAGATACTCAGTATAGTATGAGAACCCTGAGGCAGAGGAAAGCAGATATTCTCAGGGTTTTTTGTAAACCAGGACACATTTGTGTTTGTTAATCAGGGGCCTCTCTACTTTGTTTTCTTGATGCTCTTAATATTTTTTTTTACCAAGCACTATTAATCAGTAACAAAGGAGGTGAGACTTCCAAGTGCTAATTTCCTGTGCTTTATAGTGGTGACTGATGCCTAATGCATGATGTATTCTACAAAATGAAAGAGAGAGAGAGAATTATAAGAAAAAAAGTGATAACAAAATCATGGCATTTAATACATACTCATAATCTTCCTGTGTTGCACACAGCCCTTGTGTGAAAATGGCTGGGTGAAATAGTTTGTGGTAGTGTCTAACTTGCATTTCTAACTTTGTATCATTAGTATCTGAATGCTCCTTTGATTTTCATAGTTTCATAAGTTTCATAACTGATTAGAATCTTAATGACAGGTTTGAATGGAGTCAGATGTTTGGAACCTCACTGTAGGTAGGTCCTCAGCAAAGCCAGGGTCTCAATATCCCTACAGCATCATCAAATGTCTGAGCTAAGCTAAGCAAATAGCAGAAACATGTCTACGTAGAGAGCAGCCTTGCACTACAAGCACTGTATAGGTGCACTATGCTGAGAAACTTTGCCGACACTTGCTGCGTTGAGAATCAATACTGTGCTTCAGAAGGAATTAATTACTTTTCCGATTTCAGGCAGTGTATATTGAGAGAATACCTTATTACCATATTTATAACTTCTAGTCAGGCCTAGTGGTGTTTGCCTGTATAAAATCTGTTTCTAAATCCTGTGACTTGATTCTGGTTTTTGTGAACAAATCCTTACACAATCTGTTCCCCATGCCTATTTCATGTTCTTGGTTTTCTTTAGACTCCCTCTCAGTTTCAGTCTGGAACTTTAGCTTCAGCTTCTGCTTCTATTCTCTCAGCACTGTTTCTAGGTGTCACAAAGTTTACAGTTAATAATCTTGGCTCTCAGTGCCACAATAGTCCCTAGAAATCAGGAGATACAGCTCAGGAAACTCCTGCTCAGTTTGAGGAAGAAGCTTACTTAGGCCTTCATGCAATTGATCTACTTGCAAGGTAGACACTTTAGATTTAATGATAAGTAACAGGTACCAAAGTCTCTCGCTGGTTTTATGGAGAGAGGAGCTGGTATTTGGGGGGATTTTTTTTACACCTTAGCTGTAGTTGACTGTGTTTTTGGTAGAATAGTATGTGTCCTGCCAGGCTTGCAGGTCATGTGTCAAAGCATTGAGATACAAACACTTCTTCATGGAATATTTCCAAGAACTTAACTATCTTTAAAACAAAGAATCATGTCAGTAGAAACTTGATAATGGAGGAAGCAAGTCAGATGCACACAATACAATAAACTGCATTCTTACAAAGTTGAAAGAAAATCCTAAAAGCATGATTCTCTATCATCTGTAATAAACTCAAAGCTTACTAACTGTATTTGTATGCCATTTACCAGCTGAAAGCTAGAAATTATATAACATGCATGAATCACTCTTAACTGCAAAAATAACACAATCGGTTCGTTTTATTCCTGCTTACCAAGAAAACTTACTCTTTGGAAGTCTCTGAAGCTCAAGTTGTAGAGGGCAGCAAGTTATTGTGCTGGTGAAATCATCTGAGAAATAGCCTAACACAGCTGGAGGAACAAAAGATCTCTCTAAGCCATATTTTGTGGTGAGGAGCCTTGTGGGAAGGCAAATAACAGAAATAACAGCCTTAGCTCCTCTTCCCATTTGTCAGTTAAAAAAAGAAAAAAGTTTGGTGCCACATCATCAGTTGCTGTAGATGCTGTGTCATAAGTCTGTGAAGTGATTTCTTCTTTTGTTAAAATCACTTCAGAATTATTTGCAATATTCTTTCAGTGTTAGCAGTTCCCATTAAAAAAAAAGAGGAAGACTTCAAAAAATATTTCAGAGGTCGTTAGTTCATAGCGCATTTTCAACTGCAGTCATTCAGTTGCGCAAAGGATTTGTCCTCTGGAGGATGAAGTTTAAAAGCAGTAAAAAATTAACCTTAGCAAGATTGAGGGAAAGTATGTGCTACAGAAAAGCTCTTATGAACTTCTTCCACTTTATACTTTTTTCCCTCCACAATCCGCATTTCCTGTTTCCTTCCTGCGGAGTAATTGTGCTATACAGTGCTGTTGGTATGGCGGTGCACTTCTCAGTGTTGTTCTAAAGCTGTAGTTCAGGATTCACAGTAAGTTTCCAGTGTGTTTTTCTGAAGTTTTATAGAAAGAGCATAAATCTTCCGATGAAAAAGACAAATATGACATGAGAGAGAAATCATTTTACTGAAGAAAAATATTTTTCATAGCTTGTAGGAGGGAGGAAAGAAAAGGCACGATTATGTGCTTTTGATGCTATACGGTGCTTTAATAACTGTGCTACATGCAAAAAATGAAGGAAAGGGACAGTTTTTTAAAGTGAGACGCTATTCTAGATTCACTGTGTGATTTATCAAAAACATGTAATTATGCTTTTGGTTTGGTGAAAGAATTACATTGTTTCAAAATCTGTTCACAAGGAGGAATCTGGTTCTTAAAAAAGCATAAATTCAGTAGAGATACCATATTTGAGAAAACACAATGGTTAGGTTTAATTCTTTTTTGTCTTGGAGCTTCCTGAAGCTGATGATTTGCTTGAGCTTTTCGAGTTTCCTTGGTGACATTGAGACAAGAACACTATTTAAGAAGATAAATCTTGCATGATTCTAATGTTTGAGATATGAAGAAAAGTACCATAAGCCATGAGCAGAACTAGTATAGTAGGAGTTGGCAATACTGGAACTGAAATAAAGCAGTCATGAATAGGTAGAGAATACAGGGGGAGGTTGAAAGAGTAAAAATAAAACTACATAATCATTTATTAACAGTACTATAAATAGTTCAATAACTACATTTTACCACTAAGCCCAAATAATATGAAACAACAAAAGTAATTGATTTTTTAAAAATAATTAGAATACATTCATAATCATATAGGAAAAAGCCCGCCAAGAGGAGAGAAGGCTGAGAGGGGACCTTAGAAATGCCGATAAATAATCTGCAGGGTGGGTGTCAGGAGGATGGAGCCAAATTCTTTTCAGTGGTGCCCAGCAACAGGACAAGGGGCAGTGGGCACAAACTGAAGCAGAGGAAGTTCCAGCTGAAGTTGAGGAAGAACTTCTTCCCTCTGAGGGTAACGGAGCCCTGGCACAGGCTGCCCAGGGAGGTTGTGGAGTCTCCTTCTCCGGAGATATTCAAGACCCGCCTGGACAAGGTCCTGTGCAGCCTGCTGTAGGTGACCCTGCTTCGGCAGGGGG